>Ga0210059_1002636_pt1 | contig 28229 bp, 20 predicted proteins | sample Ectturendosymbi2_FD_188042 | JGI IMG/M metagenome (GOLD analysis project Ga0210059, IMG submission 188042) | Ecteinascidia turbinata endosymbiont from Florida, USA - Sample 2 (SPAdes) (version 2) | ecosystem: Host-associated > Tunicates > Ascidians > Unclassified | place: Key West, Florida...
CAGCAGGTTCTGTTATAACAGGAGGGGCCACTGGAAGGCACTGCTGTAGGCACATTTGTGTAGGAGAGGCCTAAGTGCAAGTAACTCATCCTGGAGGCCAGGAGGTTCTGCGGCAATCACTACACCTGAAGGGGAGAGGCTATGTATGTCGCAATCACACCTTCATATCCCCCCCCAATAGTACTATGCAATGTTGAAAGGGAAATGTAGGCTGTTGCCTGTTCCAAACCACCTGCATTAGAGACCTGCAGTGACCGCGTTTGAAATATTGTCATCGGCTTTAACACTGAGTAGCCTATCTGTGGTACAAAGGGGGCTGTTATGACAGCCAAACAGACCCCCTGGATGCGCCCCTGTTCATTACCCAGACTTGCGGAATAGTATTGTTTATCCACATTTTTATGCCTAAATGACCACTGTGCCGAATTTGTTCCAGCCACAAAAACCTGCCTAAGAGCTCACAGAACAACAACGCAAAACAAGAAATTTCAAGATCGTATACTACAGGACTGACTCTCTTCCTGATTTTTTCTGTCTTCCAGAACTGAAAACGTCCCAAAAATGTTCATCCAAATCTCTACTGAATCTCTCCTGCTAAGAACCAACAGGAGACAGAGTTCAAGATGGCGGATGCCAAACCTGTAATCACTAAAAGGCGATAAACTGCTTGAAAACAAAGTGTGACTCCAGCCGAATTCGAGACACCGGTTGTTGAGCGATAAAAATAGCAGTATGCAGAATAAACAAACAAAATGTTGGGTGGGATGAATTCGGCACATTAGACGTTAAAGAGTTAAGGGCATGCTTATGATATTACAAGCTGTTTATCTGTTATGACAATATGTAAAGTGCACTTGAAGGCGAAGGCTCAATGTTTGACCTGCTTTTAGTTACATTTTTACATTTTCAGAGAAAATTCAATGAGGCGTTTCACCACCATATCTGCCCCAGTACTAACGGCTGGTCATACCAGAACAACAGCCATATCAAGTCGAAGACAAACAATGGTTTACTCCGCTGATTATGATTTGGTTGGTTTATCTCGTGTATCATCAGGGCGGAAAACAGTTTCAAGTTTCAATAAAAGTACTTCTGGTATGTTTTCGCTATTTTTGTAATTTTTTTCTGAAAAGTTTTTACTTAATTACTTTCCAAGGGCACAACTATTGTCTTTAATGCAATGTTTCACATTGCTCATTTGTATTTGTGCCCCAGTTTTCTAGTGAAGTTTGAATACAGCAAAATATGCTTATTGCTATGAGGGATGGGCATTTGAGAATAGTTGGCTATTCTCGAATTATTCCAGAATAGCTAAATCGAATCCAAAATACCTTTGCTTAGCGCAAATAGTTATTTAGATTGTGGTATTAGCTGCATCATCAAAATTCTCAAGGATAGATTTCCAGGCTATACCTGTTTTCAGCACAGTGCATTTATTGCATCACGATAAGTTTCATACCTGCGAACATGGTGCTGAAAGGATATGTAGTAACTTGTCGAACTTTCAGCAAATGTTTGCCATACTGCAAGGAACTCTGTTTTTGCATACACATAATGTGTATAAGACTGATGCTGACAATTGCCTGCACAACTGTGTCTGTAGAACGATCACTAGAGATCGTTAAAACATACTTGTGAAATCTTTGCTGATAAGAATGCTTAACGCTTTAACATCCGGCCAAAATTGGAAATTCTTTTTCCAAAACAAACGGATCGCACGTGGCTTTGCGCAGAATTTTCTCTGGTCTGGTAAGCGTTACAGACCCGGTCAAAGGCTCAAAAGATGTGGGTAAGTCTTCTAATCTGCACTCGAAAAAAATTTTTTTGGTTGGGGGTGCGGATTTTTTGTGAGTGACGTCATAAGTGGAGGACTTTTAGGCCTCCTTGGCCCACTTTGCCTGGCCCTGGGCGCCAACTGTTTGATGGTAGTATTTCGCTGAAGTTTTGATTGGAAACTAGGCTACAATCCGAGTCTTTTGATACTTTGGATGACCTGCTGGGGTTTTGGGTTCAAAAGTTATGATCTAAAGCAGGGGTTCCCAAACATTCTCTGGCCATGTACGCCTTCAGCATTTCGGTAGCTGAGTATGTACCCTTAAACATGGGCGCTGAAAGGATTTTTTTCCAGGCAGGAGCGAAAAGTGAATTTTCCAGGGGCAGTGATGTAGGATGCGAGGTTGCAGGGGGGTGAAAGTGCACCCCCAAAAGTTTTGATTTGTTGAAATCCAGATAAAATCCCTGAAAATCTGGGCAAAAATGGGGCCCAACGTTGTTTGACTTCAAAAAATGGTGCCCAACGTTTGCAGGAAAACACAGGAATCCTGTTTTTGGAGGTCACACCAAAAAGGGTTCTTTATGGGAGAAAATTTGTTGGCAAAAGTCACACAAAACTTTTCGGGCAAGTTTGCGAGACTTCGGGGAAAAATCCTTCGCATGCCCGAAAATTTGCCTGCTCCTATACTTATGTCCAGGGGTTGGCCAAAAATATTTTTGCAGAGGGGCCAAAAGTGGCAAAATTTAATTTTCACCACTCGAAACTAAGAAAACAACTTTTTTGCAAAAAATTTGATGGGAAAATGTCAAATTTCAAAATCCTGGGTGGCCTTGCCCTTCCCTTTTGGACAAGAGAGGCTGATTTATTTGGCCTATTATTTGATCTATTTACTAATAAGCATATAATAAATAATATATTTGAAATATATTTACTAAAAAGATAAAAAAAATGTATACTAATATAATGAATTTTGAAAATAATAGTCACTGATATTTATTTTTATTTTAATCTTTGAACCAGACACAAAGTTCACAGAGCTCAAGCACACACTATCTGCACAAACAGATTGATAATAATAGACACAGAACGTTTTGCAACGGCGTTGGTGGTAGGACTACAGACACTTATTAGCTAACTTGTAACACTTCGTACAACATTACATTGCAGACACTTTCTTAACAGAGTTGTTCGCTAACTTGTAACGATTGGTACAGCACTACATCCAGAGTAGGACACGAAAATTGCATGTTATGAAATAGAGTCAACCCTGGCCAATGCCAAGTGAAGCATGAATATGTTGTGGCCTGCACAGTGCACACACCCTCAAACTATCACTGGAACGTCCGGGTCTTCAGTCACAAAGTAAAATGCGGTTGTATTGTTAAAAGAATAAGTACGAATATAAAGAGCCTGACTGTATCAAAGCATGCAGCCATACGTTGCTAGACTTTCTGCATCTTGAGAAACAGGTACGCATTTTACCTCAATAAAGCCTCAAAGGTAGGAATGTTATATTGAACCTGATGACTACTAATACTTGCTCGCCATGGCATGTTGTACAGTGCCCTGCAACCAAAGTCATAAGCCCCAAACAATCTGTGGAAGTATGCCTTCCTGAAATCACACCATAATTGTGATGCATACATGGGTGTACGGAAGGAACGAAAAAATGCATTTTTCACTGCGTTTGAACGTTGGGAATAAGAAGCTTTTGATATTGCAGTTGTGTCTGAATATGTTTGTCATCTGAAAGCTCAATATCTCGTGCAATCCCCAAATCTTTGTAGTGGCTAACAGATTTTACTCTTTGTATACCCAGTGTCAGGAACGGGATGACCGTGAGATATTGATAATGAATCTAGCTTTTCAGCAAATAATTAGTTTACTGTCATTTTTCTCTTTTCTGGTGCTTATTCCTTAGAGATTGGTATTTTCTTTTATTGCATTTGTTCGTATTGCATGTTGTCTAAACTTATACAGTATTTACATCAAGCCATGCAAATGGTTCTTTCTGAGGATGTTTGGACAAATGTAATCACAATTGTAATCATGATTACTTTCAATGTTTTTATTTATTTGTAATTGAGTATGTGACAAGTAATCGTGATCGATTACATTTGTTCTATAATCGCCCCAAGTCTGTCCACACTGTGGCAACAAGCAACAATAGTGATCACATGCTATGATCACTCTATTATTACTTGTTCACGCCACATATTTATGGGTGATGCACTCCCGTTCGTGGTGAATCAAACATTCAACGCAACGCCAATGGAGACGTTGCAACAGCACTTAAGGCTGCTGCACACATACGCGAATGTGATGCAATTGCGACATTTTTGTGCCTTTGGCACCAGTTTCATGTGGCGGTCAGTGCACACTCCTGCGATTGTAGGATTGTGCAAAGTCACAAGTGAATTTTCTTGGTTTTGCGATGCTTGGAACAGAGTAGGATTGAATTCTACTTTGTCGCGTCATTGCAGCGTACAGGTGGTGATGGACTCAAGGCCGGGGACTGAATTTTCTGTTGGCGTGGTGTAGTTTTTCTTTGCTGATGTGCTAGGACAGACTGGTTGGTTTCTTTTGAAAGCGTTGAGGAATTTCGCATTGGTGAGTTGTGACAACATTGTAACACAACTGATTCTACATTTTTATCACTATGGCACTGGACGATATTAACAAACAACATAGTTAACCTGGCAGTGGTTGAAACATACATAATTTGTGATCAAATCCATGACAGGAGGTGCGTTGGTTATGACATGTTGATGATGTTGGTCATTTGTTGTAGCCTACAGTAGGCCCAGGCCCGTAACTAGGGGGCACAGAGGGTGAAGCCCCCCTAGAAAAATTTGGGTCCCCCATTGAAAAATGTGTTGGACATAAATATATGTCTGATAGTTTGAAATGAAGAATTTTGTGCCCTTCTCAGAAAACACTTCACCCCTGGTGTCCCAAGCTGGTTACAGACCTGAGCAGGCAGGCAATGCAAGATAAGCTTGCTACATTGTTTTGCTTGCATATGTGCAAATAGCAATCCAACTTGGCTTTTTTAAAATTGTCCAAGTTTTTAAATTTTTGGGTGAAATACAAAATTTTAAGTTTTTGGCTAGCCTAGTGACACATTTATTGCAATAGTTGCTGATGTGTTGTCTTAATGTTTGTTTTTTTTCAGTGTTGCCTTTGCGCAGCAACCAAACCCCTCTGGTTCCACATGCTACATAGCATTTCACGATGTTTGTATTTTCTTGATCCCAGTATGTCGGTACAATGTGTGCAAGCCAAATACGTAAAATAGTGATAAAAGTAGTAAAATACCCACCATCAAATCTTGCTTTAAATTTAGGTTCATGAAAAGAAACAGTAGTCAGCTTCAAATTAAATATCTCACAAAAACATTTGAAATCGTGATCACAATAATTTACAAGATTTTGTGCATGCTGAGCACCCCATCCAACTTCGTTAGCTGTTTACTTTAGAACCTGATGTTAGAATGTTTTTTTTGTAGTGCATGAAACGAGAGGAAAGATAAAATGATTTTCCTAAAGACTGTTTCCTTCGAGATCCGTGTGTGACTTACGGGAGGCTTCACTTATGGGAGGCTTCACTTACGGGAGGCTTCACTACGGGAGATCTGTGCATAGTAAACACCGAACCGTAAACCACAAAAATGAAACAATCACAGTGGACTTTCGAGGTCAACAACTGCGCATGTTTTTCAAGGAGGTTATGGTGTTTCAACAAACTGTTGCAACTACCAAATGGTTGTAAGTCAGCAACAATCAACGAAAACACTCAATGGTCTACAAAACAAAACAAAACATCCTACTACAGAAAACAAATGAATCACTGAAATTGTTGGGTCATATGAAATAATTTTGTTATGGTCTGTTGAACATGGTCTGTTATGAAAGTGGTCTGTTTTGAATGTTCTGTTGTGAGTGGTCTGTTATAAACGGGTCTGCGCACAAGCCCCCTCATACTAAAGGTATTGGTAGAAATTGCTAATGTTGCGACCATTTAGATCTCAAAAGTAAAAATGTGAATTATAGGAAGTGATTCTGAAGTTTTCTGGATGAGTGGAAAGCTTAATTAATGTTGCACCTCCAGATAGAGATGGAAGGAAAGATAAAGCCCGCTTTTAACTTCAGATATTCCAGTGCTAGCCTATATTGATTTACCAGAAATTGAGAATAAAACTGTGGAATAATTGCCAAACAACGAAAAAATCCTGCACAGAATCGGGCGTCGAAATCTAAAACTTTTTGATCCAGTAGATGGAGTTGGGAGTCAATCAATTTTATCGAATGAGCTTTGGCTACATTGACAGTACAACAATATAGTTAGCCATTAGCTGTAAATCCAACAAATATTGACTGACTATCAGAAATATACAAAAACAATTAATCCATTAGCAATATAGACAAAAATTTCCTCATTGCTTGCAATAGAAAACTATTGTAAAAGGAATAGAAACATTTTGGCCTCCACACCTTTCCTTTCTGGTATACCTGCATGTAGCATGCATATCAAAACGACTTGTGTGACATCAAAAAACTACTGACACCCCCCTCCCTGTTGTCACAAATCTGGTGACCCCCTCCCCCGATTAGGGTGTGACGTCATAAGGGACGACCCCTTACTGGATTATATTTGCGGACACAGATAGATGAATTAGATGAACACAACCACCAAAAAGTACCATTTGAAGCAAGCACGAGCGTCCTTGGTTACAGCTTTTCTGCTTTCCAACAACAAGGATCAGGAAATTCATGTGTGCATTACTCGTCGCCGGACTCTACGATGTAGTGATGTTTCAACCTGGTTGTGACTGCGGTTCCCCGCTATAGCACATCGCAGTCGCAGCTTAGTGTGCATCAGCGTTTAGTTTCCATGTGATGTATGAGAAAAACGCATGCAATATCTGCACATGCGCAATGTTCATAAGTTATCATGCTGTGCAAGAGAAAAATACATATGACGGAGTGAAAAAATACGCACTAACAGAGAAAAATGCATATGTTGAAGTGAAAAAATATGCATTAACTTTCTGTACGGTGGAAGCAAGTACAATGCTGATGCTGTGGAGGATTTTATTGAAATCTTATTTCCAGGCTTAAATTAGGACTTCGGAATCGTGTAGTTTAGGATCCAAATCAGTGTTTCCTCCGAGGTGTGCAAATGCGGAGTACCACGAGACAATTTGAACAGTGAAATATCATTCTCATGCACTTCAGTATTCCAAATTTAATATATAGATATATATATATATATATATTTTACGGCATAGGGCTTTTAGTGTTTAAATGATTCACTGGTTGTGCAATTCCATGCACATCAAAACAAAAATTTTCTCAGTGTAAAATCAGGCAAAGTGATCCAAATCCTGGATTCAGTGTTCCCAAATGCCCATTCCTAATTGCATTCTTCACCAAATTCTACTTAGGAAATCTATGAGTATGATTGACATTAATTCAATGAACGAGTTTATGATTGACATAAATTCAATGTTGACCATTCAAACATAGATTTTGGTTAAATGAGGTATCAGTAAAAAGTTGCTTTACACTTTCAAGAGTATCTTTTGCAGCAAAGAAATTGAAATATACATCTTAAAATATCCTGGTTTGTTGGTACAAATTTGATGTTCTACTAATGAATTATTAGTGATCCATACTTCTAAAATGGCATGTTAGCATTGTTCCTGTGGTGGTGCAGTAAAACCAATTTTATGATACTTCTATCTGTAGCAAAACATGTTGCAACAGTGCAAGGTGAGCCTGCGAAAATACGAAAACAGTCAAAAGCTGTTTTGGATACTACTCGCATGGTTGCTGAGAATGCTAATTACGAAGATCTGAAAGATGCTGTGCATCCACAAGATTTACATAAGGCAAGTTAATTTAGTGTGCTTTGTTTCTGCTCAAGTTTCTTTTTCTGGTTTTCCTTCAAATTACTACTTCCTGTTTTGACGGGTTTTCATGAAGTATGAAAGTCAGATAGGATTATTTACCTTCGATGTTCTTTCACTGAACATAATTCCACTGGTCCAATTTATGCGATTTTTGATATTGTTGTGATAAATCACTTTTTGGTGATGTTCTAGGTTTGCATCATGTTTATACCAGAGGTTACATCATGCTTCATTTGTCAAAGTTGGAGGTTTTCCATACAAGATATTCAAAATTTCTCTGTCTTGTTCTGTACTGACTCATAACTACATCTTTCCAGTTAGAGTTACAGAAGCACGTAGCTTATAAGGGTCATTTCACAGCTGTTTTTTTAACCTCAAAATTGTTTTTTTGGCCATGACTTATGAACCAGAAACATAGGAAGTCAAACACTTCTCTTATGGCCTAGTTTCTACTGAGTTAAAAATTAGCTCTTACTGTTGGTGCTCAGGGCCCTTTGACCTCAGCCAAAAATGCCTAAATCTGCCCCACATATGACGTCACCCAAAAAACCCCAAATTCAAAATTTTCCAAATTTTCTAAATATATAAACTAGAACACTTGCCGCATATTTAGAGGGTTTGAAAAACTTCCTAGCCCTAGCTCAATCTTTTGGTGAGTTGTAGAGTTGCAAAGTGTTGCGAAAATAGTGGCTCACGCAGGTCTTAAATGTAAATCTACCCATCCCCTAAGGTGTTAACAGACGAAGTGCAAGAAACTTTGATCCACCTTGTGTTGACTTGGCAACTTCAAGATGTCAGTCGTGAAGTTCGGAGATTGACCTGTGCTCCTGCAACAACTAGTTTGACCTCTCAGTTAGTAGGGATGGATCTCTGTTGAATTGTAATCAACCAATGACACCCAGTGCATTTGTTTCAGCACCACCAATAATCCTATAGTAGCATTTGTCACACCTAGATTGTCGGCAACATAAAGAGTCCCAGTGCAGCAATATTTAAAGCACCCATGCTTCTGATTCTGAAGCTGCTTTGTAGTAATCATCTGTTAGTTGTGCCCTCTATTCTACTTTTTATTATTGTTCCAGTCGCGCACACACACACACCATTTTTAGCCATGTTGTAGAGTTCTAATGCTCGGTCAGTTCCGCAGCAAGACAAAGTTAACAAAAACAGATTAGTTAATGCACCCTTTGCAAGCTTATTGAAGTTCACATAACACGTGAAAGATGTCCAATGCATGAGAGTGATTATCAAAATATTAAGGGACGCAGCCTTTTGCTACCATAAATGCACAAAAAAGACCTTATATCTTTTAAATGCGCGACAGATGACACATGACTCTCGACCTGTTCGAGATACAGTATGTGAAAGGAATGCTCCCAAAACATGTGACACCGCTTTAAATGATTGACATCAGTCGCAAAGGAATGTGGAACGAAACACAAGGATCGTGTCTGCAACTAAACAGGGACATAAAACAATCAAGCAGGGACATCGCGTAGTGGCGAAGATGAAGAAAAACATAGGAAATTCAGCAAACGTTACATACTGGCCCCAAATGGTAGAGCTCCATATGTGAAATTGTTTTAACATGCAGTAGTGACGTGATGACTGAATACGCACTCAATACAAATTAGATGAGAATGGCATTCAGTAATCCGATCGACTTAACAGACTACTTAACTCTTTGGCGTCTGCTAGGCTTCCGGGATTTTCAGAAAAAAACACCTAAACGCACGTGGCTTAGCGCGAGAATTTCTCTGGTCCGGTATGCTCTACAGACCCAGTAATAGTCACAAAAGACGCAGCATATCTTCTAGTCTGCACTCGAAAAAAAATTTTTTGCTTGGGGATTGCGGTTTTTTTGAGAGTGACATCATAAGTGGAAGACTTTTAGGCCACCTTGGCCCACTTTGCCTGGCCCTGGGCGCCAACCGTTAGGTGGTAGTATTTCACTGAAGTTTTTACTGGAAACTAGGCTGCAATCCGAGTCTTTTGGTACTTCGGATGACCTGCTGGGGTTTCGGGTTCAAAAGTTGTGATGTAAGTTAGTAAAAATATTTGACTAATTAGCTAATTAGATAATTAATTGATTTGCTTACTTTGTATCATTACTTTTGAACCAGAAAAGCTAGAAAGTTCATCAAAGGCTCAAAAGACTTGGACTCAAGCCTAGTTTCCAATGAAAACTTCAGCGAAACACTTTGGCCTAGCGGTTGGGCCCTAGTCCAGGCAACATTACCCAAAGTGACCCCAAAACTACTTCACTTATGACGTCAGTCACAAAAAATCCGCACCCCCCAACCAAAAAATGTTTGTTTCGAGTGCAATCTACTAGACTGGCCGATCCGTTTGAGCCGTTGAACAGCTCTCTAGCGCAATCGGCAGAGGAGCTAGGGCGTTGGTAAGGCAACCGAAAAATGCTGTTTTTTAGGCCGAAATTGAAGTACGAATATATCGTAGACTGGCTCTCAAAGTGTTGTCAACTGAAAGGTTCACATGAATACAGACAAGGGCATTCTCTACCCTGAACAGCTTAGCAGCCTGCTTTGCAACTGAAAAGTTTGCACAAATACGGACCTTCACATGAAAATGACGTATTTTACTTCAATTCAATGGACAATGGAAAACAATTTACTTTGATCAGCAGCTAAGTCAACAGCACATGAATGCTATTCGTGCAGGAGACCGAGATTAATTACAGTAGCCACCAATATTCGGTCACTGTTATGTTTAGGTGACCATAAGAAGGTCACCTACAATTCAAGTCGCTTTAATCGGATGCCTCCAACTGGCAAAGTTTTCGGACATCACACAGACATGAGAAATTTCCTGTTCATACTCCAACTCTGCATACTATACCGTCTTTGTCAGGGAACATGTCTGTCACCAATGCCTTGGGCCAAATGCCACATTTACTGTTGGTTTCGTACATAAGAACAACATCATGGACGTGAAGATTCCTGGAAGGTTGTAGCCGCTAGCAAGTGTAAACAGCAGATAGAACCTAGGCTGAAACTGCTGAACAAAACCATCATGAACTTTGAGGCTGTGCCGCTTGCCAGGAAGTCAATAATTACAGATTAGCTCTGCATGCACCTGGCTGTGTACAACCAACATCTTTGTTAGTGCCTAGCACTGGCTGAGCAGGAGACTCAAAATATGTGTGTTCAATGCACAGATCAACGTCAGATTGTTTGAGTATATTCTTTGGCAAGGCAGCAATGTGGTTGTTTCATAATAATCATAAACAACCTCAGATGAGAAATAATGTTGCCTGTTCCAAACTACCCACATTAAAGACCAATGGTAGTGTCTGATATTTGATTGGTGTTACTGCTGAATACCTGATTTTAAAACATGCAGGAGACTATGCACTCACTAACTTACAAGTGCATATAATTGGTCAAGTAACTGCAGAAATTAGTGTGCATGTTGGTGTCACAAAAACTCATTCGGCAGGCTGGAAAATGTTAGCTTATGCACAATAGTGCTAAGTTTCCACATGGTGCAAAAGAAAAAGGCAGGTGGTGGGCAAAAAAAGTATCTGTGCATGCGCATTAACTCTCAGTGTGGTCAAAGCAAGTATGCTACTGACATTGTGGAATATCTAAACCAAATCCTTTTACCTGGTTTAAATCAAAGGATTTTGCATTTGGTTAGTTTATGATCCGAATCCTTCTGGGCACATTATTGCCAAATGGTCATCCTCACCTGGTAGGCCCAAGCTTTATCCAATAGGGTGGAGTGAAATCTCAAAATTGTGCAATACAAACTTTGGGGTGTCTAAAAAGCTAGAAACATGGCTGAAACTTACTTTAAAATTGATATTAGGTGTAATCAAGCAGGGACAATAATCCTATAGTAGCATTTGTCACACCTAGGTTGTCGGCAACATAAAAAACAGACAAAAACAAACAAAAAAAGTAGTAGTAATAATCCAATTTTTATCCAATCCTGTCCCAGTCAATGTGTGTGGCAGGATGTACCCCACTTTCGTGAGGATTTTTTGAGGCAGAAATTTTTACAGCCAATTGCCCGTCCTAATACCAACCTTCATCACAGATCAGGAAAGTGGCCCATTATTTGTTTTGTAAGACAGGATGGCTGCTCTACTATTTCTCAATCTGCTCTCCATGTTCGTAAGATGCGAAAGTGCTTTCTCAATTATGAAGCGATTGTAAAGCTACGCATGAAATAGAATGGCTGATGAAATATGCATGCCTGCATGCGTCTGTTAACTACGGAAATTATAGTGGACATCCACTTTATAGCCAAAATCGAGAAAGAAAAATTGTTTTGCTATTTTGTTGGTGTGTTGTGTATCTTTTTTCTAGCAGAAATTCTCTACTTTGAGTCACAAAGAAACAAACAGAAAATTCAAAAATTGCCATTGAATCAAAACTGGCATTAGGCGCGCAGCAAAGATTAGGTCTATTTGAACAGGAAACGATTTTTTTATTGCAGTGGAATTCTCTTTACGGCCTGCAAAACTATAATGTGGCCCTTCATGCTCGCAGTCTTGGACCACCTTAGTCTAGGCAAGGCTGGTATTTTAGGTTAAAAAATGGTCAACGATGGAGGAACTATTGCTGAGGGACAACTGGTTGGTTAAAACATTTTCATTTATTCTGTAATTTTTTACAACAGGAGTATGAATTTTCTGAAAAAAAATTTTCGTACCATTCTGGAGCAGTTCCTACCTAATATGCAATTGAATGCTTTTTCCGTTTATGTTTTTACTGAATTATCCTTTGAAATGACTTAAAGTGTTTGTGTTTTAAATTCTTGTAGGATCAGAGTTTCAGGACCTGGAAAAAGTATTTACTGCACAAAACTCTTGTTGATCCGCGTGGCAATTTCTATGGCTGGTGGCTGAATTATATGTTTTTGATTTCATTCACTGCTGGATTGCACAGTACATACATGGCATGTTTTACCACAACACCTGGGGAAGGTGAGCTTTACATATGTGCACATCATTATGTCTTCTCTTTTCCATGTTAATCAGTTGGCAAATTAGGTTTTGATTGTTTCCTTTATGAAATAGACTTGCGTAGATTGCATTCAGCCATGTCTGAAAGTGGTAACAAATATGATCGCTGAATTTTCCTAATAATCATGAGAAGTTATGAATAATTCACAGGCTGCTTGGAGTAGAAAAAGAATAGATTAAGGAAAGGATTAACTGAGTGCAGATAATCCTCATTAATATCTTCGGCTCTGGGTTGTTTTTACCTTTTAGACCCACGTGAACCACTTTTTCCTAGCATTATGCAACACCATGACTCACCTGCCGATTGCATTATTATAGAACTGTTCAAACAGTCAAAAGATGCAGAAATTCTTCTAGTTTGCAATGAATTTTTTTTAAGTCTTGTGTTTCATGTGGTTCACATCATAAGTGGGATGAGTTTAGGCCTTTTTGGCTAAGGTTATCAGGCACTGTATCTTGCACAGGCCTGTGACACCATCACTAACATCATGGCACATTTGCAAAAAGCAATTGTAATAAAGTAAATGTGTTGAGAGTGATATTAAGTGCAAAACGAAAACTGCAGTTTGCTAGATAACTAGGTGTCATTTCTGATAAGTTTGGATGAAATCTGATTAGGTTATAGCCCGGCACTAAAATCACTAAAACATAGAAAATGTGGTTGATTCTGAAAAGTGATACAAAAAGCTATCGTCTAGGCCAGGGGTCTCCAAACTTTTTTGTCCAAGGGCCACATAAGCTATTACACAACAGTTCGAGGGCCGGACATCTTGCGTAATTTGATTGCTTCAGGATATGTTAAATTATATATGTTGAATTCTATCAAATCAATTTCGTACAAATATATTTTTTATTATTGTCAAAACGTCTTCACGGGCCGGATGAAATGGCGTCGCAGGCCGCATTTGGCCCGCGGGCCGTAGTTTGGAGACCCCTGGTCTAGGCGGATCCAGATCCTCTATTCCCAGTCTAGATATGACTGAATCCACTGAATGGAATGACTCCATACTGACCTTATTGAGAATCTATTGCAGGCAGGAAGAACAAAATCTTGATGTGATGAACTAAACCGTAGCTCAGGTTTGGCCTCAGTATCCGTAAATTGATCTAAATTAGCAAAAGAACATTATAAAAAAAATTTTTGCTTGGGGGGTGCGGGTTTTTTGTGAGTGACGTCATAAGTGGAGGACTTTTAGGCCACCTTGGCCCACTTTGCCTGGCCCTGGGCGCCAACCGTTAGGTGGTAGTATTTCGCTGAAGTTTTTACTGGATACTAGGCTACAATCTGAGTCTTTTGATACTTTGGATGACCTGCTGGGGTTTCGAGTTCAAAAGTCATGATGTAAGTTAGTAAAAATATTTGACTTATTAGCTAATTAATTTATTGATTAATTTGTTTATTTTAGATCATAACTTTTGAACCAGAAATGTTAGAAAGTCGATCAAAGACTCTAAAGACTGACTCGAGCCTAGTTTCCAATGAAAACTTCAGCGAAACACTTTGGCCTAGCAGTTGGGCCCGAGACCAGGCAACATGACCCAAATTGACCCTTAAACTACTTCACTTACAATGTCAGTCACAAACAATCCGCACCTCGCAACCAAAAATGTTTGTTTCGAGTGCAATCTACAAGACTGGCCGATTCGTTTGAGCCCTTGAACAGCTCTCTAGTGCAATCGGTGGAGGAGCTAGGGTGTTGGTAAGGCAACCGAAAACTGTTTTTTTAGACTGAAATCGAAGTACGAATATATCGTAGGTCGGCTCTCAAAGTGTTAAGTGTTTTTAATGAAAAAAAGAAGAGTCGCTTCATTTTGAGGGTTTAAACAGCTCACTAGCTCAATAGCCTGGTGAGTTTCGGAGTTGCAAAATGGCTCAAAAATATGGGCTCAATTTGGGCTTTCGAAGTGCGAATATATCGTACAGTGGCGTCAAAGATGTTAAGTTCAGATTGTCAACAAAGGCAAACATAATGTAATTAGTAAACACTGTTCTCTCCAACCTACCAGTGCAAGAAATTGTATTTTTGAATTTGCAGAAAAAGTTTACAATGGACCAGGAATGGAAATCCTTCCTTTGCTTGACATTGCTGTAGGCTCAACATGCAATTTAACACTAAGAAAACTCTATGTTACAAAGTGTCAATCATTTAGTAATTTCTCTGCTGTTGCCTCATGCATTGTGAATACAAGTGTTGCTGCACCAATTGTACTTGGAAGGCCACCTGGTTATGAAAGGTGCATTTTTTCATTGTTTATAATCAAGTGCTTAGCATTGTTGTAGTTGCCATAGTTGTTAAATAAACAGCTATTGCTGTAAGAACAAATGATGGTCACATTTTTATTAATTTAATGGTTTGAGCAGCAGTCCTCAAACTTTCATGTTGAGCCAAATTCGTGGCCTTCTCAGTGTCTGTGGTCCGGACTGTTTTATGCATTGAAAACACAAAAAACTACACACACAACATTAGACACGTTTGTACATTGCAATTTTTTTCTGTGTTTGATAACATGTTTGCAATGTGACTTCTACAACAGCTTCTTTTGTTGCACGGTAATTGTAATGTTTACTTTCACGCTTGATGCTGCTATATGTTAATTGCTTCGACGATTTTCAAGAACCCTGTTTACCTCACCAATTACTGACTAGACAGCAGAGACGTAGTCAAGACGAAGACTTCTTCAAAAAGTCTGACACTCGAAAATTTGCAGATCATGCCAAAATGTTCCTACAAAATTTTCGAGAAACTGTCATCACTGCTTCAAAGTGGAAACTTTTGCATATTTATGGCTGTTTTCATACTTGCTTATGTTATTTCTCACCTGCAGATACAACAGATGAAAAGTACGTTGAATTGAAGTTTCAGTAAGCCACATTGTTGCAGTATTCAAAGTCTTAAGACATTGGATGTACAACACATCAGAATTTTAACTTTGCAACTGTTGCCTGTTCTTGGCAATTTGAAGGTGGATAACGCTTAAACCAACAAAAATCACAAGTGTTGGGTTAACAATTGATTATACTGACATGTGCAAAATCGATAGAGCTGTCACAAATTATGTAAAATTATACATGGTTTGAGACAGGATATTTTTCGCTTGGGCTTAACTATAGGCCAGTACGTATCCTTTGACTGAGACGAGACCTGAAACCTTCGAGTCTGAGACTCACAAAAACAGGTCTTGAGACTACTAGGTATAGGGCAAATTTTTGGGGGTGCAAAGGATTTTTGTCTGAATTTACTCAATCTTACCTGAAAAAAAATGATTAAGGTTTTTTTTGGAAGTTGCACGAAAAAGGTCTTCAAGTTTATTATAGAGAAGAAAAAAGTCAAAATCAGACATATTCGACAGTCCGTTGCATTCATCACACAATGAGAACAAAGGTGCCCAAACTTTGCGGAATTTTTTTCTGAGCAGTGTCGATTGACAAGCTGCAACTGCTTGATAAGTTCTCCAAAAAGAGAATACAAGAAACTTATGTACCAAAACCGGTGTGTGTTCCACAGCTCAGATTTCGGTCTTTAAGTTTATCAGAAAACTGTTGTTACGGTTAGCAGTATTTGGTCTATGCGCGTGATGGCCAAATTGTGACTAAGTTTTTGCTGACTCAAACTGTGTGGTTTCGAGAGCTTAGTCATTGCAAAACAGAAAAAAACACCGTTTTGTCACATCTATTCTGATACAACAAGCAGATGCAGCATATGTCATAACATCCTGTTTGGCAGTCACAAGACGGTGACATAGGAGAAAGAGATTGTTACTCAACTCGGTGTGAGTTCTAATGTCCCATGCCAGAGAATTGCAAAAAGGTTGCTACTTTAGAAGTGACAGTGATGTCCATCAAAGCTGTCCATTAACACCGTCAGTGCTAGTCTAAATCAAGCGGTTCACGCCAAAACAGCCCTTTCACACGTGGTTTGCGTAGGCATAACTTCAGCGCTGTAAGCGCTAGAGAGCTGTTCAAATGGTCAAAAGACTCGGGCAAGTCTTTCAGTTTGCAATGAAAAAAATTGTTTTGGTTTGGGGTTGCGAATTTTTTGTCAGTGTTTTCACAAATGGAGAACTTTTAGGCCACCTTAGCCTACTTCTCCTGGCCCTGGGCCCAAACCGTTAGATGGTAGTATTTCACTGAAGATTTTACTGGAAACTAGGCTAAACAAAAATATTTGGTAAATCCCTGAAGTAGATAGTTAGTTATTTTGTTTATCTTAGATCATAACTTTTGAACCAGAAATGCTAGAAAGTTTATCAAAAGCTCAAAAGACCTGGATTCTAGCCTAGTTTCCAATAAAAACTTCAGCAAGATACTTCCATCTAGCGGTTGGGCGTAGCCCAGGTAACATGAGCCAAAACGGCCAAAAAGCCACCTCTTTATGATGTCACTCACAAAAAACCCCATGACTATTTTGTTGCAAATTCATAGACTTACCAAATCTTTTGAGGGAGAGGTGCTATGGCGTTCGTAAGGCAACTGAAAACTGCAAAGTGCTGTAGTAGGTTGATTTCCAAGTACGAATTTATCATACCCTGGAACTAAACGTGGCTTTGAGGCGGCGTTTGGAGTGAATCACACTTGTTGAACATTGAAGGTTGCTCGTACTAAAATATTGGTCACCGGCTGAACAGCTTGGAGCAGTTAAACGAGGCAAAGTCATTGCTGCGCGCCTTAACACTTTGGCATCCGGGTGGATTCGGGGATTTTCAGAAAAAAACGCCTAAACCCACGTGGCTTTGTGTGGAAATAAATCCGCTCCTGTACAGGTTATGGACCTGGTCGAAGCGTCAAAAGACGTGGGAAGTCTTCTAGTCTGCACTCGAAAAATAAAAATTTTGCTTGGGGGTTGTGAGTTTTTTGTGAGTGACGTCATATGTGTAGGACTTTTAGGCCACCTTGGCCCACTTTGCGTGGCCCTGGGCTCCAACCGTTAGGTTGTAGCATTTTACTGATGTTTTTGCTGGAAACTAGGCTACAATCCGAGTGTTTTGATACTTTGTATGGCCTGCTGGGGTTTTGGGTTCAAAAGTGAGGATGTAAGTTAGTAAAAATATTTGACTAATTAGCTAATTAATTAATTTGTTTATTTTAGATTATAACGTTTGAACCAGAAATGCTAGAAAGTCGATCAAAGGCTCAAAAGACTCGGACTCGAGCCTAGTTTCCAATGAAAACTTCAGCGAAACACTTTGGCCTAGCAGTTGGGCCCGAGGCCAGGCAACATGAGCCAAAGTGACCCCAATACTACTTCACTTATGACGTCACTCACAAAAAATCCGCACTCCCCAACCAAAAATTTTTTTCGAGTGCAGTCTACTTGACTGGCCGATCCATTTGAGCCCTTGAACAGCTCTCTAGTGCAATCGACGGAGGAGCTAGGGCGTTGGTAAGGCAACCGAAAACTGCTGTTTTTTAGGCCGAAAGCTAAGACGAATATATCGTAGATCGGCTCTCAAAGTGTTATGAGCCTTTGTGTTTGATGCCAGACTTAAAACTTGGGTAGTTCTTACCAAATTGACTTCAAATTTTCAGGACTAATGCTAGTGGGTACAAAGAAGGTTCGTGTAAATGTTTTGTGCAAAACACCAAGTGCAAAAATATTATCGTGCTCTAGCCAACAAGGCCGTAAACCCACACAGCAGTGGTGGTTGTATATTAGAACTTTGAAAAAGCAAGCCAATCAAAAGAAGAATCGTTTGAAAAGTTTGATACATGCATAAAAATTTTTTTCAGCACCTGTCCTGGCAAAAAAACTGTAGCTTGTAAACCCACACAACGGTGAGGGTTGTGTATCACAACTTAGAAAAAAGATGGCAACAAGTATTTTTTGATAAGTTGCGTACATCAAAATTCATTTCACAGCACCTGTCATGACTGAAAAAAAAGCTGCTGGCTCTGAACCCATCTTACGGCGAGATTTGTGTATTACAACTTTGAAAAGGCAAGGTAATCAAAAGAAGTATTATTAGGAAAAGTTACAACATGAAAGTTTATTTCACAGCAATCTGTCTTACCTGAACATAACTGGAGACTGTGAACACAATACAGTGAGGGTATTTGTTGCAATTTGAAAATAGCAAGCTCATCAAAGCAAACATTGTTGGCATTGCAAGTTACATCAAAATCGATTTTGCTGTAGTTTGCCTTGACTCAAGAAAGCTGTAGGCTGTAAACCCGTAGAACTGTGAGGGTGTTGCATTACCATTTTGAAAAAGCATGTGTTTTTTGAAAATTACTAGGAATAAAAATATTTCACAACAACCAGTCTTTCCTCAAGAAAGCTGAAGGCCATAAACAACCACAACATTGTGCTTCATTACACAACTTTGAATTAGTATGTTAGGCTAGACGTGCACAAAACAAATCTTTTGAAATGCTGAAATTGGCACAAAACACAAGTGCTTCTATATGCTGTGCACACAGTTCTTCACCGTTTAGCAGATGAGATTCAAGTTTGCAAGCAATCTTACAACTGAACACCATGTCAAACCTTCCACTCAGTACCTGAAATCATCCTGTGCGATGTTCGAATGTACACTTCCAAATGAAAAAAGCAGGACTAATACTGCAATGGAAGATTTTTGGTAGGAACGAATGTATATGAATGTGGCCCTGGAACTGCAATGGGCTTTCCTCATAAAGTGTTAACAAAGAAATGCATGAAACCATGTATTGCCCCAGTCGATGGAAGGTGCCCAATCACTCGTAACTGAAACCACTTTTCCTTGTCTGATGCCTTATGACACAAAGCCATCCTGTGATGAGGAGTCCTACAATTTATTTACATGCAGGAAAATTGTACTCACTGTGTACACGCTGGACTGTCTGTAGCAAAGTGAGAATGTACCTGTTATCACCACATAAATTTGAAGATAGTTTCATTTAATCAGCATTACTAAAGCAATGAATTCTTGTCTAATTTACAGTTTTACTCATCAGAAACAAAGAACCCCAATGTTATTGTTCATAAGCTTCATCTTATCACTTACAGTGATGCAATAAGGCGAAAATATTGTCCTTGCTTGACTGGTCCATAGTTCAGCTAGCAGTAATGTTACCAAAGGGAGTTACATGCTGGGTAAGTGGGTGTTCTTGATTGAGCACTGGGAGAGCAACTAGTTCTCTGCACCTTAGTGATGTCTTTTCATGTGGCTGCCACAATCTTGGGAGTAACCTGGCCTCACGTCCCTCCACCGATCTGGTATTGAACTGTGTACTGCAGTGACAATGTGCTGGCACGTGGTGCGCCATACGGTGAATTTTTCTTAAACAAAACGAACAGCAATGAAATTTGAAGGACTATCAAAAAGAGAAGACTATTTTGAAAATTTTGAGTAAATTTTATTGGTTATCTTCTTCAGCTCTGTGAATTGATATACTTTATTTCTGCATCCTAACTCTTTCTGATGTTGGAACATGCTAAATCACATGTTGAAACAATGCACTTTATAGATGCTGAAGTATCAGGGCATGCACATGAAAAATTGACGTCAAACTGCAGAGGTTGTGTGGGAGTGGCTTTTCTCTGTTTGCTGTGCACATGGTTGCCTACCCTTACCATATTGGAGTGAACTGACCGAAAATACTTTGCAAAAACAAAGATGGGGTACATTTCTTTACCCTTAATTTTGAATGCCATAATGGGTATAACAAGTTAATATTGTGTAATTCTGAAAATTCTGATATTGCATGATGCAATATAAACAGTTTAGAATGGGGTTTTTGTGTTTTTCATACAAAAAGAACAAAAACCAGTTTCTTTTCAAAAAGACAAAAAACAGTTTTTTTAAATGCCCTAGCAACCAGGTGGGTTAATTTTTTTGAAAGAAAACGGTGTTGTTTTCAACTCGCTTTTAATCCAATTTATTTGTTTTTTCCCCAGTGTAGTCGTTCCTTTTTTTTATGACATCAGTAATGTTGGATTCAACCCACAGACTGCTGGAGGTTTTACTAACATCATTTTTTCCTACTTTGTTTTGGATCTCAGCTTTTACTTGAACATAATCGTGCATCTTCGAGTAAAAGTCAACACTGCAAATGGTAAGAATAATTATGCGTAGTTTATGTTAAGCAAACTTGATGCAAATAGTAAAATTTGACTCTTGATGGAAAAGTGCAGTCAACTTTTACAGAAGACAAATATGTGCTTATCACTAACAGTGCAATGAGTCATGTTTGGTATTTGTTTGCTTATAAGTATGAATATGCTCTTGGTTGGTGTTCCAATTGAACTGACTTCTAAACTGTTGCACAAGGTACATATTTATATGTATGCAGTATTTGCCTTGCTAACAGTTTTGTGCTAACCTATCTAATGTAATCGTTCTCTTATAAACACGTGACATTGCAGAATCCACAAACTACAAAATTTCCTTCCTCATCATCTCTGTAAAACTGTGTGTAAAAAGATTCTATGAAAAAATGAAGTAAGGCTTGAAGATCCATGGTGTAGCTTTCATCATCATCTTAGCACCACTGACCAAACCTTATTTCTGTCTAACAAGTTCTCAAGAAATACCAAAAAGTTTTTATTGTTTTGTCAACTTCAAAAAAGCCTATGACTAGATTGTTCAAGAATTTCAAACTTTGATGAGTAATGCAGGAGTGCATAAGTCATGGCAAGTTGCTGTCAAGTTAATTCATGGCCAACAGCCCTAATTCAAAACCCCAAGAAAATATGCTGTCACCCGTCATTCATATTTTATATCAGTTAAATCAACAGTTATAAACAAGTTAATGGGCAGGCCACTATTGTAAGGTACAGGGTCAACTGCTTGCTTTATGTGGAGGATTTCATTTGGCTTGCATCTCTGAACATTGTCTTCAAAATCCATTTCATTTGTTTGCAGCTGTATATGAACAACCAGGAATAAAATTTGCAGAAATTAAATTATCTCTTCAGAAACCCGAGCCCAAGTCAGTGTATGCTGCAAGTTAGTCACAGTACCTTTGCAAGCAGGTTAATAAATCATTAGAACCTTGGAGTGGTATTCGCAATTGTTCAAAGGCAGAGCAATAGAGATTCATAAACAGATTGGCAAAGCAAACTCAGTTCTGAATGAGATTGATCACTGTTTTCACAAATAGTTGCTTTCAATCATGTTTAAAGCTGTCAATTTTTAAATCGCTCTTTGTTTCCATGCTTACCTATAGTCAAAAATCCTGGGCAATTACTAAGAGTGCTCAAGTACAAGTGGTGGAGATAAGATTTTTGCAAAGAATTCACAGTTTGACAATTGCCACAAAATGCACAGCTGTGAAATTTGTAAAGTCGAGAATGTTGAGCTGCTTCACTGTATAGAGTGCTCCCAGCTATGGTGGTATAGACATGTTACCAGATTGCCCCATGGCAGATTGGCAAGACAAATTTGTTTTTTTTTGAAAAGTGATCTAGATTTTGACCCATTGAAAAGTGATCTAGATTTTGACCAAGCACCAGGTTGCACCTCTGACTTGGTCCTGTTTTTGTGTGGAGCCAGCAGGCAAGTGTCATGGTTTGCTGAAACAATTTAGGAATTTCAAGACCTCCTGGCATTCACAAAATTAAAGCCAATGTAACAATTAAGTAATATTCAGTTCTGTATGCATGTTAGAATATAGCCCAGAAGGTACTTTGCTCTTTCACAAAGTGACTTTTGTAAAGAGTTAAAACCATTTTGTTAACTTTTCATGGGCTCATCATTTTTAGGCAGATCATAACTTTTTGATTTTCCAGGAAAACTCACATAAAGTTTGCTGACATCAATATCTAGAAACAAGTAATTGTTTATTTTGACTGTGGTAATGTTTTTTGTACTTTTATGGTGGCATACCAGCATAAACTTTCTCAGAAAACCAAGTCATTGCTGAAAAATCTTGTTTTGCAAACCACGTGTTAGTGATTTTCAACACATTTGATGCCGGTGTGCTAGATACTTGTTTTTTGAAATCCCACATTGAGCCACTATTTTGGTGCTGCTTTGCAACTCTACAACTCACCAGCTGATTGAGCTAGAGAGCTGTTCAAACCCTCAAAACATGTGACAAGTCTTCTGGTTTGCATTAACACCTTGAGAGCCATGGTACGATATATTCGTACTTTGATTTTGGCCTAAAACCAGCAGTTGTCAGTTGCCTTGCCAATGCCATAGCTCTTCCGCCGATTGCGCTAGAGAGCTGTTCAAGGGCTCAAATGGATTGGCTAGTCTTCTAGTTTGAACTTGAAAAAATTTTTTTGGTTGGCGGTTGTGGATTGTTTGTGAGTGACGTCATAAGTGAAGTAGTTTTTGGGTAATTTTTAAGCAAATTGATGAGTGCATTATATAGTATTTTAGATTTTTAATGAGTGCATTATATAGTATTTTAGATTTTTTGAAAGGAAATGTCTTATTTTATATAGGACTCCAACACTTTGTGCAACTGATGGTGTTAGATATAAAATATGGGCTTTCCAGTTCAATTTTGCATCAATGAAAACTCCCAAATACTTTGATTCATTTGTCTGCATTAACATGTTACCATCAAAATTTAGCGAAAGATGATGACTTTGTTTTTCTTTGGCTGGATGGAATAACAAATAGTTAGTTTTATTTAAGTTAAGTGTTGATTTGTTCTGCATAAACCATTTTTTAACATTTTAAGTTCATCATTAATAGTGTTTTGCAAATCAAGTATATTTGGACCTGACAAAAGTAGGGCTGTATCATCAGCAAATAAGAGTGTTTGCACTGCATGACAATCTGGAAGGTCATTTATATAAATTAGGAAAAGAGTAGGCCCTAAAACACTCCCCTGAGGTATTCCGCAAGTTATATATTCTTTATCGGATTTACATGTATAAGTTGTCACAAACTGTTTACAATTTGATAAATAGCTTGCGAAAAGATTTTGTGCATTACCCCTAATTCCGAAATGATATAGTTTTTTCATAAGGATACTGTGATCCACTGTATCAAATGCTTTCTTCAGATCTAAAAAATGGCACATGCATAAAGATTTTCTTCTCGTTTTGAGGTTATTATGTCATTTAGAGACATCAAAGTATAAACAGTGGAAAAACCTTTCCTGAAACCAAATTGATTTGGGCACAAGATGTTGTTTTTATCCAGAAATGATTGAAAGTCCTTTAACAAAATTTTTTCGAAAATTTTTGAGAAATGTGGAAGTATAGAAATGGGTCTATAATTAGATGGATTTGAAGTGTCACCACTTTTATGTATAGGGATAACTTCAGCTACTTTTAGAGCATCTGGGTATATTCCTTTCGCAATGCAATTATTGAAAATGGTTGTTACAACAGGGGATTATATATGTTTACTTAGTTTGATAATATGGACAGGGATATCATAGGTGTCATTAGATATTTTATTGTCTAGCACAGTGTTTTTCAACCTTTTTTGCATCACGGACCACTTTATGCAATAAAAAAATTTTGGGGAACACCAAACAAAATTTTATAATCACGCAATAAAATAAACAACATAGTAACAATTTATTCACTTTTAATTTTTCTCAATGCGATATTTGAGCCTGTAGAAAGTCCTATTCATTTGCTCCTAAAACTAATTACTTTCACGAAAGAAAACATATTTACGCTCATTGCGTTAAACTAGTGATTTTCGACCGGTGTTCGATGAAACACTAGTCAAACTTATCAAATTTCCTGCGGAATACCTGACGATCTTTCACGGAACACTAGTTTTCCGCAGAAAACGGTTGAAAATCACTGGTCTAGCATATCAATGTGAAACAAGATTTCCTCTGCACAAACTGGCTGTATAAACATAGATTCACTAATGTACTTGTTTGTATAGTTATTGTAATCGATCTGTTGATTTTCAGCCAAATTTGAGCCAACTGATGCGAAGTATTGATTGAATATGTTGCTGATCTGTTGTAGGTCAGATGTTTGGTTTTGTGTAAGTGGGCATGTAATTAAATTTGGTATATATTTTGTATGTGACTTGCCCATTAGTTTGTTCACAAAATTCCAAGTTTGGGCAGGGTTAGATTGGTGGATATTGAATTGTTGTGCAAAATATTGCTTTTTTAACTTCTCTTTTTCATGTGTAATGGCATTACAGAGTGACTTGAGTTTGTGTTTGATACCTAAGTTTTGAGGGTTTTTATGAAATTTCCTATAAAGCCTGTGGTTCTTTTGTATTTGCAAAAGCAGATGTTTTGTTAACCAAGGTTTAGATTGGTGGTTTTGCTTTCTAGAGTTTTTTTTCATTGGTAAATGTTTGTTGATGCAAGTAAGAAACTTATTCAAAAAAACACTGAAATGAGTATTTGGATATTGGTTATATACCAGTTCCTGCATAGCAACTGATAGGTCTGTAATATAATCATCTAGTTGAAAATTGTGGCTATACCTTTTGTATATGGGAGGTCTTTGACACTTTTTGAAACCATTTTCAATTAAAGCATAAGTGGGATGATGATCACTAATGGAGAAAGCAATCGTGCCAGAGTGAATGTTTTTATCATGCTGGTTTGTATAAATATGGTCAAGTAAAGATGGTGTTTGATTCATCATAAAGCGCGTTGGGCAATCAATAAGGGATATGAAACCCAAAGATGTTAAGGATTTCAACAACAGGTTGTGATTTTTGAAGCAAGTTGATATTAAAATCTCCCATTACAAAGACTTTTTTGTTTGACAGATTTAAACTTTCTAATTGAGATTCCAATTCATCCTGAAATGTTTGATGAGACGAGTGTGGATGAAAATATATTACACTGACTATAGTTGATGAATTGCTTCCATTTAGTTTAGCATCAATCCAGATGTCTTCAACTAATGAGTTATTTAGGTTTATATCATTTCTAACAGTAAAGAGGATTCCTTGTTTCACATACATGCCAACTCCTCCATTGTTAGCATGGGATTTTTTTATAAATGAACCTATAACCAGGTATATTCTATAACCAGGTATAACTAGGCCTCCACTGTTAACCAGGCCTCCACTCTTATTATAACCAGGTATAACCAGGCCTCCACAAACCTATAACCAGGCCTCCACTGTTAATATGGGAATTTTTATAAATGAACCTATAGCCAGGTATATAATCAGCTGCTGTGAAAAGTCCGTTACAAGGTTCTTACAACAGAATTTCGTACAAGTGTTGGAAAAAAACAAGAAGACATCCAAGCTTGTGTCATAAGAAACAGAGAATTTAGAACTTTTTGCTGTGTCTTGTGAACACACAAGACATTTATAAATTGTGTGTCTTTTTGCTGTGTGTTGTGACACAGAAGAAATACAATAATGGCAATTGTATCATGTTGATGATTATATCAATTTTTTACATTGCCTTTTCCCAGCATGGGCATTGGAGGGCATGCACTGTTTGTTTTTGTTACAATTTTGTGCACTCTATTTCTCACGAAATTTCACACATATTTGCTTATTTCACCAAAAACAGGAGTAGCAGTATCCAGTGATAGCTTGACTGGAGTCAATTTTCTGTTTTGACTGTGCCTCGTGGCAGGTGTTATGCTAAATTTTCTGGATTAAGTATTCCACCTGAGACTGAGTTAGAAATGAGTCTCTGTTTTTCACTGAGGAGCCAGCAGCACACAACGCATTGTAGGCTACAATACATTCTGGTTTAATGAAGTATTCACATATCATGATCATGTCAGTCAGCCTCATACTTTCACTTTGAGTCTTTTGTAGGGGAATGTGACACAGAAGGAGATAGGCTATATTTGTTGGAGCAAGGTTAGGCTAGAGTTGCGGAATTGTCTGAGAGTGAAGTAGAGAACTAAAATAAAAGCTAAAAAACTGCTTTCACCAAATATATACTTAGATCTAAGTAACCTGATAACAAAAGTGCTGAAGCAATATTGGGCACTACCGACTCAAAGGGCTTGTGACTCGACAAATATGATTTGAACACATCACTGGCAGCACCACCAGGGCTTAAGACTTGTCCAAGAAGAAGAGTATATGACAAAATATTGAACAGTCTTGTGAAAAACACATAATTTTGATCTATTCTTACAAAAATCAGTGCAGATGGAAATTGCTTAACCTTTTAGGTCTTTCTGATAGCTTTAAATGAATAGCTGGTATGCATTTTAGTGGGGTTAGACACCAAAATCATGTTCCTACTCCAAGTAGTTTCTAAGTTACGGCCAAATTTCATTATTTGCAAGTTTTGTCCCCTGGGTCAAACTGGAGAGAAGAAAACTGTGAATGAGCAGTTGCCTTTGCTTGCACCAATGGCTTGAAAAATTCTTGTATAACTTGCCATATCAACTTCTTCCAAAAGATATTTCTCCAGTTCAGAATTAACTACCACCAAGTTGTGATCATGTGTAACATGCACACATTCGGAAAACCTTAATGTGTTGCACTACACCAGCTGTCCATCGCTTCACTGTCATCACAGGTCCCCTTGTGCCATTAGTAATAAGCAGTAATGCTAATCAAATATTACATGCTGTCCTTTCAGCTCTCTCTGCAGGGTTTGGAACAGGCAACAGCATTTCCCTTCTAACATTGCATGCAAATATTATGAAACAATCACATCACTGCCTTGCTGAAAACACGCTCACACAGTAACATGAAACAAGCTAGATTGATCTGTGAAGCATGAAACAATCTAGACACTTGTACACTGCTGAGTTCATGGATCAGTTTCTCTAGAGAAAACTTGTTACTGACAAAAGTGAGTCTTGGGAAAATAAACAACTCTCAAGATCTGAATGGACTTCAGTTGGAAAGCAAGCAAAATTTCACCAGCTGTACTGTGAAGATACTGTGAGATGAACAAATGCCTAGCCCACTATTACTTTGTTTACATGTCAAGTGACGGTCCGCAAAATCGAGACAGCCCGTTCTGACGTCATTGTACCGTTCGGTTTACATTGTCTGAAAGTCATTCACGTGTGGCAGACGCGTCGATGAACATCTACTGTGTAGGCTAGTGAACAAAGGGTTGTATGGAGTTGGAAAGCATGCACACTGATTACAGATTTCACGAAGTTGACAATTGCTGTTCATGCCTGTCATGAAGTTGGTGCCATGAACTATGGATCGTGCTGCACACTGTAAAATCCATCCATAGCAGACGTGCACTGACGTTTACAGCATGCGTTGATGTCACATGTGCACGGTTACAGGCATACAAATTTCACACAGGTTTCCTAAGCACAATGCTGAAAAACAATTTGGAGATTACCGCTTAATATTGCATGTGTCTGCAAGTGCCTAGGTGAAACTTTTGGTGGCACATCAGTCAAAGTCTTTAATTTACACTGATACTTATACTAATAGCCTAATGTCACATGAATACAAAACATTAAGTATTTGTTATATTAAATATATCCTGTGACATTTTTTCAAGGAGCTAGTGAAATAATTGTATATCTTTTGCTACTATCACCACTGATGCCAGAAAGTTGCCCTATTTTTGCAAGCCTGATTTATGAAGATTAGTGCAACACACAAGGTTCTTACTTTCAAAACAACTATTCCTGACACTGCCAAGCCACTCCAGCTGATCAGTGGCCTACTTAAAATATTATTTGTATTTAAACAGAGCATCTTATCATATGTTGTGT
>Ga0210059_1002637_pt1 | contig 28224 bp, 24 predicted proteins | sample Ectturendosymbi2_FD_188042 | JGI IMG/M metagenome (GOLD analysis project Ga0210059, IMG submission 188042) | Ecteinascidia turbinata endosymbiont from Florida, USA - Sample 2 (SPAdes) (version 2) | ecosystem: Host-associated > Tunicates > Ascidians > Unclassified | place: Key West, Florida...
TGGTCACTCTACCACTGCTTTGTCTATGGGGACTTATATACTCGCCAGGCGGTCGCGGTATCTTTTTTGTGGTGTCTGTCGCTCATCTCTTAATTTCCGCGCCTTACGACCAAGTACATTCATCTGGTGCTGTCCCCTTGAACTTTGTCGATTTCATGTAGTGGCACGAATGTGACCACTACACCAGATTGTCAATTCTTGGCTGCGTTGTGGAAAGAGCGCATCTAAGCTCGTCTTGTAGAGTAAAACTGAGTCGGTTTCGATTTTTTGTTTTCACATGCAGATGGGTAGAGAATAACATTCACATAAATATGTGCTGGGGAAGAGAAATAACTTTTCAAGAGTTTCTTTTCCAACATTTGGATAATTATCAGAAACTTTTAGCCAAAAATCGCAAATTGTATTAGTTTCGAAAACGTATTTGGCCCCAGAATCGTTTTGAAGGTTAATCATCTTGCTTGCATACTGCAACATTCTCAACTGGAACAACAAACGATTTGTCACCAAATCCAAATTGTTTTGATGATTTCTGCAAAGTACAGCACAAATTCCTCACGAACCCTTCTAAGGTGTTGAACAAATTCCGATGCTGTATCAACAATCACTTCATCACCAGCCGCCGTAGTACCATCTCGCACAGAGCAAAATTTCCTGCTTGATCTTTTCGTTTCCAATTGTCAAGTTTTTCCACGAATGCGTTGAGGGTGTCAGTAAAATCAAAGATTTTCCTTCCCCTTCTTTGTACTTGTAGTTTCAGATTAACTTTATTGAGTTGTTGAAATACGTCAGCAAGATATTCCAAGCGACAAATAGAATGGATATTTTCGAGACTGGATACTATTCCGCTTTTTCCTTGATCGCAGAGAATTGATTTAATTGTTACATGCTTTTCGATGCGTGCATCTGAGCTTACTATCATACATTCTAGATCTAGCCTAATGTGTTTGGTAATTCAAAACACAGAGATAGATGGAAACTTTAACAGAAAACCGGCTTAACGAACGACATTCTGTCGGCAGTGTTACTTCAGGTTCACCAGAGGTGCTTTATACCACCACTCAGTGAATTTGAATTATGCGAAATGGCGCCATGGCCCACCTAAAAACCGCCTGTGGCCCACCAGCGGGCCATGGCCCACCGGTTGGGAACCATTGGCTTAGATGTTTCATATAACTTCGCAAATTGGTGACGAATATCAGCAAGAGTCTATTCAGGTTTTTTAAGGTGTTTTAGGGACCCAAATCTGGTCCATAAAATCAAAGAAAAGCATCATCGGCTCCCTAGAATCAGACAAAATCGGGTCCCTAGAATCAGAGAAATCGGGCCCCTAGAATCAGAGAAATCGGGCCCCTACCAGGTACCAAGCATTTTCCTTAAAAAAACCTGGTCTATTTATGTGTCTAACAACCAGGGTTGCGGAGTCGGAGGAAAAATGTCCATTTCAACAGGAATTCCCAACTTAGGAGTGTGATGTAAAAATAATTCAATTGGACTTTCGAAGTCGGACAAAAAGCCGACTCCTTGTGTTGTTAGGAATCCGACTCCTTGCGACTATGACTCCGATACCAGCTCTGTAACCCCGCTAACATCTAGGGTTGCCAGATGGCCGGTATTACACCGACCTGGCCGGTATTTTACTGCTGATTTAGCAGAGGCCGGTAAAAAAACGGTATTTTGAAAACCAGTGCCTGAAGCCGGTATTTTGAAAATAAATAATTTGCCGTAACTTCATAAACAACTGACGCAGAATTTCTCAAATTATAATGTCTCTAGTGGTGAATCTTGTCAGGACGGATCCTTCAGCGAAGTTTATTTGCTGCTGTTGACACAATCCTTGGTGCGATTGTTGCGTCACACACACACCGAAATGTAATGAGCCGACAAAATGCGGGAAAATTATTGTGGCCTAGCAATACTGATTGTCTCTGTTTTCCCTGTGCTGCTTGCGAATTACGACACTATCACACAGCTTAGATTTGGTACTGCTGACCAAATGACCGGTATTTTTACAAAAGGCGTTTGGCAACCCTACTAGCATCGCATCATTAGCCAGCGAATGTTTTCTCACAGAACCACGACCTTATTTTTTGAGTTTTTGGGCGTACCGACTTAAGACACTCAGACAATCTTATTATCTTTGGAAGCTTTTCGCAGACTGATGTGATGCTCCATCACATTGCTCAAAGCCTTATTGATGCCTGCTTGATAAAACAATCCTCTTTTTGCTTGTTACTAATTTTGAATGTAGGCATGTTTAAGCTGGAGACATTAAATATGCAAAGGGTTTTTGAACCGCCGGGTCATTGGTACCGTTCTCGCATGGTTCAAAAGTCCTTTTCGACGCCATTTTTTCATAACTTGTCATGACACAAAAAAGCGTACGGTATCAATTCTCAACATCTTGCAGTTTCAAAACTCTTTCTTTGAGCAAATCACATTTGTAAAAATCTTTCGATAAAAAGCTGCCTGTCGTTTGCAAAATCAAAAAAATGCAGGTACCAAAATTTTACTTACTTCAAAATAGAAATAAGCTCACAAAAATTGATTTAGCAGCCTTAGCTCCTCTACAACACAAATGGGAAACAAGAAAGCGATTTCAACTACACAACCAAAACCACAAGAACACACGTTCACTAGGTGGCGAAAAATAGCCTATGGTCATTGAGCCAACCCTGGGCAAAGATCCCACATCTCCTCCACTAGACATGAGTACACGTTGGTCAGAAATTTGGTTTAACAAGATATTCTAAAAGAACAGACTTATCCACCTCTTAGATGTGGCATGGAGGTTTAAATTTGGAGAAATCATGCAGGATGCGGTATGCAGTCTGCACCTTGCCACACTCACACATATCTGAGCCGCACAAGCCCATTGTTTTCATGTTGGACGTAAATCAGTCAAAACCAGTCCTCAGTCATTTCTGAGGCAGCCTGGTGATTATAGACCACATGCGGGAATGTGGATTGGAGAGCTGAAGAGATTGGCGTGGTGAGTATACCGCAAGTTGACAAGTGCTGAAGAGGTTTTCTGGAGCGGAGTCGTTTTGGAGATGGTTTCAGGTTGCCTGCAGAGTTTCGTGTGGGACATGATTCGGATTGAGAGCTTTGGTGTAAAGTTTCATGTATGAAGCACTGCACCTTTTGCAGGTGGGGTGATGCCGGATAGAATGGGCAAGAAGCAGGGGCGTGAAGCAGGGGCGTGTGCTTCGTAAGCAGCCATGCGATAACACGGATCGACTCGTTTAAAGTTACATAGATGTGCATTGTGTGAGTGCTGCGGCACCACACTGGCATGGGCGTCCGAAATTTTTCCAGAGGAGGGCAAGGTCGACATGTTGCTTATCTTTTTCAGATTGCTGACGATACCATGTAAATAGACGTTCACAAAACGCGTTATCCTTTCTGCAGTCTGCACCACATAGAAAATGCCCCACGTTACGGCAACAGTCACAAAAAATGTGATTCGTTGCAGTAGCGTAGCCAGCTTAAAACTTTTTTGAGTCTAAATATTTTGAAATTAAGAGAGCAACAGTATTTGGTTTTGCGACACGGCGTCTCGAAGCACAAAACCACAAGATATGCTAGAAATTTGGGGAGCGTGGCTTCTTTACCTCTACCCCCTAGCTAAGAATATGCTTCGTTGGCAGCAGTAGTGACGTCCATTACAGTAATTTACACAATAGACTAAGGTTGCCATACGACAGGAATTTCCCGGACATCTCCAGAATTTTGGTTTTTAAATTTGTGTCAGAAAATAATTTTAAAGAGAATGCTCTAATGTCCGGAATTTTGACAGGCTCAGAGGAGCTTCTCATTCGATCCTCTGAAAAAATACATATAGTCAGGAATGGGAGAGAAAAACATGCCTTTTTGTATTGTATCGCTTTTAGCCTATTGTGTAACAAATCTGAGATAGTGGTACAGTTCTGTGGTGGTTGGGAGTTGTAAGAACATACATAACACTTGTTTGTTGTCGCGGAAAGTAACCACTGAGACTGACAGTTTTTTTGCCATTTCAGATATTGTAGCCCTAGAATAGAATATCTGCAGATTTTCCAAGCAGGATGCTTCTTTTCAAACAAGCATTGCCATGCTTTTTAAATAAATCACATAATAAGACTGTATTTTACCTACCAAGACTTGTTAGCGTCACTTAGAAACGAGAGCTGCAAACGTCTGGAATTTCGTCCAAACCGATCAATCAGGGTTAGATATTACGGGACGCGAATGAGGCGGTCGCACCAGACCCCATTTTTTCAGAGATGCTAAGGGGCCCTCGCAGAGTTTCGCACTTAGGTTTTACATTGTTTTCTTAAAAAGCTTATGAATCACTCTACAGCTGTTTTTTTCACTTAGACATTTCGGTCATTTGTCTCACAGTTGCATTAAAACATGCCGTAACTGTGCTCAGCCTATATTTTGAGACATTCTGACCGAAATGGCTTAACTTTTCGGTAATTTCAAAAAAATTCGGTCTATGACCGAACAAAAACAGTTCTACAGTTACATTTAATAAACTCTGATGCAAGTCATCTATGTTTATCAAGATAAAGCAAAAGTTATGCGCAAATGTGCCAGAGCCCCTCAACAACTAATGCGTAGACAAAGAATAATTTTAAATTAAATGACTTCAAACAATTTACAATATGAAATGGGCTTTCTCGCAGTTTCCCAGACAAAACGAAAAATTTAACTTTCTTCAGCGAATAAAGTTTCTATATAGCAAGAGGAAAATATAGGAGCTCATGTTTTGATATAACTTGAACACATATAGGGGCCATGGGCCCATTTGTAAGACCACATATTGTACACATGAAATAACACATATTTTGCCAATGTTTTGGGGCCCTTTCTGAGAGTTTGCTTCGGGCCTCAAAATTCTAATATCCACTCCTGCGATTAAACCATCCTTTCAATCAAACCTTGCTTGTCTTTGCTGATTTTTTCACGGTGAACGCTCATCAAATACGTAAACTGGACAAGAGTTCAGTCTCACACTAACAATGGATTTTTCAGACTTGTGGAAGCATTGCTACAGATTCACTCATACTTCTTTTCACACAGTATAAAGCTACATGCCTTACCACTATCGGCAGTCACTGTCTCGCTGCATTACCTGCCGAGATCTTTGCGTTCAACAGTCACATGCGGTAAAACGTTTGCTATACCGTAACTTGAAGTGAACGTTTGAAGATTTTTTCCGTATTTTGTCATGCAGTAAAGACCAACAGTAGACCAATCCGCTCGCAAGTTTCACAACCTGCCTCTGCAGGTAAAGGAGCGGGCATGAGTGAACTGAAAGCTCATCACCGCATGACACCAGAACAGTTAACCTGGCTCTTGTGCGGTATGAGTGTCATACCGGCATATAAACTGTCATTGTAGGAATTACATCAATTAATCGGAATCATGCTGCTGACTTTTGGTTTTCTAGAAATTTTGGTTCTTAATCCCAATTTCCAAGGGGGGAATACGGGTTTTGCCGTCCCTGCGGACGCCCATGCACCAGGGGCGGATCCAGCCCGTAAATTTAGGGAGGGCGGCGATTTCAGTAATATTTAGCAGTTAAGTTTCAGTTGGCAGTCGCGTGTCTTTCCGAATTGTACAAAATCTGGTGAAAAAAGTTACTTTCGTAGGTTTTAGGGGGAAAATCGCCCCAATTGTCCCCCCTGAATCCGCCCCTGCCATGGCACGGTAGGCTACTCTGCTGGAGCGAATGCAAGAGCCAAGCAGGATGTTCTTAGAGCTTTGAAGTAAGCTCCCCACCCGATACTGGCTAGCCACTTGATGACTGCCACTCGCATCAACACTTTCTTCTTAAGTATGTACAAGTGTGTCCTAAACGACAGAGAGTGATCCAAGCATATGACGAGATATGATGGATGTAGGTCGAACTTCACTGTTACATTGTGTTGTAATTTGACGTTCAGCTGGTCGTGGCCGAGTGGTTCTCCAGATGGAATATGGAGCACACAGTCTTCTCAACTGAAAGCTTAAGTCTCCAGTTAGTTCAGGTAAGTGTTAACAAAAAGATGTGGTGTGACAAAATGAGTTCCACTTCCCTAAACGTGGGGGCCGAGGCAGTCAGAGCGACGTCGTCAGCGTACATGTAGCGCGTGGCCGAAATTTTCCGGAAAGTCTGCAACGGGGGGCGAGAACAGATCCTTGTGCAAAGCGACCTGCTTATCCAAAACATTTTTGTACTCCAACGCTTGGTGGATGTTCTGCGTAAGACAACTTGGCCCACCGTGAAGCGCCCGTTGCAAAAAAGCTCCAACTCCTGAGGTAGAAATATTTCAACTATCGGTTTGATTCGGTTTAGGATTAATCGTTTTGTAGGTTTGAAAGTGGTAGGTCTACAGACAGTGGCGTAACTAGAGGTTTGATCCAGTGGGGGCAAAACTTAGCTGAAGGGGCCCACTGGCCACCGTAGGGTGACTACTAGCCAACACACAGAAAAAATTAAGAAAGTATGGTTAATCCGGATGTAGTGGTGTCTATACTAGCTAAAAATGAAAACACCCCGAAAAACGCAAAAAACACAACCTACTGAAAATCAAAAGAGTACTAAACAACATAATGTCAGCTAAAGGGTGGCCAGTTTTTACATTAAGGGGGCGGCTTACCACCCTGCCCCGTCAGTTACGCCACTGAGTACAGAGGAGGAAGATGGGGCGATAGCTCTATGGAGGGGTTGCTTGTTTCCCTCGTGTCAGCAGGGCTAACAGATGCTCTGCGCCACATCTTTGGGACACGATTGTCGTGAAAGCATGTGCTGATAGACAGTGTTGGCCAGTTTATGGTATTCTTATACCGGGGTTGATCAGGAATTCATTATGGATGCCGTCTGGGTCAGGATTTTCTCAAGTTTGAAGTGATTGAGACCAATGTTAACGTCTTCGATGGTAAACTGTCTAATGTCTATGCAGATTGTGGTTATGGACAATCGTAGTGTCTTCAGTTCTTTAATTATTTATCTCTTAAACTTCCTGTAGTTATACAGTAGAACTCCTCTAATTCGTCATCGTTTAATTCGTCAATTCCTTAATTCGTCACTTTTTCGTCGATCCCGACAGAATCCCTATCTTTTGTGTACATTTCTGTTCGTCAAATTCGCCATCGTCTAATTCGTCAATTTGCTTAATTCGTCACCTCTTTCTATTCCTGAGAAGCGTTTTGTTCGTCTAATTCGTCATTTGCAGTTTTGCTTTAGATGTCTAAGCAACTAGTACGTGTGGGAATTCAAACTAATTAAGGATCTTTATCTGAGAATTGTTGCACCTCGCAATTTGTTTATCGAATTTATGCACGAGGTGCGAAGCGCGACCCGACTCCCCATTGAGAAAACGCGGAAAAGTTTATTAAAGATTTAAAAGGTGCTTGATTACATGGAGGAGTCCAGATAGAGCAGAGGAATTTAATTGTTGTATTCAACCATAACGTCATAAACTTGTATTTTATTGCAAATAAGAGCACTATGTATGCATACGTGTTACTATGATAAAGTATACGAGCTTCTATAAGAGTTTTCACCTGTTTGCGTAATTCGTCACTTCGCCTAATTCGCCACTTTTTTCTAATCCCCTCGATGTGACGAATTAGGCAAATTCTACTGTATTTGGTAAGACCGTTCAGAACGACTTTACCAATGTCCTCTGGGAAAATGGGACATGCAGTAACTTTTAAAGATGCAGCGCCAGTCAGGCGTTTAACAGTCTTCCAAGCTTTTTTGGATGAGTGAGTGAAATCGATATTACTGACCGTGTCCATCCAGCGTTCATGCCTTTTTTATCTAGATCTGTCAATGCTGACCCAGAGGACTGGGTGGTATCTGGGCTGTTTACGCCCAGATATTCGTTGTGTAACTGACTGCACTCTTCGTCCCACGTGGGGATATACATTTTCTGAAATCTTCTACGGATAGTTTGTTTGGCTACAGTTTTCAGGGTCTTTGTGAACTGTTTGTAGTGAAGGCAAAGTTGATGTTATCCATTCTTGGTGCAGAAAGATTAGCAAAATGTTGCCATATTGGTTGCAGTCTGGGTAACCTCAATTTTCATGGCGGCAATTGAAGTTCCCGGTTATAATGCACTGATTAGAAAACTGGGTAGCAGAGTTAAATTGAGAGTGGCAGCCTGGCAGGTGGAGGCTGATAAACGTTTTGAGATGTGGCTTCCATTATTGATAGTTAACCATCGGGTAGCCTCCCTTGCGCTAGAACAACCAAATAATGTGAATGAAACGGAGGATTGTAGTACAAAGGTGGCGATTCTAGAACGAAAAAACAGGGGGGACCACTGCGGGGCCAACATAAATGTTTCTCCTGCATGGTGATTTTCCGTTGTAATGAAGATTGATTTGCTGATTTAACCTATCAAACCCTACAGGCTTGTGAATACCGTCGCCAAAGTCTTCAAATCGTTTTAAAATTTTGCTGGCTAAAAGTTATCTGCTGTATATGTCAATCAAACGAACCTGAAATTAAGCAAAAAACTGGGGGGTCAGCCAAAAATTGTGGGGGGCCTGGGTGACTTAGAACCGCTACTGGCGATTCCGTGGTGTTCGCTTGGGATGTGATCAGCCACAGTGAACCCGTGTATCTTGAGTTGGTCAGTCATGGTTTGGTGCGTCTCTTGAATTAGTACAGCGGTGGCTTTCCTTTCACGAGCCATTTTCTGGATGATCTCTTGTTTTGCAGCTGTCCAAGTATTTTCGCTAAATATGGAGAAGCGAGACCTAGTAACTTCTTCTGTCTCCATTGACAATTTTCAAGTCCATAATCACAAGAACTTAGAGAAGAGGAACTCGAGCACTAGTAAATTCTTGATGTCATGATGGTTAGGTGAAACCCTTAACTTAGTGTATACGAATGGAAGGAATACTTTGGAATTTTTCCTTAAAGACAAAACACGACTTTTTATAAATTGTATGAAGGAGAACCGACTAATTTGTTCACACATTTTTAAAATTGTATCGATATTGTTCACCAATGACATGACCACAACTTGTGAGAAACACCCAATAACACAAACATGGCAATAATTATCTTGAATCTAGTGGTACGCTATTAAATTAGCACTTCACAACTTCTGAAGATGTTTAAGTAGTCTGCTACTCACAAATATTTGCTTTGTATAGATCTTTGAGGCTTACAGAACATTAAAACAGTGTTTACGGGTTTATCTCCGCACAGACAATTACGAGCAATTTCACTGAACAGTTTATTGAAGCGGTGTAAATGGAAGAAGACAAGCCGAACACTTGGGCCAGCTTGAAGTACTAAACGCACCGCTAGTGACGGAATAAACAAGAGTACAAAAATGCATAAAAATAAGATCTGAAAGTTTCACTAAAAAGAAGCACCGCGTTATATCAGTACAAGTCATTAAGCGTGAGCGCAAGTAAGCATAACGTTGGGAAAGTTCCATGTCTTCGCTTTATAACTAAATGAAGTCACTGCTAAATCATGTTAAAATGCAATCGTTTTAACAAGGAAACGTTTAATGGTCTCCACAAATTTTGCTTCTAACGTATCTGCTCCCAGGAATTATCAATTTCTCAAAGCAGTTTCATTTGCTTTGTCTCATTGTCTGCTCCATGAAAGAGCTAGAATGACTTCGGCTAAAAGCTTTGTTGCAAATTTTTTCAGATGTCAAAAGCGATACATGCACGCAGCAGTACCAAATAGAACACTGCACAGACCGTAACATTTGCTAAATAAAAGTTTCGTTTCGGCTTAGAGTAAAGCCAGACTTAAAACTGAACCGGGGCAGTTCATAACAAAAGCCTTGCAGGTGAAACGGGTTTAATGTTGATCAGATTTGCCAACAAAAACAGCGACATCTTACATCAACAAAAACAGATATTCAAAGATTAAAGATGGAAAACACAAATGCATCAAAAAGGCGATCTAACGCGTCTGCAGCGGTACAAGCAGTTTATAAATAAGGAGCCGTTAATAACTAATCCTCTGCAGCGCCTGAGAGCACCTCAATAACACACTAAACGCAGAGCATTGTGATTTTTGAAGGGACAGCTTGGCCACTGTGTTTGCAAGAACGCCGATCCACGCGGTAAAATTGAAACCTGAGGAGACTGTGCATTTAAAATATACACCTAGGCCGGACATCAGAAACAGTTTCTTTGTAAAATACATGTTATGCTGAATAAAGCATGATGTGACAACACGTGCGATTACCATTCAATCCTCAGAGCAAATACTGCGTGCAATGTGGTACGAAACACGCAAGAAATTTACTGCACAACGATACAGAAAGATGAGGAAAATCATGCGCTATGCCGCAGGTTCTACGAAAGGGGGTTAAAAGAGGTACATCGAGATCGTACCTGGTAGGCTGAAACTACTCACACTAAGTTTTTCTGTAATCAAGCCCAAAATCCCTTGTGTAAGCCAGTTGCCCGTAATACAATTAATTTACTGTATTTGCAAATCTTAGCAAGATAGCTGTTTTATCCACATTTTAATCACTATACAAACAAGCTATAAAAATTTCGACGAGGGCCGCAGAAGCTAGGGGGAGGTCTGCGTACCCTCTAGTAAAATTTCCTCAGAGGCCCTGCTATGCCGCGAAATACGGTCACTGGGCACATGCGTAAACCGTTGTCACTTTTCTACGTCAAGCGTTGATCATCAAGAACGGTAAACAAAAGCAGATCCACACCGACTGCTAAAAAAGTTCAACAAAAACATTCTATTAAGCGCGGGCAAATTGGCACATCTACAAGACAACATAGTTCTGCCACAGATTTCTCGTGCTTGTTCGAAATATTTAACCGCTGCCCATTCAGTTGTTCAACACCAATCAAGGCACGATGTTGTGGAAGCCGAAAAACGCATGAAGTCCAAACCTTAACAGCTTGAAGATTTTAATGCACGACTACGTTACGACACTCAGGCAAACGCAAACATTTTTCTGCCTTGAATCAACAGATAACAAAACGTGGGGATACACTCTCGGTGGGACAGTGGACAATCTCCAGTGTCTCAGCGCCCTGTTTATTTATTAGCATATTTTCTCTGTTTGCAGTGAAACATAATCCAGATTTAAAATCGAGAACCTTTAAACAGTCAGATTGCGACACGTAATTTCGTTTCTCACGTCGTATCAATCAATTGATTATTATCAATAACTAAGCATAATTAGGAGAGAATAAATTACTCTTGGACAGTTTGTTCTCTGACCGGTGTGAATCAAAGTTTGTGCAAAATCGCAATCCTAATCGAACTATATGGGATAGGTCCGAACGCAAAAACTTTCACTAAATTTTAATTTGCCTTTCCTTCTCGCAACTACAAATCTTGCAACGTCAAAGAAGTACGAAAGGTTTGCACTTCTCCCAGTCTTTGGGTGGCATCGAGCAGTTTCGCCTGAGTGGTGCGCAACTCCGATCGCAGCTTCCAATTGGAATCTTCCAGCTGAGGCAATCGTGAGTCAACATCCCGTGAATCTTGAACGGACACCCGCAGCTTGTTCACCAAATCGCGGCACTTCTGCTTATTCTGTGACAGCTGTGCCTGCAAGTCTTTTATTTTGCTTTCGTACTGTTCAACGGAGGTTTTCGTCTCCTCTTTCCACCTGGCATTCACCCTCTGCTGATCGCTCAACAGTTTATGCAATTGCCGAACGCTGCTCCACTTAATTTCATCGGCACTACTCAGCCGTACTTCTAGCTGCTTCTTTTCACGTACGAGCACGTCTTTGGCAACGGTAAACTCTTTCATCGCATTCAACCGAGTCGTCCTGGCTTCCATTTCCAATTTCTGCAAATCATGTTTACACTGATTAGCTGTTTCCAGCAGATGCAAGCGCTCATGCTCTCTTTCTTCCGCTTCCGAAACCAGTTGCTTCACTCGCTGTTCCAGTGTCTGATTTGCGGCAGCCATTTGCAACCTTCGATCTTCGTGCTCCAGCTTCATTTGCTTTATACGATCTTGCAATGACTGAATATTGATCAAAGCGTCATCTCGCGCTCTTTCCGCATTTATTGTGCGTCGCTGGAATTCTTCCATCGATGGCTGAACAGAATCGGCCTTTCTATGTTTGACTAACATGGAGAGTTCTTCTTCAACTTTCCTTTTTTCTCGCTTAGCGCGATTTGCTTCGGATTTCAGGTTTGCGATTTCCATTTCCATCGTTGTGATTTCATCGTACAAATACTGAAGTTTGGCGTTACTCACAGCGTTTGCCTTGTCAACTTCCTTTTTCACGCTATCAGCAACTTCTTTGACAAGGACTTCCATAGCAGCAGTTGTCTTATCTAGGTCTTCTTGCTTCTGCTTTTCTCTGATCAACGCTGAATCTCGCACAAGCAACGCATCGTCCAACATTTGTGCACTTTCCCTGATCTTTAAAAGATGTTGTATCTCTTTGGCCTCAATTTCTGCTTGATTTTTTTCCAATGTAGACACCTGGATGTTTAATTTGCCAACGTGTGACTGAATATTAGATTCAGCTTGCAACGCAGCAGCTAACCTATTTTCTGCATTAGCCAAGGAGCATTCCAGTTGTTGATTTTGTGTCAGAAGCAATTGACTATCACGTTGCAGATCGCTTTTTTCTTTTTCAATATCATACAGTTTATTGTTTAGGGAGGCAATGGTGTTTTGATTTTGCGATTCTTGTTCTATGTAATCCCTGACTTGCTTTTTCAGGTCACGAATCTGATCTTGGAAAGCTTTGATTTCTTCCAACTGCTGGGTGGTAGTGGCCGAAAAAGCTTTATTTTCCCTCTGCATGGTTTCGATCAAAGCTTGCATCTGAAGATTATCATTCTCTAACTGATTATTCCTAGCTTTAGTTTCATTAAGTAGCCGTTCTCTTGACCGTGCAAATGCAACATCAGCTAGCTTCTCATGCCGAACTCTATCCAGTAGTTTCATTGTTTCTTTGTTCATCTCAACAGCAGCATCTTTTTCATTGTATGCTAGCTCTAATTGTGCTTGCATGTTTTTTAGCAAAACATTCTCAGATGTACCTGATTCATCACAGTCAATTTCTTGCAATTTGCTTTCAACAATGATTTTCATTTCAGCATGAAGTCGCTCATTTTCTTCATTTAGTGTTTGCAGCTTTTCGGAGGCACTGTGATTTTCTTTCTGCAACATTGCCACCTGTGAAGCCAAGGCCGACATATGTGTTTCATACTCAAATATTAGTGGAGATAAAAGTTTTGGATTGGTAAGCCATGGTGCTGGAAGATCCACGATTGATTCAACCTCCTTGCTATTTTGTGTGCGTGGGTTGTTTGGATCATCAGTGCCTTGATATTTCGACAAAGCTGAATTCAACCGATGGACCATTTGCCGAAGAAAAATTAGTTCATTAATTACATCATTGTTCTGTTCCATTGCTCTAATTCAATGGAAATCTTACACACATTTGCAACCTACTATAAAAAAGTCAAGCAAAACAGATTGAAAAAAACAAGGAATAAAAAGATGCTGGCCACAAAACTCTGCTTTTTACTTGCAAACCATGCAAACATGAAGTTCCAAAAATTAATGCCTGAAAATTGCTTGGGTGATTGCGATTAAGGCTCTTGCCTAAGAAAGCTAGTATGATTCAGTTAGTGGTCATGGATTGAGCACTCAATCTTTCAACTGAGAGGCAGCACTCTACAAGTGAACTATAAAAACGTTTGATTCTTTCTTTAGAAAGTATTTTAGTGTTGCACTGATGGCAAGTGAAGTGCAGATCAATTCAATGTATAAAACATTCTTTACATATAATAGCTACATGTGTTTGTGTAACACAGGTTTGCTAACTCTTTGGAAGCTGTTTATTCTTAAATCACCAATATTTTTCAAAATCACCTTCAGTTTATCTCAAAGGCATCTCATTTACACATTGTTCATATTCACAACTAAATTAATTGTACTGGTATAATCAACATGCTGGCATATCAACAGTCACAAACCAGACCACTTCCGAAGCCCATTCAACATAACAGTTTTTCGATGCAATGTCTAAACTAGTATTTTGACGTATGGTGTGCTATGAGTGACCTATAAAATATTCACAAACATGCTGATTCATAACTTGATGCAATTGTTGTAAATATTGACAGAAGGTAATTTTGAATCTAAAAAGTTTAATAAGATTTTTATGTGAATGAACAAAATTTACAGGTGTCATTTTCATAATGCCTATGCTCAAGAACAGCAAAGAGCAAAGATAAACATAAGGAATTATCAACGTTACTTTTGTTCAATCAGCTGAAAAAATTCAAGGTGTGGTGCTGTACTTCATGGAATTCAAAGCAGATGTTAAGCAGGGCTGACTGTTGCTGACAATTCAACACTGGTCTATAGCTAGACTTTCACACTGCTTGCCAGTCCATGGCACCAGGTTGCCCGCGGGCCTGTTCTAAAAATAAAATTAGCATGATCAGTGTCTTCACATTAATGAATATCAATAATAAAGTAAATAAAGGTAAATGAGCAAAATTTTTATTTCAGAAGTGTGTATCAAACTAGAGCCCTTCGTATTAATCAGTACACAAGAAGTAGCTCGCAGTTTCAAGAAGGTTGGTGACCCCTGCTCCAGATGGACCCATTTCCAAAAGGCAGTACCAGACATGAGTGATTATTTGAACCACTGGAAAGTGCCATCAGAGATCAATTGATTCCGGTTCTTGTAGGACGAGAGGTAAGTGATGTGGAAAGACAAATACTAGCTTTTCCTCTCAGGCATGATGGGATAGGTCTGACAAATCCTCAAGAAACCGTTAAGATACAATGCAAATACTCCACTGTGATCACTGCCAAACTAACAGACAAAATCTACAATCAAAAACTCAATCTTGATTGCAACCCCTCAGACCAACAATATACCAGACACACGAATGACAAAAGAACACAAAATGCCGAAATAGCTATGATGAACTATTAGAGGAACTGAACCCTGAGTCACAACAACTCATAAAAGGAGCAATGGAAAAAGGGGCATCTTCTTGGCTGTTAGCCCTGCCAATCAAAGCGATTGGATATGCACTAAACAAACAAGAATTCACAGATGCCATCTGCATGAGATACAGATGGAAGGTGAAAGGCACACCCACATAGTACTTTGCTTGTGGAAAGACAAACTCTGTGGATCACAGCCTCATGCAAAACTGGGTGGCTACACTTCAATGAGGCACACAATTCAGTGAGAGACTCTGAGGCACAGATAAAATAAGAGAGGTCTGTAGAGATCTTCACACAGAACCCACACTTCTGCCAATCAACGAAACGACTTTGAAAGAAAAGTCAATATATACTGCTGACAATGGAAGGTTGGATATCTCTGTGAGAGAACTGCGAAATAGCTGTGAGAAAACTTTCTTTGATGTAAGGATCACACATCCTAACTCACAGTTTTATTCTGGGATGTCCCTAGAAGAGATCTATCAACAACGTGTACAAGAAAAGGATAAATACAACCAATGAGTGATTGTCATAGAGAAGTTTTCATTCAATCCCCTTGTCTTTACAACCAGTGGAAGGAGGGCACCAGAGTCAACAAACGACTGGCAGAAAAAATAGCTAAAAAATGCAGAGAGCTATTTGCATGTCCACGTCCATGGCATCACGGACATTAACTTTAGATTAATTCCCAGGCCCACAATCACGTAAAGCTGAAGTACGGTGTCAATGACCATGATACTTGTTATATTTGTGAAATAATTGTCAAGATTACATAAGTCTTGACTTTTTGTGAAACTCTACCTTTTTTTCTAGAATGTAAACAATAACCAGCATTCTGTTGGTGCAGTTTTGTTACTTCAACTTAGAAAACTTTAACCCAAGGAAATTACAACTTCATGGGTAAAGTGGTTTAAGTATTAGGTTGAAGTATAAATGTTAAATTATGGGTTTTTATGCTTGCAATGATCTCATTGATTAAACAGCACTTTCGCATTAGAGCAAGTGTCAAAGGTTTGGCACATGAGAGTCCTTGTCTCCTTCACTGCCTTTGGTCTCACCTTTCTCAACAGGAAATATATAGTAAAACAAACAAACTAAGAAAGCTATTAGCTAACGATAAAAAATGTCTAATGATTTCTTTTCATGAAACAAACAAAACTGTATGCTGAACTTGGTTGTGTACACATTTTACAATGAACCTGGATTAGAATGGATGACACCTTATTGAATGAATTACACCTGCACATTTTTATCATGTGTAGAATATGTTGCCTTCATTCCAATTAGTTACTATGTATGCATGTCAGCACGTGCCCATGCCACCTGTCTGTATTAAAACTTACTCTTCGTTTTTTTGATCTACTGTGAATATTTTTTAAGCATTTCACTGTGACGTTGTGCTATTCAACTTTTCTTTCAAGATATGCATGAAGCATTGATTAGGCATTATCATTCATGCTTTATATGAAATTGATACTGTAGTAGGCCAGTGGTTCCCAACCGGGGTGCCGCGACACCCTACAGCAGTGGTGCTCTTTTTGGCTCATGAGCCACATTTGTCTTTCAGAACCCTTCGCGGGCCACAAGAATTAATAATCTCAATAAAATTTCTCTAAAAAATTCTCTTAAATGATTAAAGTGTTAAGTTTTCTTTTCAATGAAAATTGCTTTGTGGGCCACTCCAGAGGGCCTTGCAGGCCACATGTGGCCCACGAGCCACAGTTTGAGCACCGCTGCCCTACAGTAGTATTCATAGGGTGCCATTTACAATGCTGAATGCACAGAGACAGAGGTGCCACAAGCTAACACAATTTTCAGTTTAAAAAATATTTTCAATATGTTGCCAAGCCTCAAACCAAATTGCTATGCATTCGCGACCAGGTTCCGCAAATTATGTTTGTCTTTTATAGGGTGCCGCAAGCCTAGAAAGGTAGGTTGGGAACCACTGGCACTGCAGCAGTGACTGCTGTAGGTTACCTGTGTGCACCAATAATATTTCAGTTGCGTACTGCACATGAGCATAATTTCTTGCTTTATTCCATCCTGGTCTGAGACGGTACATTTGATAATATTTTTGTGCATATGCAAAAATACCCAACCTTCCAAGTTCCTTCAACAAGCTTCTACTGTATTATCACCATTGCTTACCTCGGTGCAATCAAGTTTCCAACGTACGATATTTACCCTTTTCTATGCACAACTTCGATTTGTGATAGGCTCACACTTATTTAGTCAAGCATGACCATCAGAGATGAGCGGACTGTGAAATTTTTCAGTCCGAGTCCAATCCTGATCCGATAAAATTGAAGCCAATCCAGCCCTGATCCGCAGAATTTTTGAAAATCATCAGTCCGATCCAGTCCTGATCCGCCAATGTAAAATCATGTATTTTTATTTTGCCTCATGAGGCAAAAGAACTAATCAAGATATTTTGCCTTTCGCCAATTACAATTGGTTGAAGGCAAAATAGTTGCAGCAGTGCCACTGCCTTTGTCTCATGAGGCAAAATAGACAGCACAGCCTTTCGGCATTTCCAAAATTTAACAAGAAAGTGTCTATTATGCATCAGAGGCAAAAGCACTGCTGGAGTTATTTTGCAATTAGTAGAGTCCAATTGCTTGGATTGGTCAAGTGACAATGACAATACACTTGGATTAGCGTAAGGTCCTTGTTACATGACCTAAAACCCTAAACCGAAGGTAGTGTCTATTTTACCGGCGAAATTCTGGTGGCAACAGATCGGCTGGAGCTATTGTGCTGGCAGTCGATGATTCGGTCTCGTGGCATGGCGCAATACAAAGGAAAGGTCACTTTGTCAGGAAAACGCTGATGGTGTAATGGTTAGGTGTTACGGCTGCTATGCGAATGGTTTGCGGTTCGACTCTCACTTTGCTGACTTACTTTTTTTTTCTTTGCTTTTTTCCAGACTCCGCTTGGGTGTCACGTTTGGGTTTAGTGTTGTTAGTTTAGAATTAGGCTCAGGATAGCATTAGCTCAGTGTTAGGTTAGGGTTAGTGTTAGCTTAGCATTCAGTTAGCTTAGTGTTAGGTTAGGGATAGGTTAGCTTAGCTTAGTGTTAGGATAGCTAAGGGATAGGTTAGGATTAGCTTAGGGCTACGGTTAGGGTTGAGGTTAGCGTTAGGTTGTAGGTTTATCTTTTACTTATATTTATTTCCTTTCTACCAAGCTTTTTGCTGCTGCCATCCTGGCGGAAAAATAGAAACTGCCAAACCTAAAACCAAAATTTAAACCTAAACTAAAAATTTAAACCCAAAATTCAAACAAACCCAAAACCTGAACCGAAAAGTTGAACTTAAAACCTAGAGGTAAACCCTAAACCGACATTTAAACATACACCATAAATATAAACCTTAAACTTTTTGAAAAAGTACATTAAAAGCATTCCTATAAAAGGTGGAACCTCTACAAGCTAAGCCAAAGGAAATGGTGAGAGGAGAACCAACAAACAATCACACAGCAGGCGTAGACACTAACCACTCAATTATGTTCACGTTGCTACTAAATTATTATCATCATTATTATGAGGGGGGTGGGGTGGCACTGTATGACTGCGAGGTCTTGTAGTGCCAGGGCAGGACTAAAGAGAATCTATATGCGTATGCCTGACTCTCGCACAAAAGCTTCCACATGCTTTGCAGCAGCTGTGCTACGTAGGATTTCTGGGGTGGAAAAATTTATACCAAGATCTTCGACTGCGTGTTTTAGACATCGTCGCGCCTCTGTGAATTTGGTACAAACTTCAATAACGTGTTCTACAGTTTCTGGTATTTCACACTGGTCGCAGAGCCCGTCAGGATGAAGACCAATGCGTGGCATATGATGATTTAGTTGACAGTGACCTGTGCACAAACGAAAGATTATAGTAGAGAGGGAGTGGGTCGACAAAGAGGACCGCAGCAGGGCAGGAAAGATAACTTTCTATGCATTTCCTCTTGCACCGGTATGGTATTGAACTTCCCACGCGTAGAAAGAGTGCTGGTACAGATATGACAGCATATCAGCAAAATTCAATCGGGTATTTACCCGTTTGTAATGAACACATTTGGGTGGATTGGGTAATGGTCTGGCCGTGGAGAGTTTTGCCAATTGATCAGCAATTTCATTTCCTGGGATGTTTTGGTGGCCTGGAACCCAAAGGAAACGGACCTCGTATCCCGATGCTGAGAGTGTGGAAAAGAGGAGAGCAATTTTATTTGCGAAACTATGCTTTTTCCAGTTCCAATTAGTGATCTCGATTGTAAGGAGCTGAGACTCTCTGTGACAACAACTACCTTAATAATTTTTAATGAGAAAGCCAGGTGCAATGCGTGGAGAATGGTGAAGAGTTCAGAGGTGATGGAGGAGGAGAATTTGTTTATTGTAATAGAATATCGTAGGTTCCTATCCGCTATATATTTACCGCAACCGGCTCATTCAGAGGTTTTTGATCCGTCTGTATAGGTTTTAACAAACTGATTATAGATGTTGTGCAAATGCGAAGAGAAAACCGGTGCAACGAATGCAGATGCCGTCTGACGGACAAACGGTAAGAGAGTGAGGTCGATGACAGGTTTTTGTATCGACCAAGGCGGAATATTCGGGATGCGCACCGAAGCGGCGGAGTAAACGGAATGATCAACCTCAGTCTTTGTGCACACATTAAAAGAGCAGAAACCAGGCGAGTCAGGAAAACGTTCCTGCCAGCAATCCTCAGTTAACGACAGGGATGGATGGTCATTGAACGACAAGAGATGGGCTTTAAACTTCAGGCACAGGAATTTTTGCTTGATGTTCAAAGGCATCTCATTGTACGCGTGATGAAAGCAAATCACTGGAGTGCTGACCAGGGGTCCAGTACACAAGTGCAGTGCATCATTTTGGATCTTTTGTGATGGTTTTAATAGACTGGGAGACGCGAAAAAACAGGCCTCCATACCCTATTACAGATCTAACCAGCGACCTATAGGCAGTAAGTAATGGACGTTTACCTGTACCCCAGAACGTACCTTTCAACATCCTAATAACATTGAGCCGAGCCTGGAATTTCGCCACAACTTTCTGTATATGTGTCGAGTAAGAACTGTTTAGTTGAAACGTTAACCCTAAGCACTTGTGTTCATCTTTTAGTGGAAGGCGGGTACCGTCCTGCAGATGCAAGGAAATAGGTTCTGGATTGTGTTTCCTTGTAAACAGGACAACAGCAGATTTGGTGCTAGACAGTTTGAAACCACAGGGTTATATCAGAGCCACATTCCCAGAAGCAAAAGTCATCCGCGTACAGGGCAGCATGAGAGATGATTCGCTTTGGGAGATCGTTTATCATCAAACAAAAGAGTATAGGGCTAAGTACGCTGCCTTGCGGAGTAACGTTTTCTAGACGTTTGGTCAAGGATAAAGTAGAGCCAATGCGCACTTGGAAGGTTCGATTGGAAAGAAATGAGTGGATGAAGTGAAACATTCGACCTGAAATGCCATAGCTAAGCAGCTTGGATAGAAGAACCTCTTCGTTCACCATGTCGTAGGCCTTTTCTATGTCAATAAAGACAGACAAAACGTTGTGTTTGTGATGGATTTGTGGATTGCGTCATGGAGACGGAGAAGATGATCCGTTGTTTTGCGGCGCTGTCGGAAGTCGGACTGCGAGATACGAAGGACATTGTGATACTCTTAAAACCCGTTGAGGCTACACACAATCATTTTTTCGAAAAGCTTACAAACATTGCTGGTCAGGGATATTGGGTGGTAGGAAGACGGTATGTGCATAGGTTTGTTATGTTTTGGAATAGGGACAACAATGGAATGTAGCCAGGATGGAGGAATTTTGCTGGTGAACCAGATTTTGTTAAACAGCTGTAGCATGACTTCCAGAGATTTCATGGGTATATCTTTAAACATTTTGTAGCAGATGTTGTCTGGTCCGGGTGTAGCGTTCTTAGTGTCATTGATAGCGGAGAGAAGTTCATTAATGGAAAAAGCCTGATTTAGAGCTGGATCAATTGGCGTCGAATGGGACATCGAATTTTGCAATAGTCGCGTTTGGATTGGTAGGTGTGGCAGCCTGGAGATGGCGCCTCATGTAAATAAATGGTCACCGCTAGATGGTGCCCATAAGCAACGAGTCGCTGTGATAGTCACCACAGGCGAATTATCGTAATTCACTTATCCCTATATAATGATAGTGCCACCTAGTAGTGGTAGAGTGCCTAGTAGTGGTAGAGTGAACTCAGTGAGGGAGCTCTATTGCTGGTGGTTGCTTTCCTGTTAGTTAATGCCCCGAATTGCCATCTTTCTCTCTTGCCTCAGTAGTTCAAGGCGATGCAGTCAACTGCAACATAGGGTCACGTTGACAAAACGCGGTGGATAATTTAGACAACTGCTGGATAAAGCGAACTGGTTTGTGAGCATGTTGGATTTGTGTTGTTTATTTTTGGCAGAAATGCCTTGGGCATGCAACGTTGGGATGAAATAACTGGAGTGGTGACCGGAGAAGCTTTTGGTGACCTTCCAAACTTTTGAGAGATTAGTGTTGGCTGTGAGCGATGTGCAAAATTGTTGCCAGGAGTACGACTTTTCCTCTAGTATAACCCTTCTAGCCCTGGCTCTGCACCGTTTGAAAATAATAATATCACTTAAAAGCCAAGTCCGTTTCATTCTGTTGAAGGCATGCTTTTTCGTTTTCACAGCAACGTCGCACTGCTTATTCCACCATGGAACAGCGATTTTAAGAAACTTCTTGGATTGTGAAATAGCTTCCAGAGCAGCTTCGCGAACATTAGTTTCAAAAAGGCAATACGCATAGCTCAGTGAGATGGAGAAAGAAGGCAAGGGTTGATCGCAGGCGGCGCTAAATTTCGGCCAGTCTGCTTTGGAGAAGTTCCATTTCAAGACACCATGGTCTTCCGGTGTGGTGTTCGCATTGACATTTGTTAGAACAATTGAATGGTCACTGCCCAAGAATTCGCTTGTTACTGTGCATGTGCAGAGGAAACCATATGAGCAAGAGACAAGGACCAAGTCTAATAGGCTCCATGCATTACATGCTCTGAGTGAAAAATGTGTTGGCATAGTAGTGTTTCGGACAACTAAATCGTGTTCGTCGAGAGCCTCTAACAAAGATCTGCCACTACAGTTTGTGTACTCGCTTCTCCACATCCCGTGGTGAGCGTTAAAATCACCGCAGAGAATAACTTTTGCAAAGTTGGATAAAAAATCAAGGGAGGTGGAGGTCAAGGGGTTGGAGGGGGGTTGCAAATGTTAAAGATGGAAAAACCGTGTACAGCAATGCCTAGAACTTCAAGATTGCTGCTGCCATGAAGAGCGACATCAGTGTTTGAAAAGTCTAAAAACGTCTTGACACAAACCATGAGACCACCACCTTTTCCCTTGAAAAGAGTCCGGTCTTTACGAAGTACCTGATAGTGGGGGATGGAGGGCTGGTATTTTGGTGTTAGATGCGATTCTTGGATGCAGAGTACATCAGGTAAGTCGTCTAGTGCAGAAAGGTAGTTTTCAAATTCATGCCATTTTTTAAAGATGGAGCGGGAATTCCATTGTAGTATTGAAAAACCCATTGTTAACTAGAAAGAAGTTGTAGCTGGTCGGCATCTACTGGTAGACCCCTGCGATCACCAGCTGCTTTAATGATAATTTGACATACGTCACTACTCTCGTTGTTGTCATTTGCCAGCACGGTTTGCTTGCCTGATGACTTCCGCTAAAAAGGCGAGGATGGTCACTGGGTTGCCAAACAAGAAGCTGGAAAAATCAAGTTGTTCAGTAATGACCATCTCGTCTTGATCCGGTGGGACACCAGCGGCATGCGGAAATGGAGCGGCACCAACAATAGATCTTGTTTGTGTACGATCTACTCCTGCTGTCTTTTTCGGCAGAGAGGGAAAAGCGGATTGTGAAACCATATTCGGAAAGAGAGGACTTGTGACAATTCTATGTGCTTTACAGGCATCAGCATAGGACAGTTTCGTCTCTGTTTTTAGTTTAAGTATTTCAGTTTCCCGTTTGTATCTCGGGCAGATTTTATCATTCGCGGAGTGACCGCCTTCACAGTTTGGACATTTTGGAGCAGCAGCACTGCACACACTATACTTATGTTCGCCACCGCAACTTGAGCAGTGCAGTTTACCTCGGCAATGGCCAGTGACATGCCCATAGCGGTTACACTTAAAACACCGTAATGGTCTCGGAACATACTGTTTCACGCAGAAAAACTAGTGTCCAATTTTCACCTCACCAGGGAGGTCAGCAGTAGTAAACTGCAGAAAAACAGATTTAGAATCCTTCAACTACGTTATAGATAATGCCCAGTGCGCCTAAAGGTCACATCGAACTAGCCGCTATCTCGACCGAGGCGGCACCATCTCTCAGCTTCGTGCATTGTAAAAGCGTAGTCATTTGCTGCACACTGCAACATTTCACAATCAGATTGTCATTTCTCAACGGAGAACAACTATTGTACGAGCCTATACATTTTTCAAGGCAGTTATGAATAAACACAGGGCTATGAGCTTTTAACTCCCTGCCTGTCTTGCTTTCTAAAACAACCGGAAGCAAATCCACGGCTTTGTTCTGTTTGCTGCAGCTTTCACTGGAGCCAGCAGTTGAATCGGTTTTTGATTTTCACTTTCTCAGGGCTCAGAAAGATTGAGCATCCCTATAATACGCCAACGTGCCTAGGTCATCGTCGTCCATGTCTGGGCGCGAAGCGCACCCGCCTTCCATACTTCGAGCACATTCGTGGAAAATAATAGAATATCTCCACCCTAACAAGAAAACAACTCATGCCAAAGAACAAGTGGAAAATGCAAAATAGAAAATTAACGCCGAGATGAATTCACACGGCAATAAGCTCTCTACGAGGACAAATGCTTTTCACCAACTCTTTCACCAGTGACAGCAACCAACTCATTACTTTTTCAGTCCCCTTGCTACTAAAACTCAACGTTATGTGTGAACAGTGGTGGATACAGTTTCAATTGCAAAATAGTCCCAGCAGAGTTTTTGCATTTGATGGCAAAATATACACTACCATTTAGCAAACCAGGTGAAATCGGATCACAACTAAAATTTTTGATATTTTCAGGATAATCACATTAAAAAACAAAAATTTTCTCAGTCCGATCCAGTCCTGATCCACCAATTTTGAAAATAATTGTAGTCCGATCCAGTCCTGATCCGGCAAAAATTGGCTTCAGTCCTGATTGAGTCCGATCCAGTCCTGATCCGTGCTCATCTCTGATGACCATCACCTCCGTGAATCAGAAGTGGTACCGTATCCGGAGTCGACTCCGGCAGGATTCTGCGTTTTTCTTTCGCCTCCGGACCCGGAGTCAAAATTTGTGAAAAACCTGACCTGGATCCGGAGTCACTTTTCCATTTCGGTAGTAGCAAGAGTCTGTGTGGTCATTTCGTCAGCAAAAAATTGGTAAACTACGGTTGGATCGATGATTGCAGCCGGAGTCTGAAGAGGAGTCGGATTCTCAAATTTGAATAATTGCCGGACCCGGATTCAAAAATTTTGGAACAGGAGCGGAGTCGGAGTTTGAAAAAGTGACTCCGGCCACCTCTGACGTGAATTAGAGCAGCGAAATGCAACTGCAGAGTTGATCACGGAGCGGTGTCAAGCGAAATTGCTGAGTTGAGTTGATAAAATTTGGCGAAAATGAATATTCAGCATGAAAAGCACAAATTATTGCAAGAACGCCAGGACATTGAAGGAACCGGAAGGTTATCGAGTCGATTCCCCTTCGCAGTTGAATTAGCTTTGTTAGTGTCTAGTTTCAACTCGTGGTGTTGCACAGGCTATACGCGGGAAAGAGCAGCTAGAGTGGTTCCCAACCTTTTTTTATGCATTCTTCCATTTGCTTATTTTGGAACTTTTCTTTCTTCTCTGTTCGTGTTCGTAGGCTGTAGTATTAACTACAATCGTAACAAATGGTCTTTATTTACGCCAATAACTTAATGAAAGTTGGACAAAAACTATTTGTTGTCAACTAATGGCAGTGAAGTTTGTCAGCAAAAACGTGTGATAGTCAAGCAAATGACTTACAAATATAAAGTGATATTCCTAATTGAAAGAGCCAATGTCAACTTAAAACAGTAGTCTACAACACTTACAATGAATAGGTAACTTAACTATAAAGTGGTAATTCCTTCCCTAAACTCATGCAATTCCTCCCTGGGGAGGAATTCCTCCCCGGTACCACAATTTCCTCCCCGGTTCCACTTGGGAACCACTGTGCTAGATGATCAACACAGTTGCGCAGGGAGTGCTGGGTCGCAACCGGTCTCTCTCAGTGGCTGCTCAGATCCGCAAGGATCTGGGCATGGCAGAAAAAGTTTAAACCCAGCTAAAACGAAAGTCTGCCCGGTTGTCATAACCCTTTCGCATCTAGCAAGCTCTACAAATTGTTTGCAGCGTTTGTTTGCATGTAGATGATGTTTGGGACTCTAGGAATCAAATCTGCAGAGATGTAGCGTTTGAATTTTATTGTTCACCAGAAGTGGTCTGTGGGAAATGGCCTAGATGTTTCAAAGACCTTTTTCCATATTTTGTGCGGGCCATTTGCCAAAAATATGCAACCCTACTTGTACTGCGCATTGCATACATAACAGTGTACCTGATTTACAGGGGTGAAAAAGCAGTTGAAGTTGTCAGGAAGTTTGCCAGAGTGAAGTTTGTGGATGATTTTACCTAATTCAAGGCTATAAATGTCATCCAGCTAGAAGGCTGAGCTTTTTATATAGTGGTGTTATCTTTGTCCTGAAAGAGCTGTATGTCATTGCTCTAATTGCTGTATCTTGTTGTGCAACACCAGGGTTTTTAAGGAGTTTTAGGGACTCGATTCGGATTCCTAGATTTGAAAATCGGGTCCCTAGAATCAGAGAAATCGGGTCCCCACAGGTTCATCCCGGTTAGGCTACTTAACATTTTCCTTGAAAAAAGCCCTGGTAATACATTTAATTGGTTTAAGGTTGTAGTGCCAACACCATCCCAAGCACCAATAGCAAATTTCAGATGACTATAAATAAAACTGAAGTAAAGTGATTTTAGTGAACTATGACTTAGATTCTGACGTATTCGATAAAAAATGCGAACACTACGACAAAGTTTTTTTTCAAGGTAGGCTATGTGGTTAGACCAAGTAAGCTTATCATCAATGAAAATCCCAAGATACTTGACACATGTTGTTTGGGTAATGGTTTTGTTATTTCTTCTTACATTAAAATAAATAAGTTGGTTATTTTTACAACTTACAATCATGCATGAGGTCTTTGAATAGTTCAAAGACAACTTGTTAAAGCGCAGCCATTCATTACCTTTACCTAACCCCGTATTAACTATGTTCTGCAGTTCTGTGCTATTGCTTCCAGATATGGATAAGACAGTGTCATCTGCAAAAAGTGGAATGAGTTGCGAAATTTCTGACTTCACGCCACGTGCGCATGCACAAAGTAATATTCTACATATCAAATACGCTGAGAAAATTGATGATTAGGGCTTAGAGTTTGGGCAAGTGTGCCGGGTTAGGGTTTGGGATAGAAAAAGATATATATAATAATAGTAGGTCATTGCAGACTCATGGTCCATACAGACGCGACCATACACACAAGAGCACAAAAAATGGTTAGCCACACAGCAGCACATTACAGAAATATAATTCAGGTCTAACACTAAGTCCAATATTTTTCAAGGGTTATAGTTATTCCTGTACTATAGCTTGTTGTGGGTATCTGACATCTAACCAAAAAAATTAATTTCCACAACACACATCACAACAGTAATAGCACATGTTGTTTGGGTACTTTATTCCTTTACTCTGAGAACCAAAATGACTGACAAACAATAATAGGTCATAAATTTCGCTTGACATCGCTTTGCCAGAGTGGCAGAGGTGCTCGGACTCAAGTTATTTTGAGTCAGACTCCAGTCTTGATACAAGAGGTAGGAATCCTGATCCTGATCCGAATCCTGTTTGCAACACAACCTACAAACCGAATCCTGAAAAAACCTGTTAACATGGTTGACTAATCAATGTGCAACTATCAAACACTTTTGCTTCTGAAAGGTCCGTAGTGGCTACAGGTCCGTCAGTGGACCTTCGTATTTTAATGGTTATTCATCCGTCACTTGTAACGTGACAGTAACACACAATGAGTGTGTAATAGAGTGCACTAGGTTTGGTATAAATGTACTAAACCCTAAACCTAACCCCTAAACCTAAACCAAAGCTGTAAATCTGAACACAAATGTTTGGAAACATTTGAAGGAAGCGACGACAGATACACCAGGCCAGACGCAATTCAAACAAAAGGTCAATTTGTCATCCAAACGGCGTGGATCTCGTAGCCTAGGGGTTAGGCTATGCGTTACGGGTGCTATGCCAATGGTTTTCGGCTCGATTCTCACCTTTCCGACTTTACTTTTTTCTTTACTTTTTGGCTTTAGTTTAGGATTAGGTTAGGGTTTTACTTTTTTTCTTTACTTTTTAGCTTTACATTAGGATTAGGTTAGGGTTATATTAGGTTAGCATTAGGTTAGGATTAGGGTTAGGATCAGGGTTAGGATTAGGTAGCTTAGGGCTACGGTTAGGGTTAAGGTTAGGTTTAGGGTTTATCTTTTCGTTTACTTCGTTTCTACCAAGCCTACTGCACTCTTGTCGTGCGTTACTGTTACGTCACAGGTGGCGTATGAATAAATTTTCAAATTTCAAGATCCACAAGCGTATCTATAGCCACTGCGTTTGAAGAAAGTAAAAAAGTGGTCCCTTGATAAATGCAACCATTAGACTGCTACCAAGATGAAAGGCACCAAGGTGATAGTCGAACCGCAAACCATACACACAGCAGACGTAGGGTAGACGTATTCACTACACTACCACAACCGTGCTGTTAAAGTGACAAAGTCAGCATTTTATTCTAACCACATCACTCTCGCCAGACTTCCTTTCTGAAAAGCAAAGCTTTACTAAACACAGACTGGGAAAAATAAAAAAACATACATAGCCAAAAATGGCACAGAAGTCAGATCCAGAAAATGCAGTCAACCAAGTTCATGCAATGAAACATGAAGCTGAAAGCAATATAGCCAATTAATTTCTAATGACAAAACAACCTAAGCTTGCTAGACTTGCTACTTCCACTAGTGACAGTAACTGATGATTAAGCCCTAACCGATAAGTAAATAGGCACTAACTGATATTCATGCACACTAAAATAGATAGTGCAGCAAAAAAGCTGCGAGCCTCTTTTTCCCGTTGTTCAAATGCAGTTAAAAACGT
>Ga0210059_1002638_pt1 | contig 28215 bp, 9 predicted proteins | sample Ectturendosymbi2_FD_188042 | JGI IMG/M metagenome (GOLD analysis project Ga0210059, IMG submission 188042) | Ecteinascidia turbinata endosymbiont from Florida, USA - Sample 2 (SPAdes) (version 2) | ecosystem: Host-associated > Tunicates > Ascidians > Unclassified | place: Key West, Florida...
CCTTACAAGATTTGGGGTCTTATGGCCCTTACTTGGGCACCAGAAACGCTAGGAAGTCGATCTAGGCCTCTAAAGCTTCATATTCCAGCCTAGAATCCAACCAAACTTTGAGCCAAAATTTTGGCCCGTCCATTTCGAACTTCAAAACAACGCTTCAGATAATGCTATAACTGCCGTTCTGTCTCGAGGTGGTCGACCTGTGGCGTTCATGTCTCGCACACTTAGCCTTTGCGAGAAACGCTGCCCTGCCGTCGAAAAACAAGTGACTGCTGTGATTGAAGCTGTGCGTAAATGGCAACATTTTCTCAAAGGACGTTATTTGACTATTGTCAGAGATCAAGAAGCCATATCGTTCATGTTTGACCAGCGCCACCATGACAAGATAAAAAAACACTAATATACTTTGTTGGCGACTGGAACTGGGACAATATAACTTTGATATTTGCCATAAACCTGGCGTTATGCATGTTGGACCCGATACGTTTTCGAGGATGTGTAGTGCTGCGCCAGGAATCTCTCTCCTCGAACTACACAAATCTCTTGGTCACCCAGGCTATGCTCGTTTTTATCACTTCATTCGTCAGCGTAATTTACCTTTCTCAAGTGCAGAAACCAAAACCGTGTGCAAAAATTCATACCTGCGCTGAAGTAGAACTGCAATTTTTTAAGCTTGCATCTCAAACCTTGATTAAAGCTGTGCGTCCGTGGGATCGCATAAGTGTCGACTTTAAGGGCCCAGTGTCCAGTCCTCATCCGTATCTGCTTATTGTCGTTGATGAACACTCCCGTTTTGCGTTTGTTTTTCCATGTAAAAACGTGAAGTCGTCCACTGTAACACTATGCTTGTCGTCGCTATTCTGTTTGTTTGGTTTTCCTGGTTGCGTGCATAGCAATAGAGGCGCTCCTTTTGTATCTCGAGAAACTAGGTCCTTCCTCGCCACTCGTGGCATCTCCTTCAGTACCTCAACTCCGTACCATCCACAGGGGAACAGCCAGTGCGAACGCTCTAACCAAACTATCTGGTGAACTATAAAACTGTTGCTGCATAGTGAGCGTCTTTCCGAAGACCTCTGGGAAACAGTTTTGCCAGAAGCTCTCCATGCTGTCCGATCCCTTGTTTGTCTTTCAACTAATGAAACTCCCCATGAACGCTTCCTGCGGTTCCCCTGCAAGGCCAGTGGCTGGTTCTGCGCTCCTTCGTGGTTATTGCATCCAGGCCCCGTTCTTCTACGTCGCCATGTTCGAAGCCAGTGCGACTCCTTATGCGACCTGGTTGAACTCGTGGAGGGTAATCAGACGTATTCTGTGATACGTCTAGGTGGTGGCCAAGAAAGCACGGTTTCCACATCTGACTTAGCGCCTTTTCCCAGGTCTCCAGCAATTGCCGAAGAGCTCACAACAGACGTCGCCTCGAATCCCACGAGTCCGAGCGGTGTGGACAGTGTCTTACCCAATTGCCCTGGCGATCCGCCGCCTGCCGCTGATTCGCCAGGGTTAACCTCCCCGTCGGCGAGCACTGACTCCTTTCCGTCACAGCCGTGTGCAGATGTGCCACCCCTACGTCGGTCGACAAGATACAGGAAACCCCCTGATCGTTTTGGTGATTGGTCTGTATAATTTCAAATGGGGGAGAGTGTGACGGTTTCGATGCCAGCGGTTGCCTGCACCTGCACTGATTAGTCCGCTTACTGATTACGTGCCGCGTTGAATTGCATTGCTTTGCCTGGTCGTTTGTATCGCACGTCGATGTCAGATCGTTTCTAGTTTCGTACTAGGCGGTTGTTGTGTTGCGCTGCAGATGTTGATGCGTGCTGGTGTTCTTAGTTGAATAAAGCCTGGTGAAAGGTTTCGTTCGTCGCTAGGTTCTGTCGTGACATAGACTTCTTTTATCGTAGTGTAATATCACCTTTTGCAATAAATTTGTTTTTTCTACCATTTAGTTCTCATTCCTCAACGCAAAATATCGGTTTTGGCGACTCCGGTTACGTCATCAAACCTCCGCAACCAAGCTCCGCTACTAACGGAGCTCCGCATTTTAAAGGGTACCTTTGTTACGTAATCGTAATCTAAACATTTTTAGCTTAGGCCTACATGAAACTGTAATGTACAAATGTGATGTTGCAAAACGCAACAATATGATGTTAACGAGACAGACCTCAGTGGCAATGGTGACTGGTGAGCACTGAGCAGTTGAGCAATTGAATTAGGAGTCGGCACGTGGGATTGATGATTGGATGAGCAGTTACATACAAATGTACGATACTTAATAACTTCCGTCTTATGATGGACTACGGCGTACATACCCCTACTACTAGGCTAACTCACAGTGTTACAAGATAGAAGTGCACAGAACACAACCTGTGATATGTGTATAGGACCTTTGAGTTTGGTGGCAAGCAGTGGGTACATGATTTAATTTCTTTTTTCATAGTTAAAGGCCACAAAGATGGCGGCAAGTAAATCAGTCACAGTTTATTGATGGGGAAACTAGTTTTGCGTTTTCCAAGGCATCATCAGTCCTGTAAATGTAAGACAAATCTTTCAGGCGAAACGTTGGCACTTAAAACAAGTAAAGAAAAATACACGAACTGTGGCTAGGCCTAGTTGTAACAACATTACTAAAAAATTTATTTGAAGCTAAAAGGCTGACCTTCCCAGAGCCTCATAAACCAGTCACTGCTAAGAAAATCTGCGTTCGGCAGCGGTCTAACAAAGACACTTTTTCCTCTGGAGATAAAACACGTGCGCGATGATGAGTGCCAGAGAGAAGCCACGCGATTTAAACAGAGCGTAACAGTTCATGAAACATCAAGAAAGGCAGAGAGCCTTTCAACGTACATTGGAAGCGTGCAATGAAGCAAATTTTTAGTTATTCCTTGTTCCAAACACAACTTCTTTGATGGTTTGACAGTTCGTCAATTCTCCCTTTTCCTGTTTCATAGTTCTTTGAAGTAAATGACAACATTTGCAGAAAACAGTAGTGGCAGGGATTCTCTCAATGGATTGAAGACAGTAAATAAACTTTAGCCTTGCGGCAAGCTTATGAGGAATATGCCTGCTTTCTGCTTTCATTCTTCTGCGATGATTAAAACTTGCAAGCGTATCTATTTTTCATAGTTAAAGGCCACAAAGATAGCGGCAAGTAAATCAGTCACAGTTTATTGACGGGGAAACTAGTTTCGCATTTTCCAACGCATCATCAGTCCTGTAAATGTAAGACAAATCTTACAGGTGAAATGTTGGCACTTGAAAACAAACAAGCAAGTAAAGAAAAAATTTAATTTCTTTTTCCACTTTTGCCTACTCATCTCTCATGTTTTATTTGGATCATCATCTTCAATGCAGTCGATTTCAGCATTCGATTTAGTTGATCAAAAATTTCAGTCATCTTTTTATAAAGTTTGTATATATTCATAATGAAAATTTTCAGCAATCTTTTTTTAAAAGTTGTATATTCATAGTGTCTGTAGACTTAACTGTCTTTTGTTTTATTTTTGCAGGTTCAGATTTAAAATTTTTTGTCTGTTTACTGCTCTCTGCATGCTAGGAATTCTCCCTATAGTTGCATCTTTGTGTTTCAAGATTTAAATTTAGCTTGTGATGAAAAAAATCTAGTGGATTCTAACGGATTTTTGCAGTTTTTCTAGCTTTAAAGTTCTGTTTAGACTTGGCAACCCTGACACAAAGTATCCAGTGATGCACGGCACAAGCCTCAAAGCCTGCTCTATTATGTCATCAAAGTTAAAGGAGTTCAAAGGAATTGTCATCAAAGTTAAAGGAATTGGTGTGACTTTCATTGATTCCGTCCCTTTTCTTTTCCTATAATCGTTGTAGTACAGTTTTTTATATGGTACATGTGTGACCTAGTGCTACTGATTCGCTTGTACTGTGCACTGTACCCGGTAATTTGTTTGTCTGATTTAATGTCTTGCACTTGACTTTATAACTGAGCTTCTCATTGAATTTAATGCTAATAGTGCTTACCTTGAAGACTTTAAAGTGTCCACTATTATGGTGTTCTGAGCCAATAATAGAGCATAAGTTTACTTGAGTTTGTTTTCAAGGTATTTATTGGAAGTGTCTATTTTGCCTCATGATGCGGCAAACACTGTGCTTGGGTTATTTTGCCATTGGTAGAACATAGGATTTGGATTTGGAACTGTCAGTTTATCAGATTTGGATTATGAAATGAAATTGTCAGATTAGACTTGGATTTGAAAAACCTATTACCTCTGAAATCTAACCCAACATTGAGCACAAAATATACCTTTGACTTTCACATGCCGAAAAAATGATCAGAGATTAACATACGCTTGGATTTAGATTAAAATCTTGCTGCATGATGGTATTTTGATAGATTTGGATATTATAGTTTCTGCTTAACCAGATTTGGATTGGATTTAATCATATTGTTTTATACTTCTTTGCCATTTTCAGCTCAGTTTTGGGCTATTGCAGATTACTGTATTCAAAAGTTTAGTTCAGTTTCTCTAATCCATAGGGATTATACATTGGGTTTGTTTGAGCCTGCTTGACTATGACCAGTGGAAAAAGTCTGCTGTTTAAGGAATCATGTCATCAAAGTTACACTACAACAGAATTAATATTATTTTTTACTCTCATTGATGCAGTACCTTCTGGACCCATGGTTGTTATAGCCTACATACAAGGTTAACGATATCTCATAACATCAGCACCGTTTATCTAAAGTTTGGCCTGTACCTAGTCTGGCCCACAGTCAAATATTTAAGCTACTGGCAGTTTTTCCTGCAAATGGTATTTATTGCCGAATGCATACTTAGGAGCAAATTTGCTACAATCTGAATTTGTGACACAAATTAGTGCATTTTGTGGGAAGTAATACCTTGCACACAAGGATGAGTCCAAGAAACAACAAGGTTCATTGCCAAAGAAAGTTGTGTAAGTTGAAAGATTTATACTACAAAAATTAAAAAATATTGTTAGAGAAAAGCAAAATGCATTCCTGTTTACCTAAGCTAGTTTTGCCAGATATTGCACTCCACTGACTTTCATAGAGTGCAACAGCACATTTTACTGGGTCTAAGATGCCTGCTGATCACTAAAAACGCATGTCAGACTGCCATTTTGAAGGTGTTACTGACTTAATATAAGAAGCACACTGAAATATTTATTGAAATATTCATGTTTGTTTAACCGTTACAAAATGCTATGAGGTATTAGTTAACAACTTTTTCTCTTGCATGCATACTGTGTAATATGTACGTTATTGTAGTCATGGGCATAATTTTGATATAAAATGTGAAGGGACAGCTTGAACCAATACAATCATCAGGTCAATGCAGAAGTGAAGTTTTATAAATACATATTCCCAATCTTGTTTTTGGAGGTGTTTTGAAAGCAACACTTTCGCTTTATCCTTACAGATGATTTACAAACTAATATACTTAAATTCTTTACTGGACACGGTGCTATAGTTGAGCAATATGATCAGCATTCCAAATTTGACAAACGCACAGCATGATCACATATAATGGCATATGCTTTCACAAGTAAAAGTCACGAATTTGGCAATAAGTAAGGTCAACATTCAAGATTAGCTGTCAATATAATGCTGCTTGGCTATTAATTGACACTTCTGTTAATCACAAGAATAGCTTGTTTGCACTCATGTAAATTAATAATTCTGCTGGACTTCATGAACAGCAAGCTACTGCTACGCGCTTACATGTACAACAAATCATACCAAAAGAACTTGTATTTATAAGTCCCTAAATACTTTTCTTCTGTACTCATTTACAGATACAAATTTTTCAACAAAATTTGATTGAAATGAAATCCTATCTACTAATGGTTGAAGACAGTCTTTTGCAAAACTGCTCTTCCCAAAACTAAGTCTCCACCATAGTGCTGGTTTTTGTCTTCGGCAAAAATTTTGCAGAGATTTGTCTGAAAATGTAACTTTCTAGCATAAACTTGCGTCTTCAAATTTTACGCTGTCTATTTCTGAATACGTGATGACCAACATTACAGCAAAGCCAGTTACATTTCTGCATGAAACAAATCATGGCTGTACTGTGGTCTCCCACATGCGCAGCTGTTAAACTCTCATTGTTTCAAGACAGTGACCATTCTTGCAGTATACCACACAGGGTAAAATGTCGGTCAGAAGCAGCTAACAATATTTCACAGTCTCTCGGAACTTGCAAATTGAGGAGATTTATTGACACTGGATATGTGTCTTGTGCATTTGGATTGATTTTCTTTTACGGTTTGTTACCTCTAGTTTCATTAGGTCTTTCACACTTGATTTGTGTTTCATTTAAACAGAAAAAACACCTGTTGGTTTGATTTCTAATATGTGCTTTGTATTGTGTGTTTCATTTGCTAACGCAGGAAATTGATGGGTCAATATAAAGTCAAAATTTTAATTTTTAGGTCAAAAAATGGTTGCCCTATCTAGTCATTACTCAAACAAAGTGACATGAAGTGATTGTTTCAGTTTTTCAGGTTGCTGCTGTGGTTAGTTATGGTGCAAAATGAAATTATCTAAAGATCTAGTACCAGTTAAACTGATTAACTTCGTTTTTCAAGCAGGTGAGTGTGTTGTTTAATTGACCCAAAACGCTCCAATATTGTATTCACTTCGTGTGTCTTGTAGGGTTTGGAATTATTTAGGATTATGTCAATGATATCCAGTAGAGTGATAGTTCAATAGGAGTCTTAAATACTTTGACTTTTACCTTGCATTCAGCATCTTTTTGCAATAATTATTGTGCGCAAGAGCTTATTGCATTTTTTATTTTCACACTGTAATAAAAAGTAGGCTTTAACTTTGTATTCAAACAGTCAACAGCTTTAAAATTTTGTGTTGATTTCAGGTTTGGCATGTTATATGCCATACAAATCACTTTTCCAGAAGCAGCTGGGACTTTCACCAGCCCAGAATGGAATGATACAATCTGTGGAAAAAATTGTTTTTCTGCTGTCCCCACCAGTTGTAGGTGCTATTGCTGACAAGTTATCAAGCCACAAACTGGTTTTAGTTTTGAGCCTGCTTGCTGCAATAGCATTTATTATTCCAATGTATTTTGTCCCAAGTGTTCCAATAATCAACAATAAAATTGCAAACTGCTGTTGGTCAGCCTTTCGTGTTATCTGTGAGGATTCCATCTGTGTCAACTGTTCATGTGACGCAAAATATTTAAATGACTCCAAGATCAACTGCTGGTCTCAGGATTCTAATTCCACTCAGTTGGTCTGCGATATGCATTTTAATGAAAGTAATCAAGATTTTGCAAGTTCATTTGCTTGCAATGGTACAACTGTGGCATGTCATTCAGTTTCAGGAACAAACCAACTAGAAATTTTTGGTGTTACCTTTGCTTTAATGATGGTGTTGACAATATTTTATGCATGCTTTTTGTCCCCAGTTCAGCCGTTAATTGATGCTGCCACCATGAATATGCTTGGTGCCAAGAGAATACATTTGTATGGCCAACAAAGACTGTGGGGCTCTGCTGGGTTTGGAACTGTTGCATTTGTAACTGGAATTCTTGTTGATGTCGTTTCCCCCAATTTGCAAACGTCTGAAAAGAATTACCTGTCTTCTTTTGTAGGATCAGGAGTTTTTGGCTGCATGACTGCAGCTATTTGCTATTGGATGAAACTTCCTGACACCAAGGCTAAGTCAATTTTATCAGGAGCAAGAACGGTGTTGTGCAATCACAGAATTATTTTGTTCCTCTTTGTGATATTGTTCAGTGGTTATGCAATTGGTGTCAAATATGCATTTGTGTATTGGTATGCAGAATCGTTGCCAGGTTCTTCACAGTGGATTATCGGACTGTCTGTCTTCCTGGCATGCTTTTCTGAAATTCCAGTTTTTTTTGTGTCGGGATGGGTGTGCGCCAAAATTGGCCTGGATGCTGTGCTATCTCTTGGCTTGCTTGTAGCTGCAGTAAGTTTGGTTCACTTTTGTTTTGCAATTACTATTTATATCTTGCATTATATAGCTAATAATTGTTTATGTTACAGCTTCGCTGCTACCTGTACACATTCATGACGGAAGCCTGGCAGCTTCTGCTCATTGAGCCCTTGCATGGCTTGTCGTTTGCTTTTCCGATGGCAGCTATGTGTGCCAAAACGTCTGTGCTTGCTCCAGAAGGCATGACTGCCACTTTAATGGGCCTCACTCAAGGAGTCTACTGGGGCTTAGGTATTAGATTGTGCAATGCTGAAGCATTCTCTCCAGTGATGTTGAAATTATGCCAAAACAGTGATTGCAATGTTTCGGATCTGTGGTTTGTTTTCTTTGTTTGATGACCATAGATCATTTAAACCTATCAGATTTGATGAGCTGAAAGCGAAATCAAATATAAATGAGTTTCTTCATTGTTTAACATGACGGTCAAACACAACAAAAATTGTTTTTACGGTACGTGTTGAAAGATCTTCTCAGCTCCGTTAAGTGGAAGTGCTGCCGATGTTCAACTTTTGTGTAAATGCTACAGGTAACATGCTTGGTGCTTTGATTGGAGGAATTCTCTACAACAGCTTCAGCGCATCGTTCCTGTTTAAAAGCACTGCTGTTGTTAGTGCTGTTGTTGCAGTGTTGTACTATGTTTGTCACTTTTTGGTCATACGATACTCTTCAGCAACAAACAATCCAACAGGTTAGTTTTTTAATTATATTGATGTGAGCTCGTTTGCATTAGTCAATATCGCTTCAAACTGAGAAAGCACAGCAATGTAAACTTTGGGACATTGGCGCTTGATCAGTTTAATATTCATTCTTCTAGCCTCTGCAAACGTTGCATGGTCGATTTCAAATCGACCGCCTTAAAAATTGGGAAACACACTGGAGGTGAAAATTTTGTGTAGATCAGCAATTTGTACGAATAATTTAGCGTTGCCCTTTTTGGAAAAAGGAAGTGCATAAAAACAAGGTTTCATGCAGAACGCAAATTTTGTAACAGGGCTAGTTTGGTATCAGGTTTGAAGCCCTGGAGTAATGTGTTGACGCTAAAGCGGGGGTCAATGCTTTTTACGCTGCTGTTTCGTGGCGTAATTGAGTGCTCACTGCCATTCGCACCCAACAAAATCAAATGGGAAGGCGAAGAATTTAGTCCAACTTTCCCTTCGTCGCACTCGTGCTGCTCGCCCGCTTAACTATCTTCAGCTTTTTCAACTTTTACGCACGAAAATGTCAGAACGGCTTTAAAAAAATCACCGTCACGCCTCTGCTCAATGTGTGTGCAGTTTTGCCCTAAATTCAAAGTTTTTAGTGTACTTGAAAAATGTTACTTCAAGGTATTTCCGAATAATTTTTTAAACGCAGGAGGCAACTGCCTTCGTTTCTGTAGCTTGCTATGATATATGACGTCATTGGTTCTGTTGGCAGCGAAGGCCATCGTCAAATGAACTGACACTTCACTACAAATGTTTTTAAGATTTCGTGCGTCAAACTTTTCGTGTAAAAGTTCCTTTGAACAATAGCGCAGTTAATTGCAGGACTCAAGAGCACGAGATACTGGCGTGTAGCAGGCAGGGGTTGGCGATACTAGCAGTAACCGTTCAAGACCCAGAACCATTTTGTTCTATAGACAAGAATGACACCGGCAGCGATTAAGCGACGGCTTTAGGTTTGAAACTCGTTGAGACCAAATCTTGCCACAACCAAAACACGAGGGTCGCAAATTGTTCTGAACAATTCGTTTGGCATTGTTTTTGCTTGTAAAGGAAACGAAAGCTGTTCACAATCCAATTGACATCGGCATTTTTGATAAACAAAATAAAAAAGAGTTAGATGAAAGGTGAAAATTATAGTTGGCCCGGCATTTTCGGGCGAATCAAACGAGAACAACGTGTAAGTTGTGGAGAGAAACCTGAGAACCGGAAAAATTTTGAAACCTGCCGCGGATACAAATTCATCCAAAGTGCCAGAATCGAGATCGCCACCACTGACGCATCTTTCTCTACCATTTACTACAGGGGAAAAAGTGTCGAAAATTCGTAAGCCCGACCAGTTTATACGTTTGGAACTGAGCTACGCACTGCGCAACGATTAGCGTTACACCTTCGCTCGCCATGTTCACTTGTAAATTATCTTTCACCATTTATCACATGAAAGAAAAGCCATCTTTTCCGAATAGATAATGTGGTGCAGTACTCACAGCCTGTCTTCTATGATTTGCTTAAACTTCCTGGCATCCAATTATTTTCACTGTCTGATTTTCCTGCTTTTTTGTAACCGTTACCGACCGCAAGCAGGTATATTGCTGCATTGGCGAACTTTGACCTAAGTCGGTTAGGCCTGAACGCGCTTCCTTATAATGACGCTTTTGCCTTACCGCGTAACACGACGCGACATGCTTCGTTTTTTTGCAGTAATAAGTGCTGGTTTTGCTTCAGCTTTAATAACAACACTCATCATTTTGTTAAAGATAATCAAGAGCGTCAGACCAAGAAGGATTACGGCAACGAACAAAGTGTAGCTATTCCACTGGTAGAAAAGCGTGCCGCAGTTTAACCCGGTGCTGTGGTTGGCACGTCTTCTCTATCTACGCTCAGGTGCAGAACACAGGCGTCGCTGATACCCGGTTAGCACTGTCGTCATCGCAGAGTTTGCTGAATTGTGAAGTCGATTGGAATGGAACGCTTCACACGGAATGACCGTCGATGGAACCGCTTCATTTAATTCATGCTTCTTTTTGTCAAAAGATCATCAGATATCCTACTGACTTATGCTTCGTAATGAATTCAACGCAAATATCTTCGGCATGTTAAAATGTCACCGAGCTTTTAGACATTAGCGTAAGTTTCTGAACTCTTTCGAGCTGCTTGTGAGTTCTGCTTGTTGTCGGTGATTGCAAGTGGTCATGTAAAACTGTGTTTACCATAATCAATATCCCTTCGGGTAGCGGTGTGCAATCCCAGAAGGTGGCCAGATCATAAACAGGCTTACTGATTTGTACAGTTCGAAATTTTCCATTACTTCAACTCTGTTTCAAATCTAGCAAATATCAGTATTTTTCTTCAAATACCAGACGTTGTTAACGTCAGGCTGGAGTTGTTTTATATGGAAGCACGAGATGCAACATATGTTGCGCTCTCAACATGAAAAAAGTTTACTTTGTGGCACCAAAAGGTAACCTGAGGCATCAGACGTTAGCAAAAACATCCTGGGACTGTCATCGCTGGCGATTGTTCGTCCTCCACAGCGCACAGTTCAATTTTCGTTCAGGTTTGCATGCAACTTACAGTTAAAGTGACTAGTTAAAACTGCATCAGATGAACGTACTGCTTTGCAGTAGCGTAGCCAGTCCAAAAATTTTGGGGAGTCGAAATGTTTTTGATTTTAGGCGTATAACACTATTTTCTTTGGGATACCGCCTCTCAAAGCGCAAATGACTATTTCTAAAAATTGGGGGTATGGCCCTCTAGGCGCCCCCCTGGTTACGCCTATGCTGCTTTGGACACTTATAATCGGTCTAATGCTCTTTATGATCTCTTCGCAGTTACAGTACCTGTAGCTAGTTGCAAACGTACTTTATTTGACATTACTTGTGTGAAAACGCCCTCGGCGATTTTTTGTTTTTATGTCAAGTTGACGGCAGGGTGGTTTTATTTATTGTTGCGTGCGCGTTTTTTTTACCTTCGGTTGCATGAAAATGCAGTGGCTTATTCTGCATTTTCGTCCGCATTGTATTTCCGTCGTTAGTTTTACCGCGCTCAACTGTAAGACAGTGTTATTGTTGCAATAATATGTTCATCTATCCTGGCTTGCACTTCGCAATCATGACAGGATCTTTGCGTCGCTCTCCGCTTCACGCGTGCTGGTTTCCAGTGGACGGTTTCTCTTTCATGCCAACCAATAGTGGGACAAATTTTACGAGACGCATCGCAGACCATCTCTGAAGCTATCCAACCTGTTAATTTCCTAATTGCCTCTGGCTATGTTGAAGCAGATAAAAAATAGCGAACGAACCGTGATTGAATGAAAAATTCCCGTTGAGTTTTGTTCTTGGCGGTAAAGGTAAATTACGCTTCATTTCGCGTCAACAGACTGGAGTCTTTACGCGTTTGGGTTGTTGCTTGGCAACTTGTTTTTTCACTATAACATTTAGTTTGTTCAGACCTCCAATTCAACTGTTGGGAATGCTACCTGATACCATTACCTGCTTCATCTGGACCAGGGGTGCATAACTTTCTTGTTATTGCCGGTCGCATTACGTTTATTTCTATGTATTACGGCACGGTTATAAAACATTAGAAAAACTTGGGAAATATTGAAAGCAGAAATGAATAGGTTAACTTTACCACAAAAACCTAACGATCCCAGAAATCGGGTTTCCAGCAGCAAGCTGAAATTAGGCCTTAACCGCGATTTATCGCTTTTATCACACTGCAGCAGTGGTTCTCAATCTTTCTCATGGTCCATCTTTTAATAAAAACATCCGATGGACCGCTTTGCTACGTGGACACCTGAACAACATGTCGTTACTGTATTGCACATTGGTCAGTGAACTCAAAGGCATATTTCATCTTAGTCCTGGAACTCTCTGTGGACCACCGGTTGTCCACTTCGACCACGTTCAGAATCACTGCATTACAGTATAAAACTCGCATGCCACCACTGCTGTGATCAGCCGCTAAGTTCCTACATAAAGACGAACTATATATCGCCTATTGATTGTACAGTATAATTCTTCATGACATCACCATCCACATTGTTACGCTTCGTGTCTTCTGATGATTTTGCATTGCTTCTGTTCTGTTTCCGCACTTGTGTTTGGCCGTCTTTCTACAAAGTATCCGCAAAACACCTTAAGTTCGAACGTGGGAGCGTCAAGCCTGTTTCGGTTCCGGGCGCCATCTAACCTCGGTACGCCACTGTTTGTGGGTTGTGTTTAGAACTGCGGACTACTTTTGGTGGCTGCAGGAAGGTTACGTGCAATACGTACTTGTAATCACTGTAGCTTTATCGTAAGAAGGTAATTTGGCGTAGGTGAAAAGCTGTGATTGGTAGAAGCCAGCACTGAAAAGATTACTGTCGATCTGAAATTACTTTGGAAGCTGTTGTCCTAGGTCAGGGGTGACGAACATGCGGTCCACAAAAGAATTTCGTGCGGCCCGCGAAGCAATCAGGCGAGAGCAGCAGTTATTACATTCGTTTGTTTCTGTTGATGAACAATTTTTTTCCGTTTTTAACAGGTTTCATGGTATGACTAAAAAGTTGTGCGGCCCGCTTACTCAACGGTAACTGAAAAAGTGGCCCGCGATTGCAAATAGGTTCGTCACCCTTGTCCTAGGTGTTAATGCGTTTTTTTCGATGATTTTTTGTTCCATGGGTCTCACGCCAGTTTTCAGTAACTTCGTTTGAGTGCCATCATGCTCCAGTGTGTATTGCTGCAGGGGCTGCGGGTTTGAGTTCAACAACACGCTTGGCATATATCTGTGCGCTTGTTTTGCTTTGCCCGGCTACAGATTTATTTCTCGTGATATTTTGGAGCAGTTAGCCTCAATACAAAAATTATTCAGAGCTGGAATACGAGACCATGCCATCAGACAACCATCTTAACAATCAGTGAATTGAATGAAATCATTTGGAACTTTTCCGCTCAACGACGGCAAAATGAAAAGATGCGCGAATGATAAAGCCAGTGAGGACGCAGGCGACGTCTGTGCACAGAAATGAAGGCAGTGGTAAGGTAACATAATGAAACGCAACTACAGAACAGAAAACAGAACCACGGCGAGTCAAATGTTGACGGTTTGCGGTGCTGTGGAATGCTGTTTGTGCGTTTGCAGAAGCAAATGGAAAAAAGCCAAAACAGGTGGATTCTGCCATTTTGCCGAATGGCATACTTAACAACTTGGTTATACCACTCTGGGCTGGGGTAAACAAACATCTAATTTCAGCGGCCCTGGGTTTTAACGCAGATGTGTTCGGTTTCCTGACTTGTCCCGGATATTCAGGCCCTCGGCAGATATCAGGATAAAGGCAACAAATGACGATTATGAGTGGTGAATGTTATTTGGCTTAATTGAATACGAGCTACGGTTTTCAAAATGATTTTGAGTGGCTTGCTTTCTGTGGCCGGCTGTATTCAAAAAACTACGTCAGTGTGCTGATAGGTTAAAGTTGTGTATAGTGCTGCGCTTGAACGAAACCTTGTACGAGTATGATAAGCGCACGTTTGTAAAACTGTTTTTTAAAACTTCCTTCATGCTAGGCCCAACTTGTGTGGCAAAACCTATGTGAGGATGGTCGCTTTGAGAAATACCAGAGTGAGCCCAGACAAAGGTTAAGGTCATTGAGCTGCCTACCCACTAGTAAAACACTCTCCATATTCTTTAGGATATCACGAGGAAAAGCCTGGCTAATGCTATGGGGTTGGGTTCACCTGCAGGGGCTGTGAAATTGAAAAAATATTTTCCCACATTCCTATCGGTTCCCCATACCTACACTGACTGCGTTGCATGACTGAAAAGCTTAACCTGCCCTTGAAAACGGCAATTTGATCCATAGGTGAAACCCGCCAGCAGGGCCGGATTAACCATTATGCAAACCGGGAAAATGCCCTGGGCCTCGCGCTTGAATATCAAAACACTCCTTTACTGGTTTTTCATGTTTTTAAGCTGTTCACTACGCGTCAAAATTGTAGAGCTCTTCGATTCCTGCGTTTAGTCTATAAGTTAAGGAAAGTGACAACTTTGGCGTTTATCGTTTTTGACTGACTCAAACAGCACCACGCTTTATGACCCAAGAATTACATCGAGATCAGTGCGTCCATGTGCGTTCGCATAAATTTTTCCAGGGGTGGCAACGTCGAAATTTTGCTGATCCTTTTGAGGTTGCTGACGATGCAATGCAAATGGACGTTCATAAAGCGCCTTACCCTTTCTATCCCATTAGTCAGTGCTGGTTGAACCTCAATTCTCAATCTTTTGTCTGAAATGTTCTATACACTTTCACTATCAGAAATGTTTTTCTTTTCATAAACTACCTAATATCCATTTTTTCGAGCACTTTACAAATAAGTCATAATATACGAATCAACGACCAGAAAACATCAGCGGTGGAAAAGCAAGAGAGTTAGACATTCTCGCAAAACTGTTTCAAGCAATAAGAAGTAGAACCATATGTTGACAAGACTATCGGACAACTTATTGAAGGTAGAACACCACTCAGGCTTAAAAAAACTGAGCAGATGAATTACAAAAACTCGCCACAGCAAATATAGCCTTGCACTTAGTACACACTAAGAAGTCAGAACTAAACCACGATAAAGACCTATTCCCAAGTCTGCACGGACGTATTCTAACACACCATACTGTGTGAAAAGAAGCCTGCACAAGAGTCGCTTGATTAAGGTATTTACGCGGGCACGTTGATCACAGTCTCCCACTAACAATGGATTTTTCAAACTTGTGGAAGCACTGCTACAGATTTACACATCCTTCTTTTCGCACAGTATAAAACTATACGTGGCTTACCGCTGTCAGCACTGTCACTGTCTCGCTGCATTACCTGCCAAGATGTCTGTGTTCAACAGTCACATGCAGGGCTCCCATTCAGTGATTTCAAAAAAAGATATTGCACACCAAAAAAAAAACATATTCGTACAATAAAAATCCAGAAAGTTTGTGTTACGGACAAAAACATATGAGTGTGCTTATATGAACTGAAACGGTATTCTGAAAACGAAATACTGATTTATTTATAGTCAGTCTCCCAAATTTTCTTCTGCAGCGCAAACATTAACATTTAGACGACCTTTTTAGGTGCTCAAGACGTGTTTCATAACGCTGGTAACATATTCTGTTGTTAATATCTCTCACTAATTGGAGTACATTTGTTATTCAGCGCCATAAAACTTTTTGTAGCTGACTTTTTTCCAAAAGTACACATTGACAGAGACCAGGGTCACTTCAATAAGTTTGTTTCTAAGTATTCTTTGCAATGTAACGCATTTGCAATTACTGAATAGTGCGCTGAAGTAACAGTTAGTTGCGAATGGCTTGTGATCGTGAGGGTATCAGTCTTTGATTAAATAAAACGTTATCCACTAGATCACGGAACATTTTAAAAGGTGTAACTATTGCAAAGCTCCCATCGTAAAACTTCAGTTAAGCAGTGCGGTTCAAGTTGTTTTTCGTGATATTTTGTTGAGAACATTTTTTTCTAAACGGTGTACGTTTTGATCTGCGAGAGAGTGTAGACATATTTTTCCTCAGTGCGTATGTGAATGGATGATTTGTGCAGTGAAGATGGTCAGAGAGTCTATGACAAAAAGATTGTTGTGTAGTGTCACGGTAGCAAAAAGATCATTTTTTATTATACAACTGTCTGTTTGAACAAATTAGCCACAATTATATTCAAAATGGCTGTAAGTAAATTTGACAGCCATTTTGAATATAATTACCGCATGTTTCGTCACCGCTCTGCTACAGGATCATAAATGTGGACTATTTTCATGACCGGCGACCAGGGCCTTATATGGTCACCCCCAGTTGTCTCCGAAGTGTAGTCTGCCAAATCGCATTAGTTTTGACGTTTTTGACCCGTGCTTCTGCAAATTTGGAACGAGGGCATGTAAAAATGTTTAGGGGGCCTCGCGTTCACCATTTTGCCCGGGCCTCGCGTTCATTTAATCCGGCCCTGCCCGCCAGGCGTCACCACTCGAGATCACAGTGGTATTTTTACAACCGTAAAAATAATTGCAACCGTTAAAGGGCATTCCAGTTTCCCTGCAAAGCAGGGGCGCCGGAGCAGCGGCAGTAAAGGAGTTGAAGGGAATTGACACGCATGAAAAAAATCAAACAAGCCGTTGCCAATTATGCTTGCTTGTGTTCAGCAACAATGTTGACCCCAAAACTAATAGCAGAAATTATATAGAAAACCATTCTGAATTTTCTAGAACCGCGAATAGCTGCAGTAAATTTGTTTCAAGTTGATTTTGATAAAACATGAAATTACCATATGATACTGTTATGAAAAGGAATTTCCGTCCACGCTTCCACCCTTTTGAAAGGGCAGGGAGGGCAATGAACAGTCATGACCCCGCTCTCCGGCGTGCCTGTTGCAAAACCCCCGAAATGTTGCCCCATCACCGGCTGCGGTTCAACGTTATGCCCCGGACCGCGTAGCTTGTGTTGCGACAGCTCCAACCTCGGTGCTGGCATATTTGATTTGGATCCAGAAAGCCAGGGCCTCGATAAAAACAACACAAAGCAGTATGTTGCATTGCCTGCCATTGACAAAGTTGTTTCACCAACAATTTTCCGCTACCTTCAGCAAGAAAAACATTGCTGTTGCATCATCGTACTGGCAATCATTATCACGTATTTTATTATGTATCAGTTCAATTTGTTCATGTGAACATCATTGTATGAAATTAAAATTTGCCTCGGTAGCGCATAGGCTTCGATTGATTGCAAGATTAAAATGACATAGTGAATGGTCGCGATTTGCATGATAGCTTACGAAACGAAATTATGACTACCTCTTCAGCAGTTTGCAGGTGCTGCACAACACCTTCGAACTTCTTGCAATTTTCGCTGTCCTACTTACTTCGACGTGCCTGTGCGATACAAGACAGTTTTAAAGCGAGAGAAAACTAACATGCATGCGCTTTACTCTATAAAAACAGGTTTTCCCTGCAAAGACTCGTCCAAATTTTCTTGGGAGAAGTTGCGGTTTGTTATTTTGAATACTTCCTGGCGTAACTCAACCGCACGAGTATAAACATGCCTGAAGCAGTGCTTTTTTAAGGCCTCTGTCGACCTGGCCCTAGATAGAAAACTGTGTTCAATCATAAAACCGTTCTTGTATTTCGGTTAATGCGTACGTCATAGTCATGGTATAACTGACGGGGCGAATCAACCCCTCGCAAACTAAATGTACAAACCGGGTCCCTGCTTAGCTTATATTTCGGTTTTAGTTTTCAGTGGGTTTTTGTTTTTTCGCGTTTTTCGGAGTGTTTTCGGGTGATTTACGGTTTTAGTATAGACATCCACATCCGGATTCACCGTCCTTTTCTCACGTTTTTTACGAGTTTTGGTTTGTGGACCACTTTCCGTAGGTTTACCTTCAAGGCTCAAGCCTCTAGTTACTGGAAGACAAACGTCGGAAAAGCTGAATATGATGCAGCTCAAATTTTCTCAAGAATTTTTTATTTTAACTTAAAAGCTTCGGCTTTCACTTACATCAGTTCTGTCAAATTTTTCCCGTGTTTTAGGACTTACACAAAAACGGAATGAAATCCTGCCCAAATTTTCCAGGATTTTGGACTAACAGAAACTTCAGAAAAATATAGCAAACACTGCAAAAATGTCTTTACCTGAAACACAGCGCATTTTTCGCAGTGTACATTTGTACCTTCATACATGTCACATTTCCTGAATATATTCGTTAACAGTACGGAAAGGAAAAACCAGAATTAAACACGCTCGTTAGGTGATCAGTATGGTAATAGTTAAACCCATTGGTATCGCTGCAAGGCCCTTGATGCGAGTTGCTCGAACCCTTGCTGGCCGCTTCAAACTCGCATCAGACACGTTGTAGGTTATTTAATGCAGGGCTTCACAAACTTTTTTGTCCTGCGGCCCCATTTCAACATAGGTTTTTCTAGGCGACCCCCTTGATGGATAATCTAATGTTAATGATACGTTTACACGTCAAATGAATTTACAAAAACATTTATATCTGATTTGTCAAACCAATTTGTTCGCGACCCAAAAATTACATTTCGAGATCCCATTTGGGGTCGCGATTCATAGATTGAGAAGCCCCGATTTAATGAATACAGTGCATAGCGGCAACATTAGTGACTAATTAGTGGGATTTCCCTGCTACCCTCTAATCTGCTCTTTGCTATTCATTCTTGGCCTGTTTCTGTATACCGTGAGAGCGATTTGAATTTAGGCCACACAGCTGCATGTTTCCGTATTTTGAGTGGTGCGTTTCTAAGATATTGTTTGCATGTAGATCAGTGTTCCCTCTAAAGTGCGGAGTGCAACCTCATTCTCACGTACTTCCAATATTCTAAATTTAATACGATATATCGCATAACCCTTTTAACGTTGGGAACGCTTCACTATTTGTGTGTCTGCATGGTGGCGCAGTTGCATGCGTTTCGTTCGCAACAAAAACATTTGCTCAGTGCAGAATTTTCTTAGAGGGAACACTGATGTTTCTTTATGTTACAGCTTCAGTGAACTACCCTACGGCTGGAGTAAATAAGTGCAGCCCATTTGTAACTTGTCTGTCTGATTGCAGGTACAGTATTATTTAGCAGCTCGTACCTAAACTAAAACAGGTGTCCTCCTTTTACGCGATGCAAATACAGGCAGGCCTAGTGTTTGGTGTCATTCGCTACGGATATCCTTCACTAATATTTGCACAAGTTACTGATAAGCAAAGAGCAGTTGTTGAAGTGCATGGTGAGACCCGAAACGCAGATATTGACACGTCGATGTTGCAAAGCACAGGCGTGGCAGTTAGTTGTCCCGACAAGTTGTACCAGAAATCTTACCGCAGCAGGAGAAAAGGATTTGGTTTTTAATATTGACGGGAAGAGAACTAACAGCGCTCATCAGCGGATACATCCTTTCCAAGGGTCCTTATTAAGTTGTTGCTGACAAACCAAAAGCGCGCTCGATGAAATTTTAAATCACCACAACAGACTTGCTTGTTAGCAATTGAGGTTTGACCAGAGATCACAGCCCGCCGCGGGAAACACGACCAACTGGCTTCTGCCAGTCTCGCCTCCCTGGCCGCGACCATTGTTACGCGACAATCACAGTCTCTATTTTAAAACTCTACACCAGGGGTTCCCAAACTTTCTCTGACCATGTACCCCTTCAGCATTTCGAAAGATAAGCATGTACTCCTTCAGTATTTCAACGGATGAACGTGTGCCCCCAAAATTTCCTATGACAAAATATTTTATCATGATTAATCACAGATATATTTTAAAATAAGCACATAACGGGTTTTTGAAATAATGTTTACTGATTTATGTATAAATGTTTTGAAATAAAAGATATGTAAATATATTTCTCTTCTATTGGTAACCTTAAATGTACCCCTAGGGGTACATGTACCCCAGTTTAGGAACGTCAGCTCTACAGCAATGAGCACACTTGTTGAAAACTCAAGACAAGCGCTGCCGTCTTTTCGAAAAGGAAAAGAAAAAACGTCGCAAATCGCATTGCCGTCGCGAACAACGCACTCGCCGCCGAATCATGTTTGTATAATATTCATGGAAAGAAAAACACTACGAGTGACGTCACACACACACGGTTCCAACGCAAACACTGACTGGAAGCCGAACTATATGTTCTATCACGTGATTATCGTCATATAGGACGAAATTGGCCACTCATGTGGCGAGCTGGCCTGCGCGGAACTTGCTGCCCGAGCAAAGAATCCCTTTCCCTTCAAACAACACCCAGACTTGTTCCAGCCAGATATTTAAATTACACGCAACACTCACCGACCACAGGTCGTTTTCAACTAGAGATATATCTATAGTAGTGCTTGAACGTACACACTGCATTGGTTTGCAAGCGGCCGCAATCGGTTGCTAGCAATAAATTAAGGTAGGAGATCTACAGCACAGATGACGTACGCGGCGAAAAAGGAAGCGACTCCGAACACAGGAGTACGTGGACCGGCGACACTGGGGAGGCAATCTACACGGGGCGAGCTAGGGACGTTTAGCGGGGTGCCGGCGGCACGAAAGCAGAGCAGGGGCGAACAAAACATTGGCGGGGGACGACGCGTCGGTGCAAGTCGTACAGTTTAAGGCCTAACTGAGTCGGGCTGGAACATTGACAAAACAGATAGAAGCTGCTGAGAAGAGCAATGACGGTTCGAGGCACCTCGTTTTAGTGCAATGAGTCCGGAGGGCGATCTAGTTTCACGAGAGACATCACGGCGACGTAAAAGAAAACTATGACGCTGTGTTTACGAACAGCGTGCTGCCTCTTTACGAGCGGCCAATATCTTTTGTACCCGTCACCGCAAAAGGTCATTTGACGTCACCGCAAAATGTTACCTGACCAGTGCGTTCAAACCATACTCGGAAGGAAACGGCAACGCCACAGCAGAGTTTGCCGAAAGGCTGAGCTGATGAAACACAACAATTTTCGTGTAAAGTCGCGAGGAATCGGCCAACAAGAATAAGAATGATGTGCAACGCCGCAGTCGGGTGTCGATCAAGCATTAGTTCAAGTCTAAGCGAGCAATTTCAAGCTCCTGATTCGGATAAAACAAGTTGAAGAACTTAGCATCGAAGGCAGATTCCTCCGATACCGACTGTCCGCACACGCTTTGTGCGAAAGAAAGGCCTTTTGTCATGTCATAAACAACGAAAATCCCCCACTCCTGACACGTACACAATAAGTATCAAATCACCGGCGCGGAAATTGGTTTTGTGAACGAAACGACGTAGCTATAGCGAGTGGCGCATTCTCGAAAGAAACGAATCCTAACAAGACAATGACACGCACAGCCACGTGGCACACCGGGTGACGTCACCGCGCTATACGTAAGATAAGAGGTACAGTAGACTGATTCGTTTAGCATGCAAGTGCGATGCAACTGACATGAGCAGAACTTAGCGTTCGGTTGTTAAAAAGTGGTTGACACGTTGTTCACGAAGCGCTCGAGCTAAGTTTGAAACAACACGCCATGTTGCTGTCTCGCTTTATCAGATGCAAAAGATGGGAATGAATAAAACCGAGAATAATTTTACGCATTAACCGAGCGAACGGTGTTACCAATAGCTAAGCGAATGACGGTGAGACAAATTATCGAGTATTTAAAATGCTGCATTGGCTCACTCGCACGGTTTACAGATGCCGTTAACAGATAGTTCAAACACATGTGCGCAACAAACAGAAGGGATTTTCCCGATAAGGTCAATCTAGTTCACTTCGAATAAAAGAACGTGTGGCGATCTTTCTGACAGTCACTTCTGGTTTGTTTTAAAACCAGGCCTCAGCAAATCAGTGCTTGATATTGTCGCAGCTTGGCAATATCAAGCAGTGACTACGAGAGGAAAGGAGAGAAAACAAACTGAACTAAGGGTCCTGTTCTTAAAGACGTCTTGCGAGGATTTATAGTGTCCACAACTTCATTTCTTAAAATTCAGTTTTGAACCTAAGCGACAAGTACTGGTGCTATTCGCAAGTTCCGCGAGTGCAAGAGATCATTATACAATTTATACAGAAAAATCACTTGGTGTCTTTTCCAGTGAATGGTTTCAGTGATGCACTATCCAAACACACCTGTTCTTCTAACAACAGATGCAGATGTGCCAGCGAAACGAGATAAGAGAGTAATCGATTCAGAATGTGGAACCCTTTTTTCTCTCAGCCGTAATGATTTCGGCCAAGTGCTCAGAGGCCTTAACGTCCCGCGAAGAATACACCACTGCATGAAAGTTGAAGGACGTTATGATAGTTTAAAGGTGTTTCGAGGGACGGAAACGGCCTTTTGAAATACAGCAGCACCTCCCTTTACGACCACCGTCAAAATACACTAAACCAGTTTTTTGAAGGTGTTTCAGGGACCCGATTTGGGTCCCTAGAATCAGAAAAAAAGGCCTGTGGCTCAAGGCCCGAGGTTAAGACGCGCTGGTTTTATGAAATTTAGTCGGAAATTTTTCGGGTCCCTAACATTTTCCTTAAAAAAAGCTTTAGAAAAACGCTAGTCTGAACGCTGTTGCAACCGACCCAATAAAAAACGCTCCTCAGCTGTGCGACGGATAAAGAACATAGCAGCGCCGAATTTCGAAAACACACAAACAAACGAAAAAACGTAAAACGATTTCGATCGCTCAGTGCGTGCATAGCTTCTAAGTGCACGTTGCGTTCACACACCTCGCTTGACACTGACACCGACCGGTCGCATTTGCGGATAGAAGCGGAACTGTGGAAGTGCAAGACCCGAACACCGACCGGTACCTGCTCTGGAACCGTTGATAGCTGTGCCGCGGTGTTAAAAGCAGATGGAGAAAAGGACGAGGATAAAATGCTTTGGATATAAACGGTTGAAAAACCAGACACTACATGCGCTGTGTACGGTCGATGCGCGGCTGCAAGGCATGAATGACCTGCAAGTCGCTGACAGGACTCTTTTCCTTTCGGAAGCAGGAATCGTGTTTGGTGATCTGAGCGACAGAGTTGAAGGGACACAGTGAAGTGTGGCATCGTGACATGGAGCTGCCACGGCTTTCATCATCGGGAACTTCCCCCAAAACGGGAGACTTTGATCGCGATTTTATGCGCATATTGAAAAATGAGAAGTAAAAGCGACACTAACTGGCCGCTGGCAGGTCCATTGTTTTCAGAATCCAGCGTTGGGACGGCTCTGTGACGTCACAAGCGGTTAGGGTCGGTTGCTGAACAGTGACGTCGGTGGGACGATCGAGGCACTGATTGGTGCTTGCATGCTTCAGTTGTTTTGTCTGCATATAGAACAGTTAATCATTTAATGTTTCTTTAGAAAACGCAGAGCTTTGATTGATTCTATTAAATTCACTCTGAAAACACGCCAGCAAGTCCCTGTTTGAGCTCCACAGGTCTGTTTCACAACGTCGATAATTGCAGAATTGGCAAAAAACGAAAAAAAGAAAGTGGATGACTGGAGCTTAGCAAGTATTTTGCAAGGTTGGGTGCGAGACCTAGTGCCACGAAGAACTGCATATCTGCACTCCCCAAATATTGCCTGCTGCCATCAGCAAAGACAACACTGCACACACGACCAGCACTTGAAACCGTGCCGTTGAGCAAATTCGTCGTGATGGTTCAACAACCGCTGTTTGAATGCTTGCTTGTTGCGATCTCTTTTTCACATTTAAGGCACTTTTTAATGAAAGGAGTTGCGTTGGAGCTGCTGTGGATCGCGTTGACTCCCTGGTATGTTTTCAAATCTATTTCAAATCGGCGCACTTAACAATAACAACGTAATGTCGAATCTTTGCGCGCAAGATCTTATAAGTGGGTGCATTTAACGATTTTTTTGCCCATCACTTTCAGCTGCTTCGAACTTAAACAGCAGTAGAACACTCATACGTCAACGTTTTTACAAAAACCCAAAAATAGTTCTTCGATTAGAGGCTAATTTCCCAGACAACCCCGCGCTTCCGATTGCGAGGTCAGCCATCAACGATTGACGACGTTCTGATAACAGCTCAGGTAACACGGAGCTGTTGGGTTTCGTGAAAAGGATGCTAGGAATTGTTACTACGTCTGAAAAAAGTTCTGCACTGCAAGGCACGACTTCTCTTATTGTTTGGTTTGGCTGCCGGCCGGATGCACACGGCGCTATGCAAACGAAACTCATCTTTTTTAGACGAAGATAGATGGCGAATAAACGGCATGGTGTACATTAGTGTGCAACCAGCCCAGCACTGCTCCAAGGCCACCTGGATCAACAGCTTAATGGTTATCAATACATTTGTGAAACAGGAAGGGAAAAAAGTAATCGGAAAAACTTATTGACGTTATGTTGTCATTAATTTTTTGTTTTATTCCTGTCAAAAAGCAAAAGTAAAAAAAGGAGAGACTTTTTGTGATTGGTGACGAAATGAAAGTGTTTTTTGGCAACGCTAGAACTTCGGCTTAATCTTATGTATTCTCAAAAAGGGGCACAGCCATCACACTGAAATTATTTGCAGAAGAAAATTGATAAAGCAACCTTTAGTGTTTTGGTTATGTACAAAGTTGGCTGAAAAAAATTTTTTTTTCTGTGAGTTTGAGATGCCATGGTGTAAGGCAGGGGCGGACAAACAGCAGCCCTGTACGAGGTTTTGTGGGGCCAGCAGCGAATTGAAAAAAATCAATACCTTGTTTTGTTTTTAGTAACGATGCTGCCTATATGTTGTACTGTATCATCTTAAGATTGCACCGCTCTGTTGCAAATGCGCGGACCCTTTGACTTTTTCATGGCCCGTTAATGAAGGCCTCTCACTGAAAAGCTTGCCTACCACTGGGCTGTAAGGGGAGCGCATTGGAATTTACAGGGTTTAGCAACTTTCCTGGCATATACCAACTGCGAAACGTCTCAAATAAAAGAAGAGAAACACATCGAGTCGGTCTTTCCTGCGCAGAACAACGGATTACGCATCGCTCACACATAGGCCTGATTTGCGCTGATGCGCGTCACAGCTACCCTTGAATCACCAGTGAAGCCGGATCCGGGGCTTCAATTAATTGCATGCTGTGCTGGGAGGAGGGCGTTGGAAATATCTTACAGTCACTGCAAAGTACAGTCAGATTAACCGCGTTCCACTTCAATGAACTGGGTGGTGCGCTTTCACGTGGTAATTACGTTCAAAATTACCAGGTGAGATTTTACAACAAAATATCAAAAGAAACCTTATTGATTTGATCGGTAACACAGGATCTGTTCGCAAACGTCATTTTCGTTTTCAATATCAGCTCCAGCAGCATATGCAAACCGCTCTTGCGAAGGTTTGTATTAGAATGAGTCGAATATACCAACCTGCTTGTCATATTGCCACAACTGATTTCCTTTCATATGATGGCATTTCACCATCATCACCGGCCCGCCATACTTGGACACGTCCAGGCAGATATCATCGCACCTGAGCTCCTGGTTTCCAGTATAGGCCCAAACCTGTAAAACCAACAAACGATCTTGTACTGCACAGGAAGAGAGTTAACACAACAGCGCGTACAGCAACAGAGCTGCAATACCGGCGAATTCCATCAGTAACGTTCTTGCTGGCACCGAGCTTGTGAGCAATCGGCAATTAATCACAGTGGACATTGAACACAGTTGAAAGATTCGGTTGCTAGGGAAATTATAAGTGTCGCGATATTCATTTCGAACGACTGCAACGCTGAATCGAATCTTCACGAGCATGTTTTATTTTGAACGAGATAAAAAGGGCATTACTAGGAAGGCATTCCAGAAGATTGTACGTTTGACACGTTGTAAACAGGCGACCACGTGCTGTTTATGTTTGGGATAAATACTGGGCATTCTTTCGAACTGAGAAAACATTGAGAACGACTCCGAAGCTCATTTTCTGTTCCTCCGTGTACTTTCGCTAAAAACTTTGCGTTAATTCAAGCGGATGGTAAGTGCTCGATGTAAGTACAGCTCTGAACTGAACGTTTTCATTTACGCATTGCATCACGCTGCTAAGAGACGGAAGGTTTGAAAATACCAAAAGAGAAGCGTTGCAGAAATTAAATAGGCGAAGAACTTCTCTAGTTACAAGCCCACGCAATTAGATACCACTAAGCCGCAGATCGTCAAAAGCGCCGAAGCGAAAGGTTTCTGACCTACTGTGAAAAGCATGGATCATATTGTGCGCCTGTAATTGAGCGCATCAATGACGCTATTATCTGCAGCGGCAATATTGATTCGAAGTTGTGTGGAAGACACTTGTGTTTGAAGAGATCGTTTATCAACCAGTTAAACCTACAGTACCTGGTTGCCACCCATTCCGTGGCAGCTGAACAAGCCGACCTTGTCGTTTTCCTTTCTCCCCATCGTGTCCAAACACAGACCGCCCTCTTCGTTACGAACCTGCAATGCAGACACAAGTTCAACTGAACAGCCTACGACCGCTGTCCATGCTGCAGTATCAACAGGGCGTCGGATCCGCTTCGTTGCACGTTGCCACCGTCATTTGTGTGTTTAAGCCGACGTTCTTTGCCGACTGAACGGCAAGGCAGCAATCTATGTCAAGCTGTTGAAACAAAAGGTGGGAAAATGGCGAACACAATGAGCGACTCCAGCCAGTCGCACCAGGAGCTGTTTGTTTTTGCCATTTTTCTTTTAACATCAAGAAGAGGTTCGTTGTTTTCATATCAACAGGCTACTTGGCAAGAACTCAACAATCAAGGGCGTGTCAGTTTCGCAGTGACCTCCAGCCGCAGAATAAACTTCGTAGAAAAAGCCTCGGTCAGTCATCTGCCGAATTAAATATTCATGCATTCGATTTTTCTTGTCGATCAATTGAAGAAGTTCCACGTACTGCAGCAGGCAACTTTGCTTACGGACATTGGAAAGTAAAAAGCAGTCAGGTTGGTTGGTACAGCCCAATATAAGAGCTGAAGATATCTCGAGGTTATTTAACTTAATATTTGTAACAAACAACAAAAATCGAAGAGCGCAAATGACGATGATACAACGCACTATTGCCTCGGTGCGACAAGATTTCGATGAATGAGTTGGCGACAGTTACTGGTGTGTCGTCAATACTTGCGTTTATTTACGCACGTGTGAAAAACAAAAAGGATAACAATTTGCGCAAGCCCAAATCTGGGTCAGTGCAAAAAGTTAAGCAAGTAACACAGATTAAAACATACAGAAAAAAGGAAGCGTTGCCATGACAACAAATGGACGTACCTCGCCAAGCGACTCGTAACTGCCTGGGATCTGTGAATCGGGATAGATGTTGTCGAGGTACCACTTGAACGGCTTGCAGTGGAGGTTGCGTCGCAGCCTCTTCCTTTCTGAGACGTCGCCGTACTCCTGCTTCAGCACGCCTGTGCATTGGCAAACGCGATTCACAGTTAGTCACAACAAGGTCGTGGCTTCCTGCTGATCAATCAACACCGCGCCACGCTGCTCGACTTCACCGCGATACTTTCACTGCGGTGGATGCGCGGTAACAGTGGCCGAAGCATGCGAGGCTGGAAGCCGCCCCCGGCCTTTAGCACTCGCGCACAAAAGAACAATGCGCTTTAGAACAGCCTCCCGCACACGTAACGTGGGTTGTGCGTGCGTACGTTTGGGAGCAATGTTTTGCCTAAAAACACCGGTAAGGTGTGATTTCCTCGACCGCACCCCGCCGAAAATACCACGTGCTTTCATGTAAACATCACAGAACAAGTCGATCGCGCTTTCAATGCAGCTTTGCGAGCGTTCACGGCAGCGGTTGACGACTGACGTTGGCGCTGGTTGTCGTGCGCAGAGCAGCGTAACGTCAAAAACGTCGTTTTCACGCCAGGACGCTGCTGTGCGATCAGGTGTATTGATTCAAACGTCAATTGCAAGCCGGTCGCGGCGAGCGCGACATGGCAAATCCATAAAGAAAGGCGAAGTGCAAACGTTCAACAGCGTTTGATGAACTACCACTCTTAAGGCGGCTTCACACAGAATCCGGTTACGGCTTACGATCCGGCTTATGGCCAACGGCAGTCTTCACACAAGCTCGGTTGGCCGTATCCGGGTGAATT
>Ga0210059_1002639_pt1 | contig 28214 bp, 16 predicted proteins | sample Ectturendosymbi2_FD_188042 | JGI IMG/M metagenome (GOLD analysis project Ga0210059, IMG submission 188042) | Ecteinascidia turbinata endosymbiont from Florida, USA - Sample 2 (SPAdes) (version 2) | ecosystem: Host-associated > Tunicates > Ascidians > Unclassified | place: Key West, Florida...
AACCTTTCATGGTTTGTGGCTCCCTTCCAAAGACTCTCAACACTTGTGCCTCCCTGCCCATCAGTAGGGTTTGCAATATCACAGCAGAGTTATTCGGTAAAGGCCTCTGCTCGTGGTCTCCGGAGAACCGCTCCGTGACCTCCAAGGGGGGCCGAGGGCTCCAGTTGAGAAACCTTGCTCTAGGCTAAACCAGTCCCGTAGCCACTGAGGTGCTTTGGTGGGCTTAACCCCCCAAACAAAGCTTCAAGCCCCTAAATTGAAACTTGAAAGACTATCAATCAGTGGAGTTTTTGTCAACTTTTAGAATGTCAAGCTCTTGGCAGAAACGCGAAGCCCTCTATTGAAAACTTTCTGGCGGCGGTTCTGGCCTAACACAATGCCCAGTCCTTCGATTAGGGAAGAGATTAATAATGACTCATTGAAACATAAACAGCTAGTATCATTTCCGCAGTAGTTGAGCAAAAATGTTAACTCATGAACGAAGAGATGAGCTAGCTTTTTCTGTCAAGTAGTTTGGCTGTCGCACGTTCCAAGCGTGGTGTTGCTCTTGTACATGTAACTCATTCTACCATCTAAATCAAATGTGGTTCAGTTCAAATAAAACTTTGTTCGTTGTTGCAATATGTCGTGTGATAGTTTTGCAAGATTTACAATTTGGTCAGCCAGTACAATAGAAAATTAGGTATCGTTATTATTTGAATGTTTTATAATCTTTATAACAAAAATAAATGAGTATAAAAGTATGTTATGGTCATGATGGATAATTTAAAATTTTATTTGCTGAAATGTTTAAAGCAACAACAAACATACATTTTCTGTTTCAAAATATTCATTTACTTCATATTTTATCTTTCGAAAACCTTCTGCCCACATCAAATATTTAAATTATTAAAGATGGCGCACATTTAAACTTTGCCATGGGCGCCATTTTACATAGATACGCCACTGTACACGAACCATTCACGTGTTGATACAAATGGCGTGTACTTCTTGCTGTAGCTCGATCAGAGGCAGGCATATTGGCACGTTTCGATTAAATGTTCAAAACAGGAACAAAATTTTCTTTTGGCCTCCCAGAACCTTGAAACCTGTCTTGAAATACTTTTACTCATGAAATCTTGTCAGCGCATTATGACTTTTTTGTCATATGCAATTCTTATTAATTTTATCTGCTCAAATTGATAATTTTTTGTTTGTCACAATTTATTCATTGGACTTTTTTGCCCATTCTTGGTACATTAACGAAAACTCAAGCTAGTAGAAAAGGACGGTTGTTTGCGCTGCTGAAACAAGAGCAAAGCTTGGACTGATATTCACATGTGCAAGTTCAAATTACATCTTACATAATTTGTTGTGATATTTTTATAAAACCGAAATATTTTGATAAAGTTTAATACAAATAAAATGTGTTTTTGGCACTTATTGCATGATGCAAGCTAGTGAAAAAGTTAAGACAAAAATCAGAATTTGAGGTGATTTCGGTTATTTCACCTGGAGGAACGTGAGCACTCCAATCCCGGGGAACTTTATTTTCTCCTCAAAGTACGTAATTTTGAGGAACAAGCATTGTTTCCTTACTCTCTTATGTGGCTCTAATTTACCGGGCTTACGTGAAGCTCAATGTTCTTTTTAATAAATTGTTCATTCCACTTCAGTTTCAGCACTGCGCCACTGAGTGATTTATTTGTCCAATCTGCTTTAGTGAGATCAAGTGCCGGCACTCTTATAGCACTGATCATGGCAATTGTACACAGGGGAACCCTAGATTCATACTAGAACGTACACGAATACATAAATGATCTTATTAAAATTGTTCCTAAATTAATTCTCCAACGTGACTTGAGCAAAAATAACATTTTAAGGTCTGCTGAAATGGCCTTGTCTCACAAGCGCATATTTTCTTTTTCCTTTATCTTTTTTTCCATTACAATTTAAGTTGGCTGACACAATTAGTTACCTATTACCTTGCCTCACATTCTGCGTTTAGGTGTCTATCGTAAGCAAGGTCGTCAAAAAATTTGCAATTGACCTTACCAGGCATGTATCGACGCCACCAGTCACGCGCCCACCACAGATTATCTTGTTGCTATTAAGTGCGTGTAACACTCTCGCATCATTCTTGTAGGCGTCGTTGCAAATTCCGAACGGCAGCTTTCGGACTTTCGCCTCTTGAAGCGTCATTGAGGGGATGGGTACAGCTGGTTGTGTGCCTGAAAAGACAATGTGCATGACCCAAAACTCAGTTTTCAGCTTTGAGCCGCTAAAACCGGTACTTACACAAAATGTTGCGACAAACTGAAGCACTCAAATTACTCGGTATAAAATTGTATGAATTAATCAGCAAATAGTCAAGTAGAGGAAGACGTTTTATAGATTAGCGCAATTAAAATGTACTCGGAAGTGTTTTGTTGCCTATGCATTCGAGCTGAAGCCTAGCTTTTTAACTATACAAGAACTGAAAATGTTAGCAACTGACGGAAAGCCATAATAAGGGAGAACGTTATCTTGAAAATAGGATAGGCAATCTTAGTGAAAACAAGTAAAGTTTTATTCAGATAAGCTTCACAATTTTGTGCCACAATGCATTTTTTAAATCAGGAACCACGTTTCCCGCATTGGTCCCCACACCCCGCGGGCTACATTATTGGTGTCATCTAGAACCAGGCATAGAAGTTCAACATATAAAAGTGCAAGTTGACAATAAACTACCCATCAAAAACCTGCGAAGTACCGTAGGTTTACTAGTAGCACAAATGAAATTTTAGATGATTCATTTGGTTTAGTTTAAGCTCTTCTGAAAACATAACTTTCAAAAACGTTGGTCTTGCATCTGACTATCCTTGTGTGCCTTCTACATCAAAGTTCAAACTGGTTGATCTACTGTGGTGGATTTTCCGTAACGAAGTTTTAGTGTTCGTCAGGGTTGAAAGGCGGATCTGATTTTCGTTTCAAATGAGTCACGTAATCTTTGCTCTTCCTAACGTCAAATTAAAGCTTAACAGACGCAGATACACGCCTTTACATTGCCAAATGTTAATATTTGCACAAATAAATTACTAACATTGACGTTTTTGCAATTGTTTGACATAATCATTTGCCCATACATCGTTATAGAAATCGCGTCAGTCATTTTGCACGATTCACACTTGGTGCGCATCCGGTACGGCGCATACCAAGACATTTTCACTACAAAAACCGCAAACCTTCACCCAAAAATTTGCCAACACCTGAATGACTCGATCTGAGACTGCGTACAAAAAATAAAGGACACTTTTGTTCGTTTCATTTTTACTCAGTTTTGAAGAAGTATAGCTGCGATCCATCCGGAAACCATCATAAGCAAACCGAACAAAACACTTTTCGAATCAATCTAGGTCTGCCTTATGAGTCATATTTCGTACATGATGACACCTGCTATGGCAGTGCGTGGGCAACCTTGTTTGTCTTCGTCTTGGTTAAATTTTCGGAATAAAAAATTCATTCAAGGCAGAAATACCGGCAAGAAAAAGGTACTCACTAAGTTTTTTGTTTCAACTTGCAGCTACCGTAAATTCTAGCAAGTGTTGTGAACTAAGCTCTCGTAGCTGAAAGCAGTACAATCAGTTCCTAGAAGCTAGAAAACGATGTCAAGCCTCGTCGACGCAAACGACATCATTAACTTCGTTGTACGGTCACCTGGGTCAAGAAACAAAGCTTAAGTGCCATGCTTGGCATCGAAAAAGCAAAGCGGTCGATTTTAATCATTTGGCTCAATTTACAATTTGTCAAGAAATTTGATGCTATCGAAATTTACCCAATGTTAATGGCTGCACAAAGACTTGTTCAAAAAATTTCTGGCGTATCTTAACCTAAACACTCACCGAAATATTGCTTTGATTCAAAGAGAATTTATAAAAAGAGCTGAACCCCAATGTCACGGATGAATTACTTTATTTCCTTACCATTTTCTGCAACTCTTGAGTCTTACTTATACAGTTCTGACATGGCAAAAATCGATTCTTCCAGAAATTTTGCTTTTTATCGTTTGCTGCTTATGGCGAAGTTCAGCAAAGTTTGACACATTTAAAGTGCAGTTTGTGGTAAAAAAGTAATTTGTTTCTCTTTCATTTTTACCTACCAAGCAGGAGCAAAGCATCCTTTTGTGTAACTCGAAAGTGACTTACTAAGCTGGTTTAGTATGTCATTTAGTGGTTCCATATCGTATATATGAAACAAACGTTGCTAAATTTGGATATTTTTGCTAATTTTTTGTTTAGAAAATGATCGTTACGACTTGCACCAGTTGTTAGTCAAACACTTTAGGTATACTACAGTATATGCTTACTTCCCCAGCCAGCAATATAGCAATTCTTGTCGTCAGCGGTTGTTTCTCCTCCCGGAAGGCAAATTGGCAAAATGAACTCATTGTATTGGCCCACAGATCGACTATCAACCTGTAATATACATCATTATTACATCGATTTACCGAAAGTCAAAATCCGTCATACAGACACACAATTAAAACACCCAAGAGGTCATCGTTGACGAATTACAGATTGCTTCGTCTGGTGCTGGTTTGAATAAAGTCTTACGGAACGGATGCACAACCTGTGACCTTCCATAAAAATTTATGCGACCGTGCACTTGCAATTAAAAAAATAACTAATGGGAGCACTGCATTAATAAAAACTCTGTCTACTGTATGAGGATAGTTAGCAGAGAGGTGGCCAAACAAATGTGTGGAAGCAGGCGCGCTCAATTTGTGGAAGTAGAACAGCAGCAATGTACAAAAACAAAAATATCTTGAACTCACTGGCGGCTGTAATTCCTAACAATAATCGTAATGCGGCCGGCAATAGTAAAAAGATTGTGCAGCCGTGATCTAAGACGTTGAAATTTTATGAGTGGTTATCTAACGTACAATAAGATAACTGTTTCAATGCATTGTTGAAAAAAGCGATATTGAATTCGTATCGATACGTTAATCAAATAAAACTCAAGGAATTTCAATACCTGCAGCAAGGCAAGGTCGTTTGCTGGAAACCGGTAATTAGGATGCAAAATAATTCGCGTTACGGCGACTCGTCTTCGTGCTGCTGTTCCGTACGCTAAATAGGCTTCGACGTTTCGCGGTTGAGAGGATATAGAACTGAAAAAAAGGTGAGACAATGCCCAAAATCGAAACATTATGATGTTTTGGGTTAATTCTATGACTGGCGATGCTTTGTGCAAAGGCCACCATATAACGTTAAAATATTACGTATCACGTTTCAAATTCTTTAGTTGTACGAGAGCAAATACATCTGAGGTAGAAGGTAGAAGCGTATATGGCTTGCCTGTTAAAGTATGCACATGCCGATATGACAACCAGGGCCTACGAGAGGGGGTACAAGAAGTACATCGTACCTGCAAGGTGGTGGGGCCCGGGGGATGAAGATACGCAGGCTAAGTTTTTCACTGACCAAGCCCAAAATTACCAATGAAAACTAGTTGCTAGTATGTCAGCGGTTTTATCGATACTCTGATTACTGTACAAACAAACTATATAAGTTTCGATGAGGGTCCTAGAAGTTAGGGGGACCGGTATCGGTTTTTGTATCCTCTGGTAAAATTTATCTCAGAGGCCCTGATGACAACTACCGTTGTAGTACGTAGCAGTAAGATGCTTTTGCTCTGCAGAACGTCTCTAGCCGACATGACGTGAAAGCTATTATCTGTTAGAAAATGATATTCTGATTTGTTCTCAGACGAATACTGAAATTTGCTTAGAGCAGCTATGTCCAACCCAAATGGCGTACTGCGCCAAAATTATGTCACTCTCTTAACCAGGGCCGCATAGTGAGTGACATAATTGTGAGGGCCGCACATTGAATGACTTACTTTGATCTTAGCAAATAAAATTTAGCTTAAGGTAATGAACTGAATGCGTGCGAATCCTAACGGCAGTGGTAACAGACCTGTTGAAATGTCACTAAGGACTGTTTTGCAGTTGACTACATCGCCTTGAACTACTGAGGCAAGCACAAGCGAAAGATGGCAATTCGGGGCATAAAATAACAGGAAAGCAACCAGCAGCAATAGAACTCGCTCACTGAGTTCACTCTTTACTTCCACTAGTCACCACTTTCAACTATCTCAATTGCAACCATAGTAACAGGAGATCACCCAACGAGTTCACTCTATTACGACTAGGTTGCACTACCATTATATAGGGATTAGAGAATTACGATAATTCGCTTGTGGTGACTATCACAGTGACTTGTTATTCATGGGCACCATCTAGCGGTGACCATTTATTGACATGTAGCGCCATCTTCTGGCCGCCACAACTGCCTGCATCAAAAATGTCACATTCAAGATTATCAAAATAAGAACTGGTTATCGGTATGTAGGATACTTTAAATGCAGCTAAAACCTAAACTGGGCTGCAGAAAACCTTCGACTGCGCCGCGGGTTGGACATAGCTGGCTTTGAGCAAGCTATAGAAGAACTTTTTTGTCTTTGTATGATGACTTGTTGGTGTGGGCAGCCAATGATCACTGTCTTGAGCAATGTGTCTCAACCTTTCGTGGTTCGTGGCCCCCTTTCAGAGACACACAATGCCCATGGCCCCTGCTCCACCAATAAATAGCCTACATTTGTCATAAAGAAAACATATAAAATAGCGTTTCCCAACCTTTTTGATCTTGCGACCCCAGTCGAAAATATTACATAAGCGCATGGTCAGCCATTACTTACAACTCTAAAGGTGTTCAAATAACCACCGACAAGATAAAAGCACACAATAATTTCCCATGTTAGATTCACTGTATTTACTTTCTTCTGCAAAACAAACAGCACATATGCCACAGCTACTCAGTGGGTTGACTGAACTTGCATCTGTGGCCAAACTTCCGGAAATTAATTAGGGAAATCCCCCAAACTTCCTGAAAAATTTGGAATTTTTTTGGCACAATTTTGGAAACAGAAACACTAGAAAGTCGATCAAGGGCTCTGAAGACTCGTATCATGGCCTAGAATCAAAAAAAAACTTTGAACCACCAAATCGGCTCATTGGCTCAGCAATCACGTCATCAAAAATGCAAAACATACCCCAGTCTTGACGCCATCGACCAAAATCCCCAAACACAAAGCTTAAAACTTTTTTTCATTCTAACGCAGTGCTCTTCAACCTTTTTGTCATCGTGGAACCTCTGATATACTTTCGCGCTTGTCATTGAACCCCCATTAACAAAAATATAAAAAACACTAATTACTTGTAAGAAAACCAAATACTTCAACATACTTCAACAGTTATTACAGAAGTCAAAAAAAGCAAGAACTTTAATGACGCGGTTTTTCTTGCATTTCTGGAATGTAGCTCTCACATTCAGAATTTGGTCATCCGGCAAAAAGAATCCGCATCTCAAATTTGTGTCGTCCCATTTTCTAACTTTGGCAATCGAATTACATTTGGCCCGCTTCGGATCAGGTAACTCTTTTGCATTTAAACTGCATTGCTCATTACCGTCCGCACCATCGCTATTGTTATTATTTCACTTCGCATAGGAAAATGTGCTATTTTGCTCATCTGGCTTGTCTAAATAGTAAATAGTTCAGTTTCACACCGTTTTTGCTTTATTCACCCATTAGGTTGAACCAGGGGCGCAACCAGCTCTTCATTTCGGGGGGGGGCAATTTTCATGAAATTTCATTCGATGACGTCATCGTGCTTATTCAACCGTGGTACAACTTTTTCGCTAACGGTCACCGATAAAGTTCTCTTCGCAGCATTTTCGAAAATGAGAACTTTTTAGTTTTATCAAGATGCAGACCGAACGATCAGGACAGAGTAAAAATTAGTAGTTTTATACAAACACCTGGTTCCGTACTCAACTGGTGCAGTCACGGCTTTAGTGTGCAAGATCTACAGGCTACTAGTAAACTTGGTTAACGTTTCGTCTTGTTTTAGCAAATTCATCAAATGCATTATCTAGATCAGGGGTGGGGAACCTGCGGCCCGCGTGAACATTTGATATGGTCCGCATCAGAATTTTCGCTACCCAAGTTAGAGTACAACATCGCTCCAAAATGAAGCTCCATGATAAACAGGTACTTGGATGGTAAGTCAAAAGAAGTCACTCTTCCTCATAGCCAGAAAAGGGTAGAATTTTTGGACAAAATTAATTGATTTTGCGACCAGCCAGCGATAATGCACAATTCATGCGGACCGTGATAGCAAATAGGTTCCCCACTACTGATCTATATTTTTGAAACTTCAGTTGAATATACAGGATTTGCTGTGAGATAATTTCTGAAGACGATATTGCGAGTGGTGAAGTTGTCAGACACAAGACACTGGTATGTATGTTAAGCTATAGGCCTACTTAATCCTTGATGCTATTGTTCCAATCGTAGATACGATACTTCGTCTGCCAACTGAAAAACTTTTGAAAGGAATGCAGGCAGGAATGCAACTTAACTTTATTATGAATAGTTGGGCCAGGATCGCCATCAGATGTTGATGGGCCTCGCCACTTTTGCCAGGAATACCTAAATAACACCTAATAACTTCGAGGCCCTTGTGAAATTCGAATTTTCCTTGAAACGTTAGAGCTTGGCTGTGAATCCCCAGCAACAGTTAAGCACTGAACATAAAATGCAAAAATTCTTAAAGAGTAGCCTAGAGTAGGGTTGCCATATGCGTTTTGTAAAAATACCGGCCATTTTTTCAACAGTGACAAATCTAGGCTGCATTCGTAGTCGCATATTTCATGGTACTGTATTCTCGAAAAACATTTAAAAAACACTTTTAACAATGCATTCATTTTCCGTGTTATTTTCTTTACAATTTGATGAAGGTTCCACAATGGTTGGTTTGAAAATTTTTAAACATTGTATAAACGTACACTATGTGAGTCATAGTCTAAAGAGGGGCCCGCATGCTGCTCCCAAGCACTCTTTTCGCGGCTCTCACAGCAGTCTTTCAACAAACCCCTAATACCTTGTGCAGCAGACTTCGTTCTGCATTAAAACAAAATGTGTCAAATGACTTGTAAAATTCTTTAAGCGGTATTTTAACAAAATCGTAGGTCTGGATTTGGCTCCCTTCAACGAGAAGTTTGAGAAGCACTGGTCTATAGCCCTATACTAAGCATTAGCAAACTAACCTACTTTGAAAATGAAAAACGATAACTTCAGTACTTAAATGTGAACGGAAGCGTTGAAACCCCTTCTCTGCAAACAAAAAGAATTCGTTTACTCCTTGAAGATCTCCTAAACCTCTTTGGCAACCAGACGAACTTCAGAATGGATCGGAAACGTTTCGACGAAGTTCGAAAAGCTTAAACTCTCTCCATTGGCTACTGTTTCAACCTATGAGAGCTCTGCTTTTCAGTTTATAAACCGGTTCGGTTGTATCTCCACTCCATTCTGACGATGTCCCTTGAAGAGTGTCAGACGAAAAGCTTTGTGATGAATCTCTTACTTCACGCCACCTTGAAGTTCTGTACCACCAAACGCCTATGGAAGCGTTTTCTTAAACTCTACAATAGTAATGCAGTTAGTTGCTTTGTGATTTTGGAAATTTTATTTCATGCCTAATTTGAATACTTTTCAGTTTAGTAGCACGTGTTTTTAAAAAACACTGCTCAATAACAGTGGGTCAGGATGAGTAATCATTGATCAACCACATTTATTAAGAACGTAAAGTAATTATTACATGTACATTATACACGTTATTCTATTCAATCACATTGTTTGAATCTTGATTCTTGAATGTTCAATGTAGTCAATAGTTCAATAGTGAACAATTTCACAACTATTCAAGAAATTTCAAGGACGCGGGAAAATACTCAAGGACAACAGAATGTTTTGGAAGGATCAAGGACAACCACTTTTGATAGCAAATTCAAAGAATAACCTTGTTCCGGGATCATTGATACTAACAGGGAACCACCAGTGGCGTTCCTAGGGCTTCCCGCGCCCGGGGGCTAAGTCAGTTTTGGCGCCCCCACCTAGATCTTTCGTGGCAGCTTAGATGCGAAAAGTGAGTTGGGAGTTAAGAAAGCTGAATCGGGCCCGCACATAGTTGTTTATAGACCCGCCTGAAAATTCCATATGACTGTGACGTCACACATGTGATGTCAAGACCTTTCAATCTTGGAAATCATTAACTGTTGTAGAGTTAAGAATCTAACAGTTGAAGCGGAACACCCGGTTTCGCTCCGCTTACAGTTGAGCGTCGAACGTGTGACGTTCCAACTGAGGAAGTGTTTGAAGCCAATTGATCGTTCTATCCGCGCCTTAACCGATCTGACCAAAGAAGCGCTTCCCTCGTCATTTCTTTTCTGATCGAGGCATTTTATGTTTTCTGTCTGGTCCTTAGGGACTTTCCACTGGGACTGTCCCCTTGGACTTGGTCGTTTTTCTTGTAGTGGCACTGACGTGACCACTACATCACTTCCCCCTTTATTTTTGGTTATTTGAGGGCTCAGCCAGGTACGAAGTACATGCTTCTCCAAGCCTCTTGATGCCCGACGTTCCTCAGACCTTTTGATACCCCGTATCTCATACTTTTGTAACACAGCGTCGATCTCATCTTGGTTCCACATGCCACCCCTCCCGGCTCCTTCTCGAGTTGCACCATTGTAGGAGGTTGCCCTCCATATGGTATACTCTTGAAGGGGTGCCTTATCGGGCGCCATTGAAGCAGAACACCCGGTTTCGCTCCGCTTGCAGTTGAGCGTCGAACATGTGACGTTCCAATTGATCGTTCTATCCGCGCCTTAACCGATCTGACCAAAGAAGCGCTTCCCTCATCATTTCTGATCGAGGCATTTTATGTTTTCTGTCTGGTCCTTAGGGACTTTCCACTGGGACTGTCTCCTTGGACTTTGTCGTTTTTCTTGTAGTGGCACTAACGTGACCACTACACGGTTTCGCGTGATACTATCCCCACTTTGAATTTTAGGTCACAATTTAACACTCAAACTGTTGCATTGCGACATTCCCAACTGCAAAGAAAAAGGAAAAACTAGGCAAAAAGCTTTCATCTGCAAAAATCCTCAAAATTCTTAATGACAGAATTTTAATAGGACAAAAATCGTCTGACAAACACAACATATAAGTGACCAGAGTTGCACCGTTGTTTTTAAAGCACGATTTGTCGGAGCCTTTTTAAGATCCCAAATGTAGCGTACTCGCTTGTTCCTATTTCTTTCATCAGGTCTTGTCACAATCTCCGCTGGTGACAGCTATAGGGCAGGATGGCCAACTTATGGCGCATGCGCCAAGTTTTGTGCATTGGATGATTCAAGTGGCGCATCTTCGTGATCGTAATAAAGCAAGATAGCAAACCTCAATATTTTATCGGCTTTTTGTTTCGTACATATCCCTTGTGAGTTGTCTGTTAGCATCTTGAAACAAGCTGGTCTTGAAGTTCCGGAAGAAAAAAATGAGCCACCTGAGGAAAGAGCTCTTTTTTGTGATAACAACTGGCCATTTGATCTGGAATTTTTAGTTAATGTTCATGACCATCTCAATCATCTGAATATCGAGCTACATGGCAAGAGTAAATTGTTTCTTGACTAAATAAATCTTATCAATGCATTCAAGATGAAGTTAAAATTGTTCATTTCGCAATTAGAAAATGAGGATGTGAGCCAGTTTTCGTATATAAAGTAGCAGATTGAAGGTGCTGTTGATATTTGCAATTGAGAAAATGCACTGAAAATATCAAGTTATAGCAAGAATTTTTTGATATTGCTAAAGAAGATAGAATCTTTGCATTTGTAAACCCATTCTTACTTAGTGAACAACAGAATATGAAAATGCCAATAACACACAAGGGGGAAATCATTCACTTCAAAACAAATTAAATAATGAAAATGCAATTTGAAGGACTTTTCTTCAGTCCAGTCCCTGGTGTTTCTGATGTGATTCATTTCTGGCGATCCTTAACATGTGAAAATTTCGCTGAACTACGAAAATTTGCTCGAGTTATATTTCGTTTCGAAATAACGTTCACTTACGAAAAAGCATTTTTGTCCATGAAATTGATCAAAAGCAAAACGAAGTCGCGCCTAACCGATTCAAATTTGAAAAATTATCTGCTGCTCAGTGCTCTCAGTAAACAATTTACCTCCATTACATGAAATAACTGGTGAAATCGAAGCCAGCTCAGAACGAAACTCATTAAAAAGTAAGTAAATGTGAAGTTTATTTGCTGATTTACCAGATATTCCGATTGCATTTCACATCATTACCTGGAAAATCACTAACGATGTTAAATAACATCTTTACAAGATAGCCGATGGTATGACGCATAAGTAGGTTACTCGGGTTTGAAAAAATTGGCGAATGGTGTGCAAAAGATTGGCCACCCCTGCTGTAGGGGTTCTAGACTTCTGGAACATTCCCAGAGCATTGATTTTTATAACGTAATATAGATCTGACTGAAGGACAGACAGAAAAATGCGTATGACAAACTGAAGGCAAATGATTTTATACAAAGCTACTAGACAAATATAAAAGTGCAAAGTCCGAAAGCATTTCTTTGGATATAATACGCTGAAAAGTTAACCGAAAATAAAGAAAAGATATCAAGACTGCGATATAATCTTTGCATGTAATTATCTAACTTGAAATAAAAAGCTTTTCTCCATTTTCTACTGAACATTTGTCAATTATATCGTGAAAAAACTGATATAGGCTAATAAATGCGTCAGTGTATTAACCCAGAGGAAATATATATGGCCACTGACGCACCGTGAGACGTTCTAGGTTAGCAATTTTCGGACCTAAATTTCGACAATCATGTTCATGGAGTCGCTCCATTTATAGGTCGAATTAATATATGCGCATGTAGTAGTAACTGAAAAGTTCACAATTATAACCAATTTACTCAACGCTGTTGCACAGTTCCAACTACAATTTTGCAAATGTAGACAGCAGTCGGCACGTTTTCAATATCCCACAAAAAAATCATCACAACTACCTACAGAACCACATCACATCCATTTCAACATGACGTTTGTCAAACCATCTCAAAAATTTTCCTAAACATCAGATCTACTGTCGTAACAACTTACTGTAAGTTTCATCGCTGCTCTAACAGCATGCGCAGCAGCATACTGCATCAGGATTGCCAGATTTATTTTTTCAAAAAAAGCCAAACCTTCAGTTAAAAAAGGCCAAAAACGGCCAACAAAATTGCTGAAAAAAGCCAAACACTCCATTAAAAACGGCCAAAAAAGAGCCAAACCCTTCACTTGACAAAGCCAAATTTATTAAAATTTGCCTCCTCACAACTCAAATTCACATAAAAATACATATGGTGTACATACAGCGCCTCCCCAAAAAGCAATTAATTCAAAACTATTTTTAGAATTTGTCACTTACGACAGAAAAATGCCAAAGTTTTCTTTTCGAAAACACCTATATGAATAAAAATAACTGAAAAACCAACAGTTGTTACTTTAGCATCATCACTCAAATTTTGAACACTTCAAAAACAAAGCTTACAGTTTACTGTAACAAGTCAAAATGCATTCAAATACAAGTTCATTTTCATTTTGCGCAGACGCTGAAGACAATCACAATTGGGGTGGCCAACCTGTGGCTCGGGGTGGCTCGTGAGCCACATGTGGCTCTATGCCCAGTTTCATGTTGCTCTTACGTAATTATATACCAGGAGTCCCACTAAATAACATGCATAACAATAAATGCCTTGTGAAGTTCAGTCATTGTCATGTTGGTGGTGTGTGATATTTACAATAAATCTAGCCAGGCAAAAGTATGTGCCTGAGTGAGGAAAAGATGGGGTGATGTTCATGTATGCCCATGTGTATGATATGGTAGCAGAGTAAGAAATGTGGTTCTTGGTCTCTGACCAGTTGGCCACATCTGCAATAGAAAGACACATACAGTATGAGTATTTCTAAATGAATGGACGCTTCATAAAAATGCAGGGATTGGGTATAAGACGTAATGCTAAATAGGTTAACACTTGAATGCATCATAGGCAGCAAGAAAAGATTTACAGCTAGGTAGAAACTAGATATGTGTCGCTGCAAAATCTCACAGTTAAAAACTGTAGGCATGGCATGTTTCCAAGATCATTCGGAAATGAAGAAACACTTCATTTCCAATGGTTAGCTTAATTTGCCCGAGTGTAATAGGCCTAAGCACAACTTGGTACTTAGAACAAGAGTTTGTTGAAGACATATAGTGGCAACATAAAAAGAACTGTGCATGTTGATTAGTAAAACAGGCAGTTAGCAATATTACTATTAGGATAACAATATGAAGAGTAAGTTTGGTTACATGCGATATCAAACGCATGGATTGTCACAAGCCATACCAACCCTACGGTCTGCTACAAGCCAGGTACAGCACCCATAAACAGGTATGCGCACAGTTGCACACGCACAACGTCTTGGTCTGCATCAGAGGTGTACAGAATCCGGATTTCAGGACTCCAATCCGGCAGAATTCACCACAAGCCGGATCAGATCAGGACTACGGTTTTATTCAAGTTTACGGATCAGGATTAGGATCAGGAGTTTAAAATTTTCATATTTGGAATTTGACGCCAACACAATCATTACAACAATTTTTGCAAAGATTTAAAGGATGTAATGTAGTTCACATCAACTGCAAATGTGCGAAAAAAGCCCTGTTACACCGGACGTGTCGTGCACTGCAGGGCACCAGTCTACCACCATAGCATCCCATCAGTCCACTATCAGGCTCAATACAACGTGATGTCAGATTACTTTTGTAAATTGTGAGTTGTCGAGGTTAGAGATGTAGTGTTGCTGTGCCTATTTTGCTGTAATATGTATTTTAGTGTGCATCAATATCAGTTAGTGCCTATTTACTTATCGGTTAGGTCTAATCATCAGTTACTGTTAGTGGACAGTGTTGCCACTTCTGATGTTTTAACATCAGATCTGATGTTTTGAGAGAAATGTCTGATGTCTGATGTTTTGGCGGCAAATCTGATGTTGAGTGGGTTGCTGTTGTTTTCAACATTTCCTCTCTTCTAGGTTGAAAACATGTAAGATTCATATATAATTTTTATGTTTCTTTCATCATCCTCTGTGTGTTTGGTTCATCATGGTTGTCATGCCAAAGTAAAAACTCTCCAAACGTTGCGTTGAGAATAACATTCTATGTTACGCACGAACGACTTCTCCATTTAGTGACGACACTTTAGGACAGTGGCTCACTTTAGGACCGTTTCTATACCACGACCCCCTTAAAGTAAGGCAGTGGCTACGGATACGCCTGTGGATCTCGAATTAAAAAACTTATTCAAACGCCACCTGTGACGTAACAGTAACGCACCATGAGAGTGCAGTAGGCTTGATAGAAAGGAACTAAACATAAAAGATAAACCCTAAACCTAACCGTAGCCTTAACGTAACCCTAACCTAACACTAGCCCCCAGGCCCGTAGCCACGGGGGGCATTCGGGGGCAGTGCCTCCTCAAAGTTCTTTTGGGCTCCTCCAAATTTTGTTGCGCCCAGAAAAATTTGTTTTAAACATACAGTAAAACCAAAACTCTTGCCCCCTCAAGAATGTATTGTGCCCCACCAAATATTGAAACCTGGCTACGGGCCTGCTAACCCCTAAATGTAACAACTAAGCCTGAAAAAAGTAAAGAAAAAAACAAAAGGAAAGTCGGCAAGGTGGGAGTCGAACCGAAAACCACTGGCGTTGCAGCTTTTTAGGAATTGTATTGAGGCGTTGAAACTTTTGCTTGGAGGTAATGAGGCGTTGAAACTTTAAGGCAGAGGTGCAGCCAGAATGAGGCCGAAGAGGCCATGCCCCCCCCGAAAAAACTTGTTAGGATTTTTCGTTGGTGTTTTATATCAATCTCAACTGTTTGAAAACAAACGGAAGGAACAGTCGGACTCATGTAGTGTCGTGTTCTCTCACTGACCAAGGTTTAACGTGACTTTTTGCCATTGGATGCGAAACTACACGACTAGTTGCCAATTAATGCGGACTTTTGCCAATTAATGCGGACAACACGAGCTGAGGTGTAGCCTGAATGAAATGCAAGGGCGCAGCTTTCTTGCAAAGGAGTACAAATTCAGATGAGGCATTTTTGAAAGGATTACTGAAGTATTTCCTAACCAAAAGAAACATACTTGGTCAAGACATGGTCAACCTGAAGCGCACCACGCAATGGAGTGTAATGCAACAACGCAATGTTTCTCACAGCACGGTTGGCATTGTGGCTAGTGGGTATGCGAAGCCAGGTAGAAGGGACTCAATTTTGAAATGTATAGCAAGTCACTGTCAGTGCAGCACACAAACTTTGTTAATATCACATTTATTATAGTTTCAGAGAGCAAATATAAAAAATCATTAGCAGGCAAACCATTACTAGTCACCAATCAGCCATAGTGATTTTGTGTGAAATCTGGTGTTAACTCTTCTTCGATCGTTAGTCTTGAGAGCAAAATATGACAGATGGATATTTACGTGGTGCAGTAAGCCAGTATAGGGCCTACAAGAGAAATTTTTTTAGGCGGAACAAAACCCATTTGGGGCCTCTAAGACTTGCAAAATTATTTTGAAATAAATAAAAATTGAGGCTAACTAATGTGCATCATACTTCCATGGGCGTCGGAAAGGGGTCAGGGGACCTTGTTACCCCCTGGATTTTGAAATTACTAGCAAAAAAAGGTTGTTTTTTCAATTTCGAGGGGTAGAAACCAAATTTCACCACTTTTTGCCCCCCTGAAAAAATTTTGGGAAAATCCCCTGCTGGTCCCCTCCTGGAAAAAATCCTTCCGACGCCCATGCATACTTCAATAAGAAGTGCTCGTTTATTGATCATATGAAGCATTACGTTAAAGCAAAACGGTACTCAAGAAATGTGACCATATTACCATTTTTAAACATGACTTTTAAGTGTTCATAGTAAAATCTAATCAAGGAAAAAATTAGGAAAAAAATAATTTAACTATTATATAAGCGATTTTCTGGTATTCTTATTCGCAAAATTTCTAATAACACTATCAAAATATGAACTTGTCTGGTAATGCTAGGCTCACTATTTAATCTTGCTAGGCCAACAAGTCGTGTTTGTGACATAGCAGACCGCAAATAACTTTTTACAAGTTTAAGCTTGCTGAAAAATTTTTCAGCAGATGCTACTGTAGCTGGAATTGTCAATAATATTCTCAAGCTAATACAAACATTTGGAAATAATTCACACGGGCCACATGGTGGCGACCACTGCTTTAAAGCATTGTCGAAATACTGTAAGTGGTTAACTTCTCCTGTATGTTTCGAAATCTTCAGATTTCTGGGTATGTCCGCTAATCCTAAACTCACACTCGATTCGACCTTGTATCAGCTTGCGCCGCAAGTTTAACAATCAGCAAAATGCGCAGCACACCTTCGGGGTGCACTATAAGCACTTGCGTCTTGCACGGCAATTACTTGTTAATTTTAAACTTTTCAGTTATTATCTTGCACATATGCGCAACATTCGAGGGCTACTGCTGTTAGATTAGATCGTATCGTGAACTGGAATGTTTCCAATCAAATTTAATTTGAAGTATCTCTTAGTTTAAAACTCTTTGTTTATTACTTAGAGAGACTTTTTATTAAAGATTTGTTTGAAAATGTTTAAAAGTGAAAGACGTAAAGGAATATTCAGTCAAATGGACACACTGGGACAGTAATCGTGAATGTCTTAAATTCGACGAAGTAGGCAAACCTTCAAGTTCAACAACAATTACTGCTAATAATTATCAATACATCGTATCAGGCACTGCCAGCAATTCACGTTAAAATACATCACCTTTCTTACCAAATTCTTTAGGCCAAACCAGTTTTGTCAGTGGGCGGGATTAATTTCGCTACATTATTCCGTGTGTGTTATTAATAAACACTCAATCGTTCCTTCCGCACGCCCACAAATAGAGGGGTATCAAGGGGCGAAGGCCCTCCTAGACCAGAGTTTGTCCTCCTGGAAAAATGTGCTGGACAAAGTTAAAAACTGTTGGACATAGTTAAAAAATTGTGCCCCTTTCAGAAAACTCTTCGCTCCCTTGGTGTCTCAAGCTGGTTACGGGCCTGTACGTCTGTCTCAGGCCCCTCCGTAGCTGTCCGGACCCGGAACAAAGTACCTGTTGGACCCCCTCTCATAGCCCCTGAGCCAGTAACCCAAACTCTGAGCTACGAGTTAAACCTTATAGAGACACTCCAATTGTGTCTTTTTCTCAAACATTCACACACTGTTGCACTTATCTGCAACGTTGCCAGTCACAACAGCAACAAATGAACGTCCATTTTCAACGGTTGCTAGCCTATCTACGCAACACTATGGAGCAAAACCAGGCCCGTAACTAGCTAGAAAAATTTTCGTTCCCCCTGTAAAAATGTGTTGGACATACTATAAAACTATTGGACACAGGCCCGTAACCAGGGGGAAGGGGGTCGAAGCCTCCTCTGCAAACCTTTTCGCCCCCCTTGGAAAAATCTGTAGGGCATAGATGATAACTATAGCATATAGTTTGAAAAATTTGGACCCTTCTCAGAGAACTCTTCGCCGCCCCTGATGTCCCAAGCTAGTTACGGGCCTGATTGGACATAGCTTAAAAATTTGGGCCCCTCTCAGAAAACTCTTCGCCCCACCTGGTATTCCAAGCTGGTTACGGGCCTGGGCAAAGCCGTGTGATGGATTGGCTTTTTTCACGAATAATCGTGATACGACGTTGATCCTAAGATGGTTATCCACGAGTTGTTAAAAAAAAACGCAGACTGAATTTTATCTTTTAATTGTGCTCGCAGGTATTTTGTAAAGACAAAATTTGGCTATTGGCATCCTCCGATCTTTTCCTATAAATCCATTTACATACTTTTAGTTGATTTTGACTTACTCAATAGGCATAATCAGTGATATTCTCGAGGACAACATAACACGGCGCTTCGCTTTCCGCTACTCTTAATGTTCATTGAAAACTGTTTGGTAAACAACTGCTTGATAATGATCACTGCAAAAGCAAACGTTTTCTTGTATTTGTGAAAGTTTATCGATGCCGACTGGTAGAAGATATTTGACGTCATATTCTGTTGTAATAGACCAGAAATTGACCAGTGACATCAAAATGATCTTTGTGCAAAATAGCTAAAGTTTGAAATCTGACAACGTCAGTGACTGGCCCCTCCTGAACAAAATTCCTGGCTGCGCCCCTGCTTTAAGGACCGCTGATTTAGCTTACGTGAAACTGTAATATAAAAATCTGATGTTGAAGAAGGCGACAATCTGATGTTGACGAGACTGACTCCAGTGGCAACACTGTTAGTGGATGTAGCAAGTCTAGCAAGCTTAAGTTGTTTTGTGATTAGAAGTTTAGTTGGTAATATTGCTTTAAGCTTCATGTTTCATTGCATGATCTTGGTTGACTGCATTTTCTGGATCTGCGTTTTAGTGCCAGTTTTGGTTATGTGTGGTTCTATTTTTCCCAGTCTGAGTTTGGCAAAACTTTGCTTTTCAGAAAGAAAGTGGCTATAGGTACGGTGAGAGTGATCTGGTTAGAATAAAATGCTGACTTTGTCACTTTAACAGCATCGTTGTGCTAGTATAGTAGTATAGCGAATGCGTGTACATCTGCTGTGTGAATGGTTTTCGGTTCAACTCTCACCTTGGCACCTTTCATTTTGGTAGCAGTCTAATGCTTGCACTTGTCAAGGGACCACGTTTTTACTTTCTTCAGATGTTTCCAAACTTTTGTGTTCAGATTTACAGTTTTGGTTTAGGTTTACGGTTTAGTGCATTAATACCAAACCTAGTGCACTCTACTACACACTCATCTTGTGTTTCTGTCACGTTACGGGTGACGGATGAATAACTTTTCAAATACGAAGGTCCACTGACGAACCTGTAGCCACTACGGACATTTTAGAAACATAAATTTGGAATAGTTGCACATTGATTAGTCAAATATGTTAACAGGATTTTTTCAGGATTCGGTTTCATAGTTGTGTTGCAAACAGGATTCGGATCAGGATTCCTACCTGTTGGATCAGGACTGGAGTCGGACTCAAAAAAACTTGAGTCCGAACACCTCTGGTCTGCATGCAAGGTCTGCACAGCGCGGCAAGCACAATCGCACACTCACACTGCCTCGCTGGCACTTATAACTCACTACACAAGGAGAAACGCACACACAGGGGACAACACTTTGAAAAAGGTGTTGTCGTTGACAGTTTAGCCTTAAAATGCAGACATATTTTCAAAAACGGCCAACAGAAAAATTTTTCGGCCAAACGACCTTCAAAAAACGGCCAAAAAAGCCAAACGGCCAACCCAAGAATCGTACGGCCAACCAAGTTGAAATATGGCCAAATTTCTGAAATTTAACCGCGAAACGTCCAATCTGGCAACCCTGTACTGCATGCACTGTGAACTCTAGCTAGATTCCCGTCCATTGTAACGCAATTATAGAATGAGAGCGAAGTTGGAAAGTTCGCAATCCTGGGATCTTGAAAGCATTGTGACGTCACGGTTAGTCAAACCACATGCCGGCGCTGACTGCTGCAGACAGTAGCTCCACCTTAAAACGTCACCAGGGTTCATAAATATTCGCTTTGGGAACCACTGCGATCTTGATGAGATTTCGCAAGTGAGTACCAGTCGCTGGCATTCGACATTTTCTTGAATCGTAATAAATTGCATCCGTTGACATTTCGTAATTATTACTTAACATGCCACCTCAATTTGGCGCCCCAAAAACGCTGCGCCTGGGGGCAGATGTTCCCCCTTGCCCTCCCCCGCCCTTGTTACGCCACTGGGAACCACCAGCTTAAGCACGCAAATAGTATCGTTTTCGTGGCATTTGTGCAGCAGGCTGATGCACAAGTAGATAATCATGCCCATGCCAAAAGAACGATACAACACAAAATTCAAATATAATTGCATTGAGCAAAACCGAAAATATTTATATTCAGCAGCGATTACCGAAACTGGCAGAAAACCAAACGTTTTGAGAAATCATTAATGATACTTAACGGAATATAGAGATGTATTCTTGTGTCGCTTCTGAATCACACAAATTTTCAAAAGAGTATTTATTTTAAAAAAATAACTTTCATCGCCGGGGGCCCCTTGGAGCGGGGGGACCGGAGCAATTGTTCCCGTTACCCCCCTTAATCCAGCCCTGTATCCTTCATACCAGGCCCATAACTAGGGGCGCAGTGGGGCGAGACCCCCTGGAAAAATTTTCGCCTCCCCTTGTAAAAGTGTGTTGGACATAGTTTGAAAGTATTGGACATAGTTTAAAAAATTTAGGCCCCTCTCAGAAAACTCTTCGCCACCCCTGGTGTTCCAAGCTGGTTACGGGCCTGACCCCTACTAACAGGGGTAGGTGGCAACGAATGGAAGCACACAACGACATAGTCAGGTTTGGGTACTCTCGCTGGATAGCACACCAAAACTGCGTCAATGATTTTTCAGAGAACAAGTCACGAGCTGAGGAGTCATTTCGCAGTTGCAAATACACTCAGATATCAATAACATAACCGTTTCATTGAGAAAGTGAATAGAAAATTGTTAGGTCGTGTCTCGATTGCACGAAATGCAAGATCTTTGTTTGGATGCAACAGTTTGAGCATATTAACTGCAAACTACACTATGTAACTATCTCCAATAGTTTTAAACTATGTCTACCCCACATTTCCCGAGGGGCTAAAATAATTTTAGACGGGCTTCTCCCCCCTGCACCCTCCTAGTTACGAGCCTGCTAGGCAGCGCTTAGTTTTTCTGGTGCTGGTGTGTTTCCACGATAAGGTCAATTGAAACTGTGTAGTAGAAACAGCATAGAAATTATAATGGAGATAATCTGAATTTCACAAAAATTTGCCCTTGTTTCTGTTTTGCTTATGTGACACACAATGTTGATATGCGCAGTTCTAAAAATTTGAGACTTCAGGAGACTATTGAGGCTGCTGTTCGCGACCCCACAAGCACTCCTTCTCGACCCACCGGTTGAGAACCACTGATTTAAAAAGAATCAAGGCCATGAGCACAGGTTTGCTCGTGGCCCACAAAAAACGCCAGGATCCCGGTTGAGAAACCATATAAAAGTCTGTTCTTGCTTCGTTAATATTTTGTTACTTTACGTATGGATGCGGTCTTTATGATGTACAGTAGATAGGTTTCTGTGGTGAAATATATCTTTATTTCACTTGAGTTTGGAATATTGGTAGCTTTTTTTGGTCATTTTGTGGTGTTCTTACTTTTTTTAAACGTCTTTATCTTTGCCGTTATGTTACTAGTGTGATTGTACAACAGGAAGTCGTTTAGTTGCTCAGTAAATCATTTAGTTGCATATTTGTAAAATAGTATATCCTTACTAGTTGTTACAGTACTTTTGTTAAAGGTCTATCTTTATTTGAGATTCTCATTTATTTTCACAGTTGTGCTTCAATTGTATTTGTTGTGTTTTCTATCAACCTGTATGATTGTACAGCATTAGATCTTTTAGTTGCTGTGTAGGCAGTGACGTAGCGAGGCTTAGTGCAACCGGGACTGACCATAAAATTGCCGCCCTTTTCACCCCTAAAACATGCTTGCAAGAATTTAAAATAAAAAAGACCATGTTTCGTGCTTATTTAAAGATATAAGGATTGATACAGCATCGGGAAGATCACAATCAAACACTCATAACCTGAAATGGGTCTTGTTTTTCATTGTCGATTAATGAGTCTTGCTTTTTCTGCTTGTCGCCACCTTCCTCATAATTACTTTTCCTATTTTTTCTGCTTTCTTTACATGTGCATATACAGACCCGACATGTTTCGTCAAATTTTCTTCCCTGTTAGTTTTTAGTCTCCGCTAAGCCCACCACTTGACTTTAATCGTTTGCTCATTCCAGGGGATAAAACAAAAAAGTTAAGGGGTGTGATGGCGGCATATCTACTTTGCAGATTTAAACATTCATATATGTTAATATTTCGTGTAGTATTCCCATCTTTTACTAAAAAAGTATATATACCGCACATAACAGCCAATGATAATGAATTTGATAATATGATCTCAGTGACGTAAAAAATGTTTCATTGTGTACTTCACGTGAGTCCAGGGACGCCGGAACAACGGTAAGGCAGGGTAAGGCAGTAAAATAGTTGAGAGCAATGCAAATTTATAAAAAATATAAAAAATCGTTACCATTTGTGCTTGTTCCCGTTCAGCAACGATGTGACCTCAAACATAATACCAGAAATTATAGAAAATCATTCTGAAGTTTCTGGGTGCGTGAATAGCTGCAATAAATTTGTTTCAATTCGATCTTGGCAAACCATGAAATTACCTATGATACTTTCATAAAAAGACACCTCTGGCCACGTTGCCTTCTTTATGAAAGGGCAGGGGGAAACGCCCCCGTCATGCACCCGCTCTCCGGCGTTCCTCGTTTAATTCTCTTAGAATATATAAAAAGCTTCAAACATTATCTCTGTCGGCATTGGCGTAGAGCCCTCTATAAGTGCGGGACCCATTTTGATAAAATATGTCAAATAGGCTTGAAACCGGATCTGGTTGTGCACTGGCTTGCAACCTCCATGGTGACTTGCAAATATGGTCTAGTTATTGGGATTGATCAAATTACACGTGCGTAGTGTTATTACTTAACTTCGTTCGTTACCAACATACGTCTATTTCGAAAACTGTATTATCAAACCTACCAGGTGGGACATAGGCTTTTTTAATACTCAGCAGCGATTACAACGTCTTACGTAACTTCATTCAGTACAGACATTGCCAAGTTGTGCAACTGTTTCGATTAACGCCCCTTGTAATAAAAGCCTTCACCACAATCATACCTAAGCATATCGTTTGCCCTTGCATTAGGTTTTCAGACTAAGGTTCATGTCTCAAATTCATCAAAATGAGAGTTACACCTTTTGTAAGCTTTTCTTGTTGAAATGGCTTTTTCTGCGGCTGCAAATGTCACGTGTACCGTTGAAGAAAGGGGACTTCTACGAAACCCACACTGCCTATTGGCTGGCTCCGATACGCTCTACTTGCAGTTCAAACCTACAATCTGAGCTCAAGTTACCCACGCAAACACACCAAATGCACCATCTCGCTTAGCAAAATGGACACTGCTTATCAAATATACATCTAAACTATAGGTTACACTGTAATTTAAATTATGAAGTGTTAGCCATTGAAAAACTAGTTAAGTAGTTCAAACTCATTTAAAATGAGTCTTCTGTTTCAACTTTTACAGAAGACTCATTTTAAATTTCCAAGGTCAGGAGCTATCACATGTTTACAGATACTGAATCGTACTTTAACCATGCGCTCAGACAAAACTCTGAACCAAGACTGTGCCAAATTTAGGCATTAACACGAATGTGCAAGCAAATCCTACAAAAAAGTTAACAAGATGAACATTACGCATAACTTACAAATCCTTTCAAACTTAACATTGACAATAGAGCTGCAAAATAATATAGATTATATGTTTATAGCTGCAACTATTAAGGCAATCATCCCACTTTTTTCAGGATGGCTCCAAAATGTGAGCAGGGGTTGGCCTTTGCTAACAGTGGCTAGACTACAAATCTGCACAATGCAAATAAATATTCTACTGTACATTTCTTCCAACATGTCAAATCCATCACTATAGGTCATTTCGGCACACAGTTAAGTGTTACTTCTTTATAGTCTGTTTTGTTGACCATTGCTTTTTGTGATGCGTCGTGCGCTTTTGTCCACATCATTAGCCGAACATTCTCATGGTTGCGGCATGGACTCCTAACTCCCGAAATGCATTGTCACTTACATATACTGTATTTTGCATAGGCACAAAATTCTGCAACCATCACTAGTGGTAGTGGTGAAATTCTCGGTACTCCCACCCAGTGTTACACTATAGTGGAAAATGACGACGCTCATCCATAAAACACGTCAATTAATTCCATTCTGTTTGACATAACAAGCATCAATATAGAAATTTTAATAGGTCCCTTAAAATGTTTCATTGGCTCCTGCACAGACCTTACTGTTGACTTCGGCTCCTGCTCGAACCTAAAATATTGACTCCGGCTCCTGCTCCGGCCTAAAATACAAACTCCGCCGGAGTCCACTCCAGCACTCCGGCTCCGTGATCATCTTTGATGTGGGAATAGTGACCCAGTTAAGTGGCGAGTTCAGTCACGATCAACCAGTCTATTGTCTGCAGTATAATACAACAGAGTGTCAAATATAAGGATTCACAGCATTTTGTAAGTAGTAATTTATGAACAGTGGGTAGCTACTGTAATTCACAAAATTGCAACTGTAGCCTATTCCACAAACTTTTTTTGCGCATGTTATGCTACTCCAAGTCATCCACTTCCAACATTAGGCTACATATTTTGCACAGAGGTCGAATCACTTTACAATACCAAGGTGTAATGAAAACCTATTAAGCAGTATTGGGGTAATAGTCCTTCAGCCCAATATCTGATGTCCTGTAACCTGCCGAATGATCTTCCAGTTTGCTCAACTGATTCAATTTTGCTGATTGTTTCCCTAACTAGATGTAGTTAGCCCACAGGCAAAACTATTAAATAAATTAATCCGTCATTTTTGCTACAGATTGGCTTGAATAGGCTAATATGTTCCACGGTAGTAGTTTTAACATCAAACAAGTATAGAAAAGGTTACACAAGACTTACTACAAACCACCCAAACACTTTTCCGCTCGAATCCCTTATCATCGGATTCCCGACCTACCTCTGCTAATTGGATTCGCTGAATCGGGTATGGCTGAAACAATGCGCGCTCAAGCAGCTCTACTATACCAAAGTGTAATGAAAACCTATTAAATGGTATTTGGGTAATAGTCCTTCAGCCCAATACCTGATGTCTTGTAACCTACCGAATAATCTTCCAGTTTGCTCAACCGATTCAGTGTTGCTGATTGTTTCCCTAACTAGGTGTAGTTAACCTACAGGCAAAATTATTAAATGAATTAATTAATCCGTCATTTTTGCTACAGATTAGTTTGAATAGGGTAACCTGTCCCACGGTAGTAGTTTTAGCATCAAACAAGAACAGAAAGGGTTGCACAAGACTTAATACAAACAACCAAACCTCTTTTCCACTCGAATCCCTATCATCGGATTCCCAATCTACCTCTGCTAGTTGGATTAGTTGAATCGCATTTGGTTGAAAACATGCGTGCTCAAGCAGCTCGGTGAGACACTCACGGTCGTGCTTGAGTGATTTATGGGGTTCCCAATATAACGCGGATCCGACAACAGTGCAGTGTAAAGAGGGTAAGAGATCAGCACGGATAAGAACTGGATCAGCACTGAAGCCAATTTTGGCCGGATCAGGACTGGATCGGGCTGCAATTTTTTTGAAAATTGGCGGACAGGACTGGATAGTAGAAGTGTTCGGACTCTGATTTTTTTGAGTCCGGATCCAATCCTGCTTTGCAAATTGTGAATCCAAATCCAATCCGGATCCGGTACCAACTAGATACAAGCAATCCGACTCCTGTATAAGTCAAGCAAAAACCAGCAACGTTTTTTCAGTAAAAATAAAATCCAATCCGTATCCGGCTACAGGAAAGAAAAACTCACTCCTGATCCTGTTGAAAGCAACCAGAGTTCGGATCCAAAAAATCCAAAATCCAGTCCATGCACACCTCTGCTGGATAGGACTGAGAAAATGTTTGTTGTATTTATGTGATTATTCAGAACATATCAAAAATTTCAGTTGTGATGCGATTTTACAGATTTGCTAAATGCGAGTATATTTTGCCACGAATGGCAAAGGCTCTGCTGAGACAATTTTGCAATTCGAACTGTATCCACCTTTGTGCACATATAACGTTGAGTTCTACTAGCAACGCGAACATAGTTGAGTGGTTAGTGAGTGTCTATACCTGCTATGCAAGTGTTCGTTGATTCTGCTCTCACCATTTGCTTTGGCTGAGCTAGAAGAGATAACACCTTTGATGCGAATAGTTTTTATGCGCTTTTTTACAATGTTTAGGGTTTGGGGCAGTGGTTTTCAACCTGGGGTTTGTTTGCCTGCTTTCTGTGGGTTGCGAGACGAGCTTATGATAAATATATTCATAATTACTTCTATTTTTTGTATTTCGTACATGGAACCACTTCTTGCCATATCCAAAACAATGGGATTACCTGGCAGTAACGCAGTCAATAATTTTGTTTGGGTGGGGCTAGTCAATGTTGTCCGTCAGTCATTGACGTCTTGAGTCCAACTGCTCCTCGCGTTTATTTTCTAACAGCTGAAAGTTGATACTAAGCACCAGCAAAAACCTGAAAAAGTTTGTTTTGGGGAGGCCATGTCTTCTTCGTTCTTATTCTGACTGCGCCACTCTTACCTGGCAAAAATGATAGCCTGCTTTTTCGTTCAATATTGTTTTGAGTATGATTATGACCATTGCAGTACTGTTGCATTCGGCAACGCACGAATAACTTTGTCAGTGGCGTAGCCAGCCCAAAATTTTGGGTGGGGGGCAAAATGTTTGATTTTAGGCAAATAACACTATTTTGTTTGGAAAACACCTCTCAAAGCACAAATGACAACATGTTTTAAAACTTTTGGGGGTGCATGACACCTTTGGCCCCCATGTCTACGCCTATGAACTTTGTGACCTAAGAATGTGCTGTGTTTGGAAATTAGATATGTGATTGCAGTTGCTAACTTGGGAGTTATTCTACTTTCAGTTCAATTCTAGTGCTGTGGATCTGCTTGTATCGTATACGGCAGGGGTCTCCCTCACCATGTGCATGCGTTTAATAGTATTTGTTAAGCATTGTGATATTGTATGTTATTTTTTAGTCATTGAGATTTTGTATTGTGCAAAGGCAACTGCACTTCATATACCTGACTGGAAAATTTCGGAAGGGGATTCATAGGTTAAATTGAGTTGCTGCTTGAAAAAGGTTAAACCCCACTGGTTGGGGTTTACGTTTAAGGTTTAGGATTAGGTTCCGGTTTTGAGTTTTAGATTCAGCTTTTACAGTAGATTTAGATTTTGGGTTTAGGTTTAAGTTTGGGGTTTAGGTTTGGGTTTAGGTTTGAGTTTAAGTTTTGCGTTTAGGTTTTGGATTAAGGTTTTGGGTAAAGGTTTGGGTAAAGGTTTGGGTTTAGGTTTTGGGTTTAGGTTTTGGGTTTAGGTTTTGGGTTTAGGTTTTGGGTTTAGGTTTTGGGTTTAGGTTTTGGGTTTAGGTTTTGGGTTTAGGTTTTGGGTTTAGGT
>Ga0210059_1002640_pt1 | contig 28214 bp, 22 predicted proteins | sample Ectturendosymbi2_FD_188042 | JGI IMG/M metagenome (GOLD analysis project Ga0210059, IMG submission 188042) | Ecteinascidia turbinata endosymbiont from Florida, USA - Sample 2 (SPAdes) (version 2) | ecosystem: Host-associated > Tunicates > Ascidians > Unclassified | place: Key West, Florida...
CGAGATGACGTCGCGCAGCAATGTGAGAGAAAGTGCCTAAGGACGAACGCCGGAAACAATCAAAATGCCCGAGTCCGAAATGACTGGGGAAGTGCTTCTTTAGTCCAGTCGGTAAAGCATTGCTTTAATTTCGGCCAAAATTCTCCCTGGGAATCATGATAGTTCGATTCCCCGATTCTCTCCCGACCATAAAAGTTGTTTTGCGTGAAATTGTGGGGGCAGTGAGTTAAATGACAGCAACGGCCGTCGCTTCCTGTCCCTGTAATCCTGATAAAGTATTTTGTGCTTGGTCGGGATGCAGAAATAAACTGAACTGAACTGAACTGAACTACCTAGTCTCGACCAATTTAGAAATTAGCGCCCTGCTCCGCAGTAGTGCTGTAAAAAGTGTTACGTGTTAGCTAACAATAGTGTTAAGAATGTGTTTGTAACCCTATGGTTCTGTCTTCAACGCAGTTGCACAAAATGTCTGTAACTCTGTGATTCTGCCGGCTTCAATGCCTTGTACTACGTTCTGTTTTTATCAACCTGCGTTCTGCAGAGTGTGTCTTCATACTGTGGACTTCGTATCTGCTCATAAACAAATAAATTAAATTATTTTTATTATATATTTTGAAAAAAATGTTCTGGACACAACGAAATTCGGGGGGCACAAACAAGTTTGGGGGGGAATTGCCCCCGAACACCCCCCATGACTACGGGCCTGGTGATGCAGTGGACAGAAAAAGTTTGTTTGCTGAACGTCCCAGTAGTTTCTGTCCACTGCCCGCAACACAACCACACTTGTGCATATCGTACCTCAGCATATCACAATGGAAGCTAGGATCGAGCTGTTGCTCATGCGATGGGTAACTGAAACACAAGGTCTTGATTCATGAGCATCGGAAAAAATTTTTTGTAGGGGGGTGCAATAGTGGATTTTTCCAGTGGGGTTCCGACATTGATGAAATTTCATTTTACCAACTCGAAACTAAGAGAAAAACGCTTTTCTACTAAACAGGTAGCAGGAAAATATCAAATATCAACATCCAGGGGGGATCAGGCCCTCCCTGTACCCACCTTCCGACGCCCATGCCTTAGTTATAGTCAAAATACATTAAATGAAAGTCGATCCAGACCACGACGTTTGATCAACAAGTTCTTCGAAAAAGTAGATCATGAAGTTTCGATCGAAAGTTCTTCAGTGAACTTGGCTTAAGCTAAACGGCGCATTTCGTTTGTTGGCGGGAAACAACATGTTTTACATAAAATTGGTGACAACGCGATACCATCGATTTGTAAGAATATGTATAACTTGGTGTGAAAAGTAGGCAAGAATACTTCTTAATTGCAAGGATGTTATGTGACAGAGATCCTAGAAATTCACTAAGCTTCTAATTTTTGGCACTAAACCCTGCTAGGTTACTGACGTAGTTAACATGTGACTCCATTTAAAACTTTGCCTTCAAATATATAAACTGCGCACGTGAGCAATCCACTCACCTCGATAGCCTACATCAAATCTTTAGTATGGGAAAGCAGCCACAATACTGCAATTAACATAAACAGAGAACGCATTTGCAACATAATTTTTGACGTTTGAAATTTTTCTCCATGGTTAAATTCATGAACCAAACACTATTCAACAGCATTGACTAACAAGCACCGGTTTTATTCCCAGAACACTTTGCAGCATGTTGAATGTTATGTAATTTCGTGTTTACGCGTAAAATGAATGAGCACCTTTTACGTTTGCTTTACTGTAGGCACAAGCTGCTTTGTTTGTTTCAACCGAACTTGTGCCCGACACCGCGCTGCGTGCATGTGCTTTTGCGTCTGACTCATCCCATGTGCACTTGGATCGGGGCAACCGCAATTCAGCTGGGTCGCGAGTTCGTACTGCTTGCCACGCGGACTGTTTTGTGTTACCGTGTCACTTTTAACCTGATGCTTTGTTCTCGCGAAAAGCAAGCAAGCGTTACTGAATCTGGAATTAATTTAAGGGCTGATAGCCTTACAACAGCCTTGCTTCAGCTTAGCACCTCAGGATGTCAGGTCGATTAGTTGTAAGAGCACATGGGCTGCTGTGATAGTGTTTGGGGGTACAGTATTTGCGGCTCAGCGTACAATCCGTAGCCTACATCCAACAAAAGTTCTTAAAATTCTACGGATGTTCTTCAAAAATGACTTAGCAGCTGTAGCTGCCGCTACCGAATATGCTGGAGCTCAAAACTAGTTTCTCTTGTACAGGGCCTACGAGAGGAGGGTACCCGAGGTGCATTGCACCCGGGCCCGAGAAAATTAAACTACACGTGATCAGCTTTTCTGTAATTATAGCCTAAAATTATCAGTGTAAGTCAGCTGCCAGTATAACTAATAATCTATTTGTAAATCTTAGCATGAGCTCATTCTGATTACTATACAAACAAGCTATGCAAGCTTCGACGAGTCCCCAACAAATAAGGGGCCCGTATCGGTCTTCGTACCCCCTGGAAAAATTCCTCTCGGAGGCCCTGCTCTTGTAGTGGACCAAAACGTCGTCCATGGTTTCGCCGTATTGCTGGCTAACTGATCGAAACCCGGCTCCAAAATGCACGGGTAATGCCGCAGTACAACAACTTTATATCAATATACACGAGTGCAGAGAAAGCTAAACAACGCAAGATCCAAAACGAACTCCACAAAAGCGGCAGTGCACCAACATACACGAATAATGCCGTCGAATGACAATTGCTGCTCGTTTTTTTAAACATTGACAGAATACTGAAAAGTGCGGATGCATGCACTTCAACACAGAAGCTCTAATTCGCCTTCATAAAAACGCAACGGTGTTTCTTTTCACGTGAATGATTTAGAAATGTGAGAAGCTCATGATTGTCGCCACAAGATTTACGTGTTCACAAGACAAACTTACGTGGTGCCCGTCAATTCAAGCTGTTAAGAGCTGAACACAACCTCAGACTGTCCATCCGACAACCTTTCAGGAGCAGTGACTACATTTTAAAAGGGATATTACCACTGTTGCAAGACATTTTCACATCAACTGCTATATGAAATGGTGCCGACTGGCGAACAAACGTCAGAAGACAGGTGGCTTTGCGGATAAAAAAGTAAACAACGCATGATAAATAACACATGCAAGGCGACAGTTGTTGACAACGATAAGGTCGTGGCTTATTCACTGGCACAACCGTTAAATTAAGCGGACCGGCGCAAAATTACTTGTTCGGTGTAACTCGAGGAAGATCCATCAGCACCAAAATGACGAATACGAAAGATCAGTAGAAAGCGAATTATGGGCACGAAGCAGAAAAGGAAAGCAAAACTTTGTCACCACAAACCTAAACAGACACGAGTACACTAGCCCTAACTGTTCCGTACCATGTCTTGCAATAAGGTAATAATTATTTGCAACCTGTTTCAGCTCTAAAGAGTAGCTGTAGCAACTGTTATCGTTTTTAGAAAAAAGCAACAGCTTCAGAAAAATAAAAACTAGCATGTTTTGCGGTAGTTCTCCAGCAATGGACATTTAAATTGGAAGGTGTACGACAAACCAGTTATTTTTCACAAACACCAAGTTCCAGTGCACATGACGTATCGAGCGATATCAAAATTTCAAAAGAAACTTCTGGCTTTGCGGAGAAAGACACACAAGCAACACAACAAAAGCGGATATCGGAAACCGAGCGTACAACGGCAATGTTTTGACGTCCATCTGTTGGGTTATACTCTTTAGCAAACTAGATTGGTTCTCGAATCAATATTGGTTTTAGGCGCACGTAGGTCAACCTACATGAACCCATCCAGGTATGTGGTTGGTGTGTCGGTGACGGTCATTTCTGGTAGAAGCGACTCGATTCGCAGCAAGGTAGAACGCCATGAACTTTTGGTTACGCGAAGGATCGCGATTTAATATCAGTGCACTGGCACAACGTAGTATGATAAATTGACTTAACACTTGCGCAGGGCAGTCAGCGTTTTGAAGTTTACGAGTGATCATCAAAAAATAAGCGCCAATGTAGTCTGGCCTCCACAACCGGCGTTCTTCGTTCTGTTCAATGCCACGCAATGTTTCGTGCACCATGAGCAAATCTATTCTCCTTTCAAAAAGCTTTGCTACAGGGAGAAAGTGTCTGGTTATTAGCTTGGAGTGCTTCCCATGATACATACAGGGCGCGCCGAACAACTTTAAAAACCACGGCGTGAAATGAGACCAACGTTGGGCAGTGCTTTGATGAAAACACAGTTATGTTCATGGACTCTCCAATGGAAGTACTACGTGAGTGAGCCCACAAATCAATGTACAACTGACAGCAAGAATTTTTAACGAAAAGATTTGTTTGCAGATCGAAATTTTCGCTGAAGGATTATCGCCCATGCTGTCATGATCACAACACCACATTCAGCCAAACACACGAAGCAGAGATGGAGGGAAGAGGTTGGAATTTCGCTTTGAACAAACATCTTTCGCTACGCTGTTCACTACCCAGTCTTTCAAAGGCAAGAAAACAAGCACAAGTTCTAGGCATGCCCTACATCCCAACGCAACGCCAGGTCTAAACATTGGTTGTATGACACGCACCTGGAACAGCGAAGGGAACCTTGGTAATTGAGATTCAAATAGTGATAATTTCTTGATTTGACAAAGCTCCTGAAAAAATCTACACTGAAACGTTAAAGCTTTTTTGTATTATATCCCGTATCTCAGTATAGGCCTTTCAGGTAATACTCAAGCAAACTACGGACGCAGGAACGAAACACAAGTCATGGGAAAAAACACGGGTAGCCAAAATTTTGTTTGTACTCAGCAATGCATTTGCACGAAGTTTTTTGATCCATAAACACAAATGCTTAGATGAGGCATAAGTCACTTCTCGATGCCATGCTGCGTAAAACTTTGCGATAAAGACAAGTAAAAAAACTCGGCACCAACATGCCAAGTACTCTTTACGCGATCTTCGCGAACAAACTTAGAAATATATCTTTCTTCAAACATTTCATCTCTTCACTCGCGCCGAAAACAGCAAAAAAAGAATACAAACAACATATAAACTGCGAAAATGCGCTGCATTACCACTGCAAGAAGCACTTTATGCGAATCAAAGGTGGCATTCGCCGGCGTGGAAATTAATAACGTAAAGACAAACGTTTTTAATGAACACTTCGAGTTGGTACACACAATATGAAACGCGTTGATTCAACACACGTGATTCTAAAGAGGGAATTCATCTCCACCTGTCTTGACATCTTCACGTCCTTTCGGTTTTCTCCAGAGAAACACAACTTGAACTTGCACACATGCTCCACTTCAGTTGTACAGCAAAGCAAACACTCAAAAACAAAACGAAACGAAAGTTTTTTTGCATAACGGTTGATCGTGTTTCGCTGGAGAAGCACAGTAAAAAAAGTTGATGAAAAGCAGAGGGCCGTAAAAAGGCGAGGCCCATGAAAAGAAGCCAGAGATGCCACCTTACCAGCCTGCACAGCAATTTTTGATCGCGCGATTCGACACACACACGAGATTGACCTGAACGGCTACTGTCGAAATTTCAGCGCTATGTTGACTGGCAAAAGTGCTGTAAGTGCAGTGAAACTGGGTCGCGGGTTGAACGACTTGCACTTGTCGTTTAGAATTTCGAGAAGAAAAAGAACTGCACTAACTGCCCGTGATCGCGCGCTGCCCGTTGTCGCGGTTTCCGAACGTCATCACTCGAGGCCGAAGGTGCTTGTCTCCTCGACGGCGATCACAAGCTTTTCCCAGAGCACGTTGAACGACGGATAAGAAGGCAGATCGATCCGGTTAAAACAGGTATGAGCGCTGTGTAGAGAAAAAAGTTGAAACCGAGCGATTAAAACCTCGCACGGATCTGCAGAAATCTCGGGAAATCTAAGCAAGCGCTCTGAGAACGGTTTACCGGACATGGAGTCCTGTTTTTCTACGTCTAGCGATCAACACTGCGCTATGCATTAACGCAGCTGTCGTTTGTTTTTTCGTTACAAGAAAACCTTACAGTTGTGAAGTTACGGGATGTATCTGGTGAGGTAAGTTTATGCAGCATGTTAACGGCATTGCAACGGAAAACAACTGCTTCACGGACTTGGCACCTTGTCTAAACCCATTTGCAAAAATATTGCACAATACAGCTTTCTCAATTTGATGATGCTGAATTTCAACTCCTGCAAAGATATATAATGCCAGCGGTCATCCACGCGTTTAACACCAAAAACACCACTGACATAAGATATATGCGAGCCTAATACTGTACAGTATTTGGAAAACAATAATGATTTTATTTTCGTTCAACATCAACTCTATTAGACTGGGCGGCTTTTAACGAACAGACGTAGTCGGCGAGTCCCGCAGTGAACAGTTGAACTGGCTGAGATCGAAAGCCAGTCGATCACGCCGGCACTCATGAGGCAACGGTAGAAAAGCTTCGTGAAGTTACGCAAGGCCTTGAAATATGCACGCAAGTCAAGAAAGGGACGACATACCGCGGCAAGCAATGCGTTTTCCCCCATTTCTCGATGCAAAAGCGCTTCGGCCCGTTCGGGCCACGCAAGGCCGAGAAACCCTCGTAGGGGATGCTGCTAGTGCCGGTCACGAACTGCAAGAGTCGCAGGCGTCGCTCGTTGTCGAATCGCTCGAGCGCCAACCAGAACCACTGGATCACTTGATGCATGTCGTAGTATCCTGGGGAAAGGCCAAAGGTTAAAAACTTCGCCACCGTTTGCAGCAAGCGATGTTCGAGGGCGATTGCAAGGAAGTTGTGCCACGTTTGAAGTCACCGGGATGAAACCCTGCCCGCTAACCCCCCCTCCCCACAAAATTCCTGGTTGCGCACTTGTGAGGTACAAAGTATTGTGGAATTTTTTGTCAGTTAACACGCAAAGTAAAATTGCTATTGTTCATCGCCGATGAAACCAGTGCTTGATGTATCCAACCGCAGTACGCAACGCGCAACTCGTGAATACCGTCCACTCGATGATGGGCGCCAAGAGCTATTTAGATTGAAAAGAACACAAGGAAGAAGTAAGTTTCAATCTTACCGCCGCGATATTCCGTGTGCTGCCGCCAGTCGGCAAGGTCTATGTCGGCGGTGCCGCAAATCACCAGCTCCAGTTCGCGAGCGTCAAACGCGTTGAGGAGGCGGATGTCGATCACTTCGTTGAAGCCCCTGGTCAGGAAAACGTCAAAAAACATTACAGAGTATATATTTCGCCTGCTGGGCAAGCATCGACAGCTCTTAAGAAAACTTATACCCTGGAAAATTGGTAGTGGGTGAATAGAGGACGGGAAGATAGAATAAAGTATTATAACTCGCGGAGAAACTGGTTACAGTAGATATCAGTGAAACAATGCTAGCACCCGATTCTCAGAGTCCGTTTAGTGCAGTGGGTGACATTAACTAGCGACACACCTGATAAGCATATTGGTCTGTTCCCTGGTTCCACGGATCACTCTCCACTTGACCATTCGCTCAATGTATTCTTTTTTGTTCTTCTCAGTGACTGCGATGTTCTTGCCGTTCGGTTTCAATTCTCGTTCTTCGATCTGTGGAAAGGAAGCAGGTGAGCTCTTGAGTTTTGCCTCAAAACTGCATTAGTTGCAGCGAACGTCTGGCGAGGACTTCGCTCAGTCGCGTGCCGGTATTCGCTGCACTACAAGTTACTTCTTCATCGCAAGATTATCGATTGGCTTTTGGAGATCAACTGTTGGGAGATATTCTTTAAAATCGGAATGCAAAGCAAACTGGACGGGGAAACACTGCCAACAATAACAAAGAGTGCTCTTTGGCGCAAGCGGCGAAACACTTGTTACAAAAATTTAAAATACCAACACAAACTCAACACACAGCTATCGCCAAACCAAGGTTTTGAGTAATCACTACATGCGTAAAAGGCTGGATCGTGAGATGATTACTGGTTGAATTAGCTTGATTCATTTTTTCCAAATGTGAAATTCTGCATGTGACACAGGAAAATTAAATCAATATTACAAGCAAAGATAGTACAGACAACAAGTCTCATGCCTTGCCGAACATTTCTTCGTCGACTGTGAAGGTGAGGTCAAGCACGTCAGTGATGTCGTTGTCTTTCATCCACACGAGCGACTGATAGAACTGCTCGTCGACAAAGCGCAGATCGGACAGGTCGCATTTGGAACGCAGCAGCATCTTGTACAGCGGTCTGGTGAAAAACGCGTCGAGGAGGCAGTGGTGGACCAGGCACAGGCCTATGATGCGGCCAGCGAAGCGAAACCTGCGAGAACACAAGTTACTGTTGAGCTTCAAGGTAAACACGCTTTCTTCTTAGAGTCGCGGTATTCACCGCACTTAAGCTGAACTAACACCAAGCAGATTGTTGCAGGAATGTGCATGGGTGGCTGGAGGTTTGACGTAAACAGATTCAATAGATTGGTCTGTCGCGCATTTCAGCCGAGGTGCTGAATGAACCAATCGAAACTTAGCGAGGTTGCTCAAGTCATTCATCATGTTCTGAAAGCACTCACACTTATTAAAAATATTCGATTTTTTGCAAAAGTTCACATATCATAGGTGTATAATGGTTGTAACAGCATTGTAGTAAATACAGAGCAGTATGATGCAAGTAACCTTCAAGCTTTTTCAACTAAAACGCAATACTGTGCTATGCAGTGCATGGTAATTTGAAACGATCAGAACAAATGATTTTGAAGAGTGGATCACACCGCACGCCAGACCAGGCATGCTTTGAATTCGCCGAGGCACCAGTCGAAATATTCCGTCAGGTTCGGACGACTCACCACTCGATCGAGCTGTCAACGAACATCGACATCGGACTGATTTGCACGGTGTAAGTGTCAACTGCTGAGTACTCGAACAAACCATAGTAAGGGTTGAACAGTTCGCGCGAAAGGAGGAAGAAGAACTCGCGAGACGGTCCGCTACAGTGCAGGAAAAGAAATGTTGTACGGGCGGAGGTAAAAAGTTTTACAACAGATAGAACCGTTACTCAACTTTTCCGAAGTTTCCAACACTTCTTTGTTGGTCAGAAATCTCGCCAAGCCGGATTCAACAAGCGGTTACAAGTTTCAGCCCCTCTCGAAGGATTTGCTGATTTTGACTACGAGGTGCTTATATTTCAGCGCGTGAACTATTGCTATTGCCATCGCAACGACAGAATAACTGCTGTATTTCGCAGGTGTTTTGCGGGAGAACTTCACAAATTTCGTTATGCCTGTGGTTTATGCATAATTTGTTCATCTGGCTAAAATAATGTAATATGTTTAAAACAATAAATTGTTGCAGGGCTCATGCGCCAGGCCTTCGGAACAATATAGCACGTCGGAATGTACAAAAAAAACTCCGCACAGAAAACGTAAAATAAATAAAAACAATTAAGCTTTCTGTGACTGCGCGACAAAAAACACAGGTTTCAAAACTGTTGTTGGCCGTCACTGTGGCAACACCAGTCGCAATTCACCTGTAATCGAGACCCTCTTCGCCAACGAAAGATATGAAGAGTTTACTCCTCTGCAAATCTTTTCGAGGTATCGACATCACTTTTCTGAAAGCATCTTCCAGCAAGTTCTCTCGATTTATTAATAGTCTGCAAAGCAGGTCGGGTAATGAACGAAGGAATCACGCGAGGAGTAACTTTGAGTTTGCAGCATCATAACCAGCCATCGAGGCCCGAAATGTTGCGCATCAACCAAACAGCTTAAAAACAAGCGTATAGACTACTGGAATCCAGTGACAACGTCGGCATTTAGTATTCAACTTGAATACTTGCCACGGTATAGAGGAATCTTTTTTGTACGGAAATCAGACTGATTTTGACAACGAAGCAACAAACAACATGATACTAGGTCTACCCCATCTCTAAGAAAAAAATGATATGAACACAACTTCGGTTATTTAGCAAACTTGCAATTGCTGCGACCACTTATTCAAAGAGTGGGACTGATGTTGTTGTTTCCACTTGAGAAACGCATTGCTTGAAATGCTACGTATCGAAGAATCACCGCACTGAAAGAAACGACAAGCTTCTCTGCAAAGCCATAAAAGTCGCACTTACTTTATTTTACCCGGTCCTTGTCCGTAACCCTTCTGTTCGAGTTTTCTGTAAAAACCTCGCAGTTTTGCGTCAAAGTTTCGGTGAAGTTTTTCGTTTGAACCCACCTTTCGTGATCTTGTCGTCACTGTATTCAAACGTTCAATGTGTTATGTTTGGCGTTTGACGGGCATTGAAAAACACTGGACAGACAGTGGCAAAGGCAAGTGGAACAAGATTGTTTCTTTTAAAAAGTGAACCTTAGTGAGATATGCAGTACTTAGCAATTGCGTGAGTTAAAATCGTGTTAATACGCACTGCCAGAACCTGCATAGAATGTTTGCGGAAATACACCGAAATATCAAATGTGATAATTACATTCCAATTCGCAACGTGTTGACAAAACTATGGCAACTGCCTAACTTAGCACAACGAAATGGCTTATTAAAAAAACGCTCAAAAATGCGATCCACAACAGTTTATGTAAAAATAAAAATAGCACAGACAAACTTCGATACGACAAGAGGAATCATCGCAATCATCAAAGCAAAACAAGACACGCGTTTTATATTGGCAAAATAACTGACTGGGTGACGACGTCGGTGAGAAGGCACGCGCCGCAACTTGACCAACAGGCCGAGGGGCTTCCCCGAGTACACTGCGGCTTGCATCCTGCATCTGCATAAAAGCACAGTGTGGAAAAATGTATGATCGAGTGACCGAGGTTCTGCGACGTCATATACAGAGAACGATCGCGGGTGCGGGTACGTCATGTTTTGCCGTCTCCGAACAATCACAGACGTAACGAAAATTTGTTTCAGGTTTTTGTGTCGAAATAGCTCCGAGGCCATTCATGGACGGCTCCGCTCACAACAACACGACAAACGTGCTGCATTGCGCTTTTTCGTGCACTGCAATCTCGTCACGTGAAGCGACGTTCGCCCGTACAGGACATGTGTGAAAGGTCGTTTGGCTTGTGTGTGAAAACATGCACACAGAGGAAGGGGCTTGCCTTACAAGAAGCAACACTGGTAGCTAGAAATAGCGGCAACATAGCAGACCGTAGAAAACATGTATTTTACTGTAAGAACCACATGCGCAGTTGCGTGCGTGACGGCGCATGTGCGCACACACACGGTCACACACATACCTACAGCGCTGCAACACTCCTGCTACCCGCGATAGCAAGTTTCCAGCAAAGAACTTTGGCCGATATTATAAAATGAAAGTAGTCTACTGCAATCAACTGCTCTTGTCATTTCTGAGCAGAGAAAAATTTATGGGCTGAAGAATTATAGCACTGATTTATTTTGCACGATTATATCGTATTGGAAGAGGTTTCAACTAGTTTGAAGATAATTAATTAATGCACAAGTTTCGAAGATAAGAGCTACTTACCGGCACAACGAAACTGTTTACTTCATCTTCGAACAAGCTGAGCATGATGTTCAGTTGCACGCTGTTTCCGTATCTGTGATGACGACACATAAAGACCTTTGTGACATAACACCCAATCAGATCACAGGTAATCTTACAAAAAATCTCCCGCCTTTTACGAGATATCATCAGCACTTAAGCGCAGGCCTTTGGCAACACGATTGTTGGACCTTGGACACACAACAAACAAGCGACTGAGATAACGAGAACACAAACAAAAGCTACAAGAACAGTTGAGTTCAATCACAGCAAACATAACCAACCGCTCCAACGCAGGAAGTCCTTCGGTTCGAATCGTCATAATTCTGTCTTTCAACGACTGGCTGGTTCCCACGGATGGAAACCTTTCCTTTAGTATGTCGGTGATATTCGGTTGCCTTAGGAACGCAACCTTAAAAAACAAGAGCACGCTGAACACAAGTCGCTGATATCTCTTACTTTACTGTGTGAGTAGCATAGCGTACGTCGTTTTGGTTGTTAAAAGCAAAAAGCTACAACTATTTTGCCCCTCATTTGAAATGTCCGCGAGAAGACGTGCCAGAATTATTCTCGCTGCACTGTTCCTCACCAAGAGTTAATTGGAAAACACAGCACACAAACACTGAAAACACGCTTTTCCGCAAACAGCACATTACACGTCTTTTCAGGCGAGCCAGAAATAGGTCGGTCTGCCGAAGGTAGCGCTCCCGTGAAACGAATAAAAAATCACCGTCAGATGGAACTCACCACTTTATCGTTGTAAGTAACTTCCTCAAGAAACCGGGCCTGGACCTCAGTTTCGTTGACGTCAGAACTGGTGGGAACCTGTTCATCCAAGACACGCGAACGCTGAGAAAGAGTACTGTTTGGTCGCGGAACAACTTCGGGTGCTTCTGTTGCCAGCGGCGATTGGACAGGCAATCTGGCACTGTCTGCGTTTTCCTGCATAGGTATCGAATCAACTCTAAAACCTGCGGTGTGACGCTTGGGGTCATTTTTTTAGGAATCCGCGGGTATTTTCTGACAGTAAAGCAACTTGACACTTGATGGAAATCATTAACCGAAAGACTGGACGAACTCAATAAGCTCAGGTATGTTGTGGTGGCTAGCTGCCGAGTTATACGCCACACGTGAATGACTTGCGGTTGCCAGAAAAAGTTGGCCTAAATGTCAAAGATCAAAAAAAAATTTTCACGAGTCAATGCTTCTGTTTCAAAGAACCCGGTACGGTCGTTACAACTTGTAAATGAATAACCGCCACGCAGGGGCGTAACGAGGGGGGGGGGCGCTGAATCACTATGGGGTTGCCGAAAAGTCCCACACATGTCGCAAGTACTTTCTTCAATACAGTGAAATTGCTTTCGAAAGAGCTCGGGTTCAAACATGGGGGAGCCAAACTCGCTTCTTGACTGGGCGCCATCTAACCTCGTTGCGCCCCTGCCGTCACGGCCCATGCCACTCCTCGCTGGGCAGCCCCAACAGCGCTGATATTTCTGCACTAAGCCACGCTCCCTTCGGGCGAACCTTCCGGACAAGAAGAAATTAAAAAGCATTGCTATTTCAGCGTTTGGCCGAGATTGGCCCGTGTCACCAGTCAAGCTGAAGCCAGAAAACGAAAAGTGTGCGCTTTTTTTTAGATGAAATCCATCCAGCGAACCTCAATTTGCGCGACGAAAATCACTGCCAAAGCAGAAAGCGAATGCGGGATACTCGCATTAAACAAGAGCGCCACAACGAGCAGCATTCTCCACCAACACACAAGGAAGCATTCTTACAGCAGTTGTAGTAGTCTCGACAGCCGTCGTCGTCGATGATGATGATGGCTGTGAGTTGTCCTGGTCTGCATCGTGGTAAGGAAGCCTGTGAACATCGTAGTGAGTTATGCCTCAGCGCGGTTCTGCTTTCGTCTTGCATTGCTGTGTTTCGGAATATACAGCAGCAAAGCACTCATTACCTCGGGTCAAAGAAGGTCGTTGTGCGATGATTGTGGTCGATGAAGAAAGGCTTGTCTGAGCTGTCGACTTTCCTCTCCCATCCACGCGGAAGGGGTTTGGTCGGGTCGGCGAAACTGAAAAAGTGTCGTGGACGAAGATGAAGGACAAGTCGAAAGTTCGAAAAAGCGAAACTTTAGTGTGGTTTTGCGGCAAGGAAAGCAATTATTTGTTTAGAGGGGAATCGCACCGAAAGTCAAGAGCAGTTTAGTTGTAGTTTAACCAACACTGCTTACACGAGAACCTTTACATCCACGTGACATTTTAAAACATGGTGGATTCCGATACTAATGACAAATTATTCCAGAGAAAATTTAACGTATGAAACGCTCGAAGCATATCCAAAGGTTTAAATTGGTGTGCTGCGCTATGTAAACTGAGTATATGCGACGTAGCGCCTTCGTCCACTCCACAGTGAAAAAGTTTTCCGCTTCTCGCGCTCCATTACCCCTGTCATGCTGATGGGTTCATTTGCAAGTGTCAGCACGGCAGTGACAACCTGTGCTTTTTTTTCGCTGAGACATTTCGGTCATTTTTTCAGGAGACATTTTGGTCACTGAGACATTTCGGTCATTTGTCTGACAGTTGTGTTAAAACTTACCGTGACAGTTAGCCTATGTTTTCAAATATCTGACCGAAATGACTTAATTTTTTTCGGTCATTTCAAAATCATTTTGGTCTATATGACCAAAAAAACCCAGGTGACAACTACAAACAAGCTTTGTTCTTTTAACTGGTAGAGAAAAATGGTTAGGCCGTAGTTTAAAATGATTACAAATGGATATCAATCGATCAACTATTTTTTAGTTTGGTATCTCAAACAGGTTACTTTAACCAAATAATTCAATTGTTTTCTTCCAAAAATCACAAAACGTCGGTTTACTTCGAAGCAAACCATTACCGAACCATTTAAAGAAACTTTCCATGATAATGTATACAAATTTGCGGATAAACCACGAACAAAACGGTTTTACTAAAAACTAATGTTTGCTTACCAACAAGTACTGTATCAGTATAAGCTGTGTCTACAAGTGCGCAATTGCTCGCTTCGACAAGGCTGTATAAAATCTGCGGCAACAATCTGGACCTGGACCACTGACATGGTTTTCAGTTTACTCTTTCTTGTCAATGTCAGCAACTGTCTGGCACCGTAGACGGACAGCGAGCCACGCAAAGTGTAAGTCGCTGTAATATTTTAAAGGCGTTGTTGTCTAGAGAGCTCGTAAAATTGAAAAACCCTTCAGCGTAGGAGGAAAGCAATCGCCTTACGCAAGCACCAAAGAAAAGAAGCACAAGTTAAAGATTGACCAAACCAGGGGTTGTGGATGGCAGGATTGACGCGAACGCTTTATAAGTGCGCGGCAACTTCTCCGCAACAATTTTCTGCTTCAGTGAGCTTTGTTGCATCGTTTGAATAAAACTGTGCAATTTCGATGAAAACTCAATCACTGTTTGAAAAGCACGCGAAGATAACAACGGTTTTCCCACTCTGTTGAGTTACAGCATGGCTTCCCAACCTGGGGTACATTTAAGATTAGCAATAGAAGAGACAATTATCTTTATATAATTTTATTTCCGAATATTCCAAAATATGAAACTTCTACTAAAAATTCAGTGGGTTTTTGTTATTTTACCCGGCCTTTTTGTCCTAAGAAACTTAATGGTACATGCTCATCTGTCGAAATGCTGAAGGGGTACATGGTCAGAGAAGGTTTGGGAACCCCTGAGTTACAGCAATAAAATGTGGTCAGCACAAAACAAAGCTTTTAAGCCTACGAATCTTGAATGCGACCAGATAGATCGCTATTGGTACACCAAAAAAGTGGAACCTGTACAACGACAGTACAAATAAGAGCCGCACTCATGGGACGTCAGTTACGCACAAACACACGTTTGCGCGAAGAGTTCCTGAAGAATTTTCTATCATGAACGCAGCTGGATGCCAACGAGTCGAACAAGCATAGATCAAGCAATAGAATTCCGTAATAGATGAATCGGTACGAATATGATGCTGTACAAACATACCAGTTGATAAAACGAACAAGGTCCTTATTGTGTTGATATTCGCGGAAGTTTCTTCTGTCGCGCGTCACCTTCGTCACCATGTACTTGACAGTGGTGCGGCTGACGTACAACTGATAGGCTTCCTGAAATATTGTCCGACAACGCAGGTCAGCTGGGAAATAAGCGATGAAGCGTGCGGAAGATACGCAGTGGAGAAATCGTAACGCGAGAAAAGGCGCTGCCGTTGCTTGGCAACACTACATACTGCATTGCACCTGTGACCGCGTAAGGCAGTCTGAAATGATTGCTTTGGCCCAATCAAGAACAAATCCCAAATGTTAGCGGAGCTGCTGCAGGGTACAAGCCAGTGTAATACAGTATGTAGTTCCACTGCTAACCTCAAATTAGATCCTGATTTCTGCGGAGTAGAGGCGTTGTTAAGCTCGAAATAAATTGCAGCAAAGTTTGTGCAGTAATGCCCGGTTAAGTTAGCATAAAATAATTAGAAAAATGTCTAGATTCAACTATATTGAGCAATTTATTGGTATTTACAGTAAATCAAACATGACATCTTGTCATAAAAATGTTGAACAAGCACCATTATGGAGCTACAGTTCACGATTTTGACAAGACATGATACGTCAGCTTATGCATATTAATTTTGATCTCTTGCGTTTTGCTTCCAAAATCAACTCAGTTAATTTTCGCTGAAAGTGTTCGAAGTATTTTTAAATTCATAGTAATCATTTCCTACTTGAGCTTGCAAATCATGGCATAACAACTGATCTTCAACTTCAAGGACTTTATTGTAGGTATGCTCCAACCCACCAAAAAGGCATCGTTCTCGGTTGGTCATCATCCAAAATCACACGCGAGAACACTTCGTTGTTTTCGTCACCAATATGCACAAACTCTTCTGCAGAGCTTTCGTCTCTTGGAATATTTAATGCGTTGAAGCTGCGCAATAGATCAGCCATCAAAACAACTTCCTCATCAGCCCCACCTCCCAGACTTAGTAAGTCAACCTTGCCGAAAGCATTCTTTATTGCTGCATCCGATATTGCATCCCAGGCAAATCTAATGTATTGAGCTGCATCTAGCATATGAGCAGAGTTACCATAAGCAACACCTGCTGCTCCTCTACGTAGCCGTTTTGCTTGTTTTTTTTGCGGGCCTTCAACTTCGAAGAAATCTAAAACAACTTTGAGATATAAATATTTATAACTTTTCTTTAGTGCTGCGATAATTCCCACATCAGATGGCTGTTTCCAGCTAGAGCAGCTGGGTGGGAAGAACAACACCTTGATGTCATTTCTCTCAACAGCTGGAAAATGACCTGGAGCATTGTCCATCAATAGAAGAACTGGGCGTCTTGTTCTCTTTCTTAATTCAGAACGAAACACTCCCTCAAACCATTCCCAGCGTGTGGCAACGTCCACCTATGCCTTATTCTGACGTACGTAACAGGCCGTTCCCGATTCTTGATGCAAGCCGGAAACTTGGATTTTCCAATTTAACGTGCATGGAAGTTTTTGGGTTCCTGTGGCATTTGCACTAACTACAAGTGACACTCGTTCTTCAGCTGTTTTCTTACTCCATGTGCTGCCAACATCCTCAATGACATAAGCAAGGTACATTTGGACAGCAGCCTTAAAAATAAGCTTGTTCCATCCATGTTGTATACATTTTCGGGATCATACTTGGCATTATGGCATATAACTTATCTAAGGCACCCAAAAGATTAGGGTCTTCTCTGTCCACTCCGCTCCTTCCACGTGAAGAAACATTTGGTGTAATCCTCGGCGTTCTCTAAATCGACTAAACAGTGCTTTAAGTCATCCTGCGATATTGATAGCTGTTCAGCAGTTTGTTTTTCTTTCGAAATGGCGAGTGGAACGGGTAGGTTCGCTTGATGCAAGCCGGAAACTTGCTTGACGCACACTATCAATCCAAAGATATAACATATCTTCCAGCTTATAAATCTGCTGACAGACGCTATATATCTTTTCTTTTTTTGTCCGTTTCGACATCAAAGCAGAACGTTTACGAATAATTTCTCGCTGCGCCCAGACTTTTCTAATGACAGCCTAACTTTACTGCAGGATTTGACGGGTTCAGCTTAGAGATTACCTCTATATCTCTGTTGCTCATCCGAAAGTTTGACTATGTCTGACATTATTTGTGAATAGTACAATGGAAGTGACTAATATATGCCTTGTTTTGTTAGCTTCAGTCAGTGCATCAATCCATCTCGAAACATTAGCCCTAATGATCAGCAGCTTTATTTTTGCTGACACAGTACAGGCATTACAACACGTAATAATACGCTTTGTATTTGCAGTAAAAGCACAATTGCTAAGTTCGCACAAACTGCTCAGATTCAACCGGGATATTACTGTATGGCGGAGTTGGAAAAATAAACTGCTCAGATTCAACCGCACTTAACCGGGATATTACTGTATGGCGGAGTTGGAAAAATATTAACATTTCTACATTCATCGTGTGAGAGGAATACAAAATATGTGATTTTCAGTTTATTGCCCTTTAATTGAGCAATAACTACAATACATGATGAACTGACAAAAAAAGGCACAACTTTCAGACTACGTGAGGGATTTAGAGAGTACCACGCACACAACTTCGCAGTGAACGTAAGTCACGGCGGTCGACATTGATGCAACATTAGGAGCATGCTGCAAAAAATAGCATCAGAAGGTACGAACTGGTATTTAATGCAACTATTGCTGTGTCTTCAAACATTTAACTTTTTTCAAAAAAATATTTGCAACTGTAAACAAAGGTTAGCAACCAAACCTGATTAAAAACATAACAACAAATTTCTTTCAAGGCGGAGCAGCGCTCGTGGTATGGAACGCTCTCCCTGCGAGATATTAACCGCAACACCTACGTGTTTTTTTTTTCAAAAAGAAGCTTACCTGGTTGGAATTCAGCAACGTGAAGAACTGTGGATGACTGAGCAACCGGTAAGCAGGGTTGTGCACCATGGAGTCCCTTGCCTCCGGGTCGCCGCGCGATGTCGCTGCCGATCCGGGCGACGAAGTTTGATGTGGCGCTGGTCGCGGGCCGTCCACCACTGCACGTATGGAGGAACGCAGTTGCTGTTCTGTTTGACGCGAACGCGCTATTGCTTGAATACTGCGATGGCGAAAAGCGTACACGAAATTGGACTTAGTTCAAATAGCACTGTATGCGACTGATACCGGCATGCACTGGGATTGACTATTGCTAATCGATGATACCGACATAAGATACCGCTCTATCACGTGTCGTTCAGCATTTTCGCCATACCGTCATCACCACCAGTTGCTGATGCTGTTGGCCGATCTTTGTTCCGGTCGTTCGACTCAGCAGGATTTTCTCGGCAGGTTTCCAGAACCGAACTGGTCACGTGACTCCTGGCGTCGGACGACGGTGGCTCTTCGGGGCTGCTGGGGTTCCTCATAACCCTTTTAATGCTCTGGTACCTGAGAACCATTTCGTTGTGAGTTGTCTTGGTCAGACAGCTAGCAGCAGATAACCCGTCTCAGCTGATCTACGCGCACATATCGCACAGACTACGGGAGGTGGGAAGAAACGAACACAAAGGACGTAACACGTGGCAACGGCATCACCATGAGCCAAATTCAATTTTCAGGATATTGACTATTGCCGGCAAACGTTTACGAAAACGACTATCGTGGGATATACAGTAGATCACCATCTCTGAACTGAGTCACAAAACGTGAGATCATATCTAACAAATCTTCATTAAACCCATCACAAGATGCTGTAATCGTAAAATTCTATAACACTAAACATTTCCACTTAATCAACAATATTATTGGGCTTTGCCAGTACGCTGTTTGTTTATGCGCAAATAGGACAGAATATCGTGTTGTAATCAGTGGCGTAATTGACGGGGGGAGTCCCCCCTGGCAACCTAAATGTAAAAACTGGGCCTCCCTTAGTTTACATTTTGATACTGAGTATTCTTTTGGTTTTCAGTAGGTTGTTGTTTTTTGCGTTTTTCGGGGTGTTTTCGTGTTAATATAGGCAGCCACGACATCCGGATTCACTATCATTTCTTAACTTCTTCTGAGTGTTGGCTAGTGCCCCCCTATGGTAGCCAGTGGGCCCCTTCAGCTAAGTTTTGCCCCCCCTGGCTGAAACCCCCAGTTACGTCACTGGTTTTAATGCGAGAAAATTTATGAGAGCGCGCGCGTTCGAGAAAAGAAGGATGGTACTTTTCCAGTTTTACGGGCGAACAGCTCTCACAGCTTTGAATTTCTGTTTACATGGCAGTATACGGTATAACGTTTCAAGGAGACGACCACGTTCTTAAGTTTGAAAAGAGTGTTAAGATTAAACAGTGTAATGGGGTTACAACGAGCGCCTGAGAACAACACCATTGCATGTCAAAATTCCCCCACTCGTGTTCAACAAATTATGCACTGAAGGGTTTAAGGTCAAACAGTCGGAAAACTGACGCTGAAAACGTTGGAAAACGCGCCGAGAACGAAACTTACTGCGACCTTCTCAGACTTTTTATTACAGCAAATTTCTGGTTACATCACACTTGGCCCGGTCCGGAGTTTTTTTTAAGGAAAATGTGAGGTACCCGGTATGGATCTTTAGGGACCCGATTTCTCTCGTTATAGGGACCCGATTTTTTCGGATTCTAGGGACTCGATGATGAATTTCTCTGATTCTAGGTACCCGATTTTCAATTCTAGGGACCCGAATCGGGTCCCTAAAACACAAACCCTGATCATATTATAATGTGGAGTTATCAAAAATCAGGACACTGTGTTAACGGCAATAAGGGAAGTCATTCGCTAAAAAACAAGCTAAGATTGCCAAATTCACTAAAATACGAGCAACAACTGATGAAGTTAGTTGCGCACGTATTGTTTATGATGCGGTCAAATATTGCATACCGGTGACGAACTTGTGTTCGGTCATTGCGTATTATTACATCACAAAAGCAGTTTTGCAATCACCCATCCAAGTGTATGACTTGCTTCCGTTACAGTCCGAATAGCGGACAAGAACCCGTGCATTTTCTTGATTAGATTACACTACCTCCTTCAGTCTGGTCAAATCAAGCGGAACCTCCTACGGTATTCGGTCTGTGACCGCACAAACACCGACGTCAAACGCATGTCGACCTGCGCCCATCATCTGACAATAGCGGAAGAGTGCGATTTATTGCAGGGTCTCCAAACTACGGCCGGCGGGCGAAATCCGGCCCGCGAAACCATTTCAACTGGGCGCAAAGACATTTTGCCAATATTGAAAAAATAATATATTTACGGAAAACTCGTTGATTTGGCAGAACGCAACATATGCCGAAACAATGACATTACAGAAGATGTCCGGCCCTCGAATAGTTCCGCAATGGCTTATGTGGCCCACCGACAAAAAAGTCGCGGCCCCTGACTTGGTGCATTCTTTCATAAAAACAATGCATATTAAGAAAAGGAAATCTGTGCTCAATGTCGGTTATACCAAGATTGGATGGATGGGTGTGCACCCTGCGATTGCCTGGAATTAAGTGTCCTTCACGCACCGTGTGAGGTTCTCTAAGATTCGCGCCACAACTTGATAATTTCCAGCACTTGATCAACTAACATACGAAAAAATCTGTTCGTAGGGGGAAGTTCCGATACCTCCGCATTGCTCGTTCATAATTCCTGTCTCCTTTTACCGAATTCATCCGCGTCAAACTAGGCCGCGCGATGCCAGCGCCAGCAGTTGCGCTCTGAGACGAAGACGTTTGGTTTTCTGCATCGCCAGTCCTGGCGTCGGTCGTCGCAACGCTGTCCAGCGACGGTCGTTCCCATTGCGTCACCCGGTTCACGTGATCGAGGTAGAAGATGCGGCCGTGCCGGTCGCGACACGCTTCCCAGTCTGCGGAGAGGTTTGACCGTTTGCCGAGCAGGCACTTGTCAGGTTCAGACGAGCTTTTGTCAATCGAGAACGTAATATTAGGGCTATCGGGCCTGCTTCATTACACGACATTCAGGTGACAACAGCGCAAACTCACTACAAAAGCACGACGAGTGGAGTAACTACATTAAGGCGTTGACTGACATCACAAACCAGGGCAGCATTCTGAACGAAGACCTACAGTACACTGCGCAAGGCTTTGATTTCGAGCGGAGGTCCAACGCACGTCTTTTTTCGCCATGATACTTATTTAGTTATTTTTAAGAATGATTCGTAATATGATCAGCGTAATTAAGAGGGTCGTTCGCAGTCTAACGACCCTTGAGTTCGCTGTATCTTTACACATAACGGCTGTAAAAACTTTTGCACGAAGCTTTTCACGCGTTTCCTGAATTTCGCGCTTAAAGTGCTAAGTTTCGTCTGAGAGTTTCGAGAGGCTCATGTACGCGTGGAAGATTCAATATTACACCCCGTTGAACGTTCGTCCACACAGACGCTCAAGTTCATGTTTGAAATTAACTTCAACCGCACGCAAACGTCACAACTGCTGTTTGCATCGAAGAGTAAGGACATCGCGCGAGCTGCAAAGAAAGACATACAGGCAATCTTTCTGCTTCGGTGACGCCAGGACTTCGATAAACAAACTTTAATCAGGCTCTACGGGCCAACGTTTCGACAGCTGATGCAACTATCTTCATCAAGGCTAAAAAAAACTTTTGATGCAACTATCGAAACGTTGGCAAGTTTTCAACGTGTTTTTATGTTTTACCACCAGTGTAGCCTGATTAAAGTTTGTTTGTATACAGGCAAGTTACTATTTTAAGAATCCATAAAATGCAGACATTTCACCGCTTCAAGTGTGCAATAATAATCGTTTGTTTTTTTTCGGGTTACGTTTACAGAGACGAAAGACACAACAGAAAAGGAAATACCCACTGGGTGCGCCAAAAATCCTGAAGTTTCATGCCAGGAAAACCGGAACCTCAGTTTTTAAGATCTTTTTCAAAAGATTTGCCCTCGGAAAATGATTAACTTTTGGATTTAATTGAAACCTAACATATAATGTCAAACTGCCCGATCAACACAGTAGCAAGGGTGACCGGAAGCTTTGGGACCCGCAAATCTTTATGTCGGGACAGTGGGTCGTTAAAATGAAGCGTATACGTATTCTTCCCGTGGATGAATAATGGCGTGGTGGATGGAAGACAGTTGCACAACACCTCAATCGAAATGAATAATTTAAATGCGGCGTGGAAGGCAATTTGGCAAATTTTCGACAACATCTGTTTCGCACAGCGGGCGTGAAACGCCTCGATATTCGTCGCGAAGCAACGAGAGTCGTCACTGCAAACGTGCGCGCAGTCAAGCGGAAAGAAAAAGCGACATACTTGGCGGCAATCCTTCCTGCGAAAGTTCGCCGTCCATCTCAGACGATTCTGACCTTGAAACAAAGCAGCACAGCCACGGGTAATACGCAATAGCGACAGTGAACATTTTTCAACATCCCGATCGCAGACACACCAAAACAAAGAAGCATAGAAGCCTACACTTTTAATTCAAATTAAGCCGCATAACCCATGACTGAGGTAAGAGCAACCCCCACATGAAATTGTCAAGTGCATTAACAAATCACTGCACCAACATTGCAGAACGAACCAACCCCCTAAGTAAACCATCAGCTGTTCAGATTTTCTAATAAAACGATTCCATTTCTGTCGCCACGTGTACAGTTTAACGCCCCAGTAAATGAAAATGTGATAGCCACCCTGATCATGGGCAAGCGACAAAATTACCCGCTTCGCAACAATCTGGTACGTTTGGCACTTTCCACAAGCCTTCCGCTCTGTGACATGGCGCAAGTGACAGAGGAAGGTCTCTGTCGGAAGATATTCAGGCCAGGAGGTTTCGCAGGCAGTGCTTGTTCTTCAACAATGGCGGAAGCGGCGCGCGACGGAAAACCATGCAGATAAATTCCTGTAAAAATGCATCAGATCACCGTGCTGCTTGGCGAATGACACGACATTGTACCTTTTAAGTTGCATTGATTTCGGTTCCTCTTTAAGTTTCAACTGTAATTTTACACTTTGGGTACACGTAATTTGGGTGTCTGCACAATGCACGCCGACCAAGAATTCTACGAAGTGTAAGCACCTTCGCCTGACTTCCACTTTCTACCTTTTTCTGTTGGTATTAGCTGTTTCTTTTTAGACTTTAAGACGATGAAGGCAGCGGAAACAGTCTCAAATTGCTGTGATAGTCCTGCAGCAAACTATAATAAACCATTTTCATTACGCTGAGAATTGTATGCACAAAGAACTCAAATGAAAGTACCGGATGTTAGGCATAGCGCAGAGTTTGGAGAAGGCAAGATGTTTTTCTTGTTGGTCAGAGACGTGGGCAGTGAGGAACGACGCTTCACTGGTCTGGGAGAGTTGCGCAAAGCGGACGTTGCGGCCTGCAAGAAACATACGCGCTGCTTGCTGCTGTTGTTGTTGTTGACGGGGACAAGCCAGGTGCAAATTAATACCGAGGAAAACACATACACGTCGCGATAAAAAATGTAAAACTGTGTTTCACCTCCGGCACAGTGCTAATGCACAAACTTGTATTAACCGCAACTGCTGGCAATGAGAAGCATAAAAAACATTCACAGTGATCGGATTAAACGGTAATTTACACTCTTTCCATCGCTACGACGGTGGCGAGGCTGCACACGTTGCATTGCCCTACCCTGGACAGTTCATTTTGGATTTCAGAAAATGCAATTTGAAACGAACAATCGCGTATTTTTCTGAACATGTAGAGGATTATACTCAGACTTCACCAACGAATCCCGGTCACTTGTGATGACGCGTTGCACAGTGGGGTTACGTTGCTATCCTGGTCAGCCATATGTTGCTCTGCATGGCAACACTGCAATCATCGCAAGCAATATAAAAAAAGAAACTAGCGAATCTCGGGCACCTGCCACCTGGCAGAGTTGAAAAAATGCTCCTGTCTGTTAGAGGTTTTCCTGCTGACGCGAAAAATGCTGTTTCCTGCATGAAGTCATTACTGACTCAATATACATGAAAATTAATTGTCTAAAACGATATTCCAATCGTGATAATTTAGCCTACAATTAAGCTTGCAATTGTGCAGAACGTCCATACTAAAGTATTTGTCGAAACTGTGAAGTCAACAGCACTGCAAAAAGTTGACGCAACATAATTAGGCTACTTGACTTTTTTTGAGTTTTTAGGTACTTTTTTGTCGCAGGAAAACCGTGACTCGGGATCTCCACAATTACGACTTAAATTTGTTTCCATGCCAAACGAGCTCGTTTAATATGTCCAACGATTTCCTATAATATTATAAATAAACGAGTTTCGAATAACTGTTGGTGAAACATCAAATGCTGGCAACATTAACACCATTATTCAATGTTTCGCGAAAATCGCTAAACACCATTTGCGTCGAAGTAATTGTCACATGAAGTTGACACAGGTTTCTTAAAGACACTTTGCATTCAACGTCCAGCAGCCAGCGAGTTGGAGAAGTATCTCGACGAACGAGTATGGCATTGTGATCAGTATTAAGGTGAGCGTGCGTCGAAAATCCGTTTTTAAAGGAGATGCTGCCGCTTACGTCGAACGTCGGAAAGTCACCGTCTGCGATTCCTTCGCGGTAGCCTACCGCAATGTGTTCTTGTTTTAATCCTTATGCAAACCATCGCAAATAAGTGCATGTCTCCTTTCAAACTGTTATAGGGACGCTAGCTTTCAGAATCGGTAATACGATCCAAGCGCACACAAGGCTTCAGTTACGAGGTTTACTTGGATATTTTGCTTTAGTTTACGCTTTACTGGCTTGCAAAGGTCTCGTGCCAGGGCAAAACCAACAGCCGCATCGTAAACACGAGCTTCGCGCAACAAAAGGCGAGATTACCTCGGACAGGTTGGCAGGAAAGTTTCTCCTTTCGATCTTCAAAAGCACGTTCGGTCCCGCGTTGCGCAAAGCTTTAATAACGGTGCTGTGCGAATCGACAACCTGAGCGCCGTTCACCGAAAGCAGACGGTCGTGCACCTTCACACCAGCCACATCGGCAGGACTTCCAGGCTCGACGCGTGTCACATATATGCCCTGCACAAGCAGCGCATATGGTCGACTATCGATTTCGTTACTGCTTGACTGCGCTCACGTCACGAATCGTGATCGCTGGTGAGGTTACGAAAAGTTGATATGCAAAAATAATTTTAAGTTTGAGCAGCCGCACGAACCTTGGGTTGTGCTTTGACAGGCGTGCGAAGCAAAAGAAAAGATACGGAAACCCTGACTTATTTTTGACGCACACCCGAGCGCAAACGCAGCAACTGACGCTCAGCCGCAAAGCTTTCGGCATACAGACACAGATGCAATTTACAGTGTCCGGGGCCGGCCGAGATGATAGACTGGCTTGAAGCAGACGTTGCGCAAGACCGGAAAGCAAACAAACAACACGTGGCGAGCGCTGCGCAGGAATGAGGTCCGTGCTATTGATGCATCAGGCCCATTCGTACAACTGGCCCAGATTTACATCAGTCGATTTGATGGTTGCGAGTGAATGTCGAATGTACATGCACCGATGCCGAGAAAAATAGGCGCTTTTTGCACTGCAGTTTTAAGTCCAACCTTGCCTTCATCCGGCCCCTGTGTACACTCTTTGACATCACCCGAACTTAAAACTGAAGCGTTTCGTGAACAGCGCAAAGATTTTCAAGTTGAGGTCAGGTCTAGTCGGGATTTGGGGAGGATATCATAGCCTTAAACATATTCTAACATGCATGCCGGACAGCGACACCAAAGGGTGACCGAAAACTTCCAGCCTGGCTTCGGAAGAAAATCATTCATCAGACTCGTTTAGTTTGTCCGATATGTCACTAAGCGCGTTCCCAGTGTTATGGGGAATTGTCAATGTATCACGTGGCAGCAAAGTAGGAGTGTGGTTTTAAGTTTCAGTTAACTAACGCGCAATAACAGACAGTAAACCACTCCGGATCAGAAGCTCGACTGCAGAGGGAAAGACTATGCACAGGGGTGTCTTACCACAGATACGGGGGCCTTGAATTTCACACGCACTAGAAGTTGTGTGAGTCATTTTATTTTCATTCTGTCACTTTATTTTCAGTCATGAGTCACTTTATTTTCATTCTGCACCACTGTACCTTTTTTGAAACAGAGCGTAAGTTGTTTGGTAAAACGGCTAGTTCAGCGATTTTTATAACAACAACAAAAGCAGGTACCATCTTTCTTAGGATGGGATGCTTTGATTCCACGCCACCAATGATGTTGCAACCAAGGTGGGCACTTCCGTTGGGTCGACAGATCATTAAGTCCATCTGCAACAAAAACAATAAGTTTTATAGAATCTGCCGAAGCCAATTCCAACAACAACTGGTGTGGCTCAACTTTTCACTGCTGGCAAATAACGCGAGGGCACTTTTTTCTCGAATATGTCCAAGACTAAAACGAGTGTATGTTCATTCAACTGCTACAGAAGCTGCGAAGGAATATCATCTTAAAGCCCAGATGGCACCGTGACAAAAGTAGGCGAGACTTGAACGCAAAGGTAACCGCCAACATTTATTCACCTTACCAGATCAACTCAATTGAGATAGGGAAAGAGTCTTGTGATTTCTGCGTACATAATGTGATAACATAGGTGGTGTATATTACCGCGTCGATGGACATAAAACTGAACTGACTTTTTCGTAGACAACACAGCCTTAACTAATCTAAAGTACAGAAACTTCACTACCCAAGCTAACATCTCAATCTAGATCTTCAGCAGATGTGAACGAGTCCATAAGTGACATATGAAACGTACGGCTAACAGAACAGTAGGACAATTTCAAATTGTATTCTAATCTTTAAGCAAAACTACGACTAAGCCTAACTTATGTATCTACGTCATGACAGCGCGGTAAAACTACAAAATGGCAAGAATCCGGAAAGAACGGCCCAAAATTACGAAAGGCATGGTCACTACACCAGCTTAAAAGTTGACAGCAATTGGCTGAACTTGAGGAAGATCTGATGAAACACCAGGCAGATCAAGAAAGTCTGCCATTGGATAAGGCTGTGTACCTTGTAAAAGTCGTCACACGCAAGTTTTGCAGCGGTTTTGGTAATGAGAAAGGCACAAGCGTTTTCCGAATCACGCGGAAATGTCTCTTGCGCATATCAGAGTTTGAACAAAAATATCCGAATTGCCAACGACTAGTAGCAAGTCGTAGATATGCAGCAAAATGCTTCCGTCCTCACTCTTCGGCAACAATCGACGTCATGGGGCGAAAATGCCACACGAAACAAAAGTTTTTAGGTGTGGACCGCGCATCACCTGCATTGCGCCGGTCACAGAACACGTTTTGATATCACGCGACGTTGCAATTGCACGACCGCGAAGTCGTAAGCTATTTTCATAGGCTGTTTATTTCTGTTGCGATGGCATTGCTACCGACATCTACTTCGAACAATTACAGAACAATGAGAGTTTGAACGCAGTTCAGCACAAAACTCACATAAAAAAATCGAAGAACCGTAAATAAGCTTTTTTACTCTGATACGGAAATCGAGTGAGTGGTGACATAGTCTTTTTCAGTGGTTCCCAACCGGGGAGGAATTCCTCCCTGGGGAGGAATTTCATGAGTTCAGGGAAGGAATTTCCACTTTGTAGTGAAGTTACCAAATCATTGTGTTTTAATTAAATTTACATTGGCTCTTTCAATGAGTTCCATCACTTTATATTTGTCAGTTATTCAATGGACTAGCACACGTATATGTTGACAAGCTTTAGTGCTATTATTTGGCAACAAATTTTTT
>Ga0210059_1002641_pt1 | contig 28206 bp, 16 predicted proteins | sample Ectturendosymbi2_FD_188042 | JGI IMG/M metagenome (GOLD analysis project Ga0210059, IMG submission 188042) | Ecteinascidia turbinata endosymbiont from Florida, USA - Sample 2 (SPAdes) (version 2) | ecosystem: Host-associated > Tunicates > Ascidians > Unclassified | place: Key West, Florida...
CATGTGAACGGTTTGTGCCCAGCCGGAAAGCTCAATGAGCAGTCTATTATACAGCCCTGGTTCCAGTCCGTACGTACTTGTCCATATGGTTGGGCCACTGGTTGCAACAGATTCATTCAGTTCTTCTGGATTCCTGACTATTACCATGTGGTCTAAAGTGGCTATTACGCAAAATTACATCAAATTCATCTGGACTGGAACTAATGTATACTGTTAATATTTGCGTTCCATTTCTTAATTTGGTTTTATTTGTCGAGGCGTTCATTGGAATACTGTGCTGTGCATACTGGTATGATAGAAACACACATTTTGTGAAACTGATGGTTTACCATTTATGATTGTATCATGTCATAAAATGGAGGTGAGCTTTATAATTGTACGACAGGAAAGCCATTATTATTGGAAGCTTTTCATATACTTAAATCACGGTTTTCAAAGAAACGATGCTGCGCTATTTTAATCAGAACCGAAGTTTTTTGAAAGTTGCAAAACATTTATGAATGGAAAATGTCCCACCATTTGTTTAGTGACTACAGTAAAAAAACACCAGGAAAAATGTTTGAAAACAATGCAGGCAAATCTGGGACTTGATTATTTGCTGAATTTTTATGGGAACCTTGACATAACTAGATAGTTAACGATTGCAAGAAAAGGGCAGCCCATGTCCTGATTTTAGAGCTCAACTGAAGAGTGTTTTGATTACATCCCATCATGACTTCGCGGTTATTTTATCGTAAGTGTCCATGACGTTCTGTCAGTTTTCAGTCTGGCTTTTATGAAGAGGACGTCATTACCACATCTTACAGTGTTGGAACTAAAAATAGCTGGTTTTGTCTTCAAAACAAAAAAATTGACTGTGAAATTCAATTTTTGCGTATAAATTATATTTTCATTACTATCAAACAACTAGATAGGTCGGTTTTCGGCTGTGCTTAGTGTGAAAAAACACAATTTTATGTAAAACAGGATTGCGGATTGATACTTGTTGTGACATATTGCTCCCATCATGTTCACTGAAATTTACACTTGTATTTATTTGTGAAAGTGCCAGATCACTCTTGGAAAACGCAAAGTTACGGTCGTTTTACCCGAAACACAAAAGAAACTGTCTCGGCATCAGGTGTAGGTCAAGAGCTCGTTTGGGAAGTGCTCGCTTGGCACTGGGAATGAGTGGCACGCGGAATTTTTGAACATCATTCGACACTTGTATCCTCTTATTTAGAAGATGCTGCTCATCAAGGACTAGCTGCGAAAGTGATGCGCCGAGACACGCTCGCCATGAAGCTGAGCGAACGATCTGCTAAAATGGAGCCTGCGGAAAACGCCTCGAGCCCTTCCAAATCCGAAGAAGAGCGTTCGACTCTGAAGATCAACCTCACGCGGTTAGCTCAGTGTTAACAATAATTTATTCTGTAAAGTTGCAGGTTAGGCCCTGGCCGCTATGGAATTCTTGACAACGAAGGCAATTTACCAAGCGGAGCCATGAATAGTAAATCCTTCAACCTCTTCGAATAGAAAGCGATTTTGAGATCTTATTCTGTTACGTTGTTTTGTTGCATACATTTCGTGAAACTGCCTCGTTAAACAAGAAAATGAATGAGAAAAGGGAGCCTGCAAAAGGTGTAGCCCCAGCGACTGTCGAAGTAGAGCAAATGTGATTTTCAAATGTCAATAGTCGGCTGCAGGACCTCTGAGAGAAATTTTAGGAGGGGTACAAAGACCGATACCCCCAAGCTTCTGGCGCCCTGGTCGAAACGTGTATAGCTTGTGTGTATGATAATCAGAATATAGATAAAACAACTACCATGCTAAAATTTACAAATATAGTAATTGTTATACTGGCAACCGGCTTACACTAGCAATTTTGAGCTTTTTTGCAGAAAAACTTAACATGCGTACTTTCATCCTCCCGGGCCCGGATACTATGCACAACTTAACCCCCATCCTCCCGGGCCCGGATATGATGTACATATTGGTCGACTGCTACGTATATGTGCTACAGTAATATGTTAAAGTCGCTGGGGAAGATGTCCTCCGGCATTGACTTGGAAGTTATACTTGCGCTGCTCGCAACATAGCACGCCCTCAGTAACTTGCGATTATGCTGTTTATATACAAATTACGAATTTTTTAAGTTAATCGGAAAAGTAGCTATAGTCAACTTTTTATCGTTGCAAATCTCTAATGCAGACGACTCAGCCAACGACCAACCAAGGAAGAACTTCAGCAGCGAAACATTTTGCAAAATGAGTCGCAAGAAGATCGAAACCGTGAAAGAGAAAAGGTTTCTTGTTGTTAATTCATTCCACAGTACTTCTCTCTTTTTTGCTATTTAAAGAACGTTCCTTACCGTGTAAACTCGAGTTCGATGTTACTGTTAGTTTAAAAGCGTTGTTTCTGTTTTTGCAGGTGAAGCGGCAGCTGACGCGCAAGCTTTCGATGAGACCGACAGTGAAGGAGCTTGTTGAGCGGAAAGTCCTCATCAACTGGCACGAATATGTAGAAGTGTACGAAGTGCAGAACTATGATCGAAGAGGCGACAAGCCCTGGACGCGACTGACCCCTGCCGATAAGGTAACTTGCCGCCCTTTCGCGACAACTGTGACCTGAGTAGTTCTTCGCTAGTATCGCCTCACGTCTGTCCTTGGCCTATTGGTCGTGACCCACGAGGGGGTCATGAAAAGTCGATTCGGTAAAACAAAAAACAAAATAACAATCTGTGCAAGATATAACTGCGCAAAATTTTACAGTTTCACCTTTTAATACGTAGTTAAATCAAAGTGAGGTGAAAATTAACGATATCTATGATTAGAAACGTACAATGAGAGAAAATTTGTGGGTTACGATGCTATCGTTCGGAACGACGATATGTCACGTTGGGAAGACGGAAAATAATCAATGCCTAATGTGCTGGTGATCAATATCGTTTTCGATATTTTTTGTGTGGAAATTTTTCAAGAATTTCGCGCCATTTGCTGACGCACCCATGTGCCCCGATACTTCTCGGTTGTTACTGTGTTGCGTTGTGAGGGTGCGCATTGCACAGAACAAAATGTTTCACTGCTCAATTTGAACAATGCCGCGAGTTACCGTAACAGACACAGTGCATTGTATTATTATATTTCAAATACCGACTTAAGCTGTACAGTTTACGAGTAGTGAGACACGTGGTCATGGTTAATGGACTTTTTTATTTGCTTCGGTCCGTTTGCTTAAATCGGATTACGCCAGGTGATCAGGTTGGAATCCGGCCCTTGGTCTTGTAGGAGCTTGATAAATACAGTAATGGTCCACAGGAAATCTTTATTCGCGTTACAAGTATGCGGGGTGAGAACAGCTGAATAGGGTATTTGGGGTACAAGTTTCATTGCTCAATTTTTCCATCATTTAGCATGTACTGTAGACGGAGGTCAGACCCGCTTGTTAAATAGCAAGGTTCCTGGTCGTTGGTATCAGGTGACAATAATATTCTGCAGTTTCCAAAAAGCAGAACAATTTCTATTTTCTGCAAGTTCTGACCATTTAGATCAGTGGTTCCCAACCGGGGAGGAATTCCTCTCCAGGGAGGAGTTTCATGAGTTCCGGGGAGGAATTTCCACCTTATAGTTAAGTTACTTATTCATTTTACTTCTTTTTTAAGCTGGCATTGGTTCTTTCAATTATTTATAGATTTCACTTTATATTTGTGAATTATTTAGTGGACTATCACACTTGTTTACAAACTTTAGTGCCATTATTTGACAACAAATTGTTTTTGTCCCACTTTTATTGATCAAGTTATTGTCGTCAATAAAGACCATTGTTCCAATTGTAGTTAATACTTGCCTACAAACCCGAACAGGGAGGAATAAAAAGTTCCAACGTAGAGCAAAGGGAGGAACGCATCAAAAAAGGTTGGGAACCACTGGTTAAGAATCTGGCAGCACTTTTTTGCGCTTTGCTTTCAACGGTTGTGGTGAAGAGAACGGCGTCTTACCACCTTGCGCGTTGGTGAAAGTTGCCTCGAAGCTGCTTGACCACATCCTGAAAATTGCGTCTGAGGTCTTCGACCTGTGTCTTTCAGGCTTCAATCCGAAAAGAGCTTAACGACTTTAAAGCGAATGAGATGGAGGTTCACGAAGAATCGAAGCGCTACACTCGATTTCACAAGCCATGAACAGCCGCAACAGGCTATCATGAAAAGTCACGTACGATGATGTGATGAAGCACACTGGCCGTCATGCTACTGAAAAGGGTTGCAGTGGCCGGAGCACGACGGCAGCAGATTTTCTTGCCTTGCTGCAGTCAATATATTTTCGTCACTTGCACTGCTTGGAACTCAGTTTCCAAAACAGTTGGAGTGCATAGTATGCGTCACTTCCTTGTAGCCACGATCACCGGCCCGCTCCCACGTTAGTCATTCTTGATTCCCGTGCTTAATCGTGTCTCTTCGGGAGAGTTTGAAACTTCACTGGTTGACAAATTTATTGACCTCAATAACTGCCAAGCTTTCAACCACAGTTAACTGTTGACCCCTTCTTCGCAGACAGTGCGTTTTCAGAAATTTCAGTTCGCACGAATCCAAACTTGGGCAATCAGGTCATTTGCTGGATTCATGTGTATGCTGCGCCGCGCAGCCGGTGTTCGGTTAAAGACAAGATCGGATCTCGCGATTCGCCACATGCGTTGATGGAGAAGAGAATCGTGTGCCTTCAGAAAACCTCTCACTTTCGAGTCAAACAAAACGAAACGAAATTGTATCTTTTTGTTTGCAAAAATCTGTGCTATTAAGTGTGGGTAGAGAGGAAATTTAATACAAGGTTGTTACTCCGCTCTTTGTATTTGTGCAGAAGTGCTGCCGGCTTCACTCTTACTCCTGCCGTCAGCTTGTTGGCAGTGCGTAAAACTTCCAAAAATTTTGTGACGTACGTAACATTGTTGTCGGTGATTTGTGAATTGACTACTTGCGAAGAACCTACGGTGAAAGAAAGCAACGTTACGTGTCACTGTCAAAGAAAGTTTCGTGTCGCAGTTTGACGTTCCAGAAGCAACTGGAAGGGTTTAAGTGCTCCGCGTTGGTATCGTTCTCACTCTCATATAAGGAGCGCAGATCTACGTGATTATAGGGGGCCTAAAACAGCGCTGAGGTTTTGATTATTATTGAAACTCGTTCGTTCAGACCTGCAGGTTTGCCGATGTTTTGTACCCCTCATGTTTGTCTTCTGGAAAGCTTGCCATGAGTGCCGCTGTCTCTTCATCAACCGACCGCAACGTTTTCGCAAAGCTGAACACTTCTGTGTCCAAATGGTGATCTTCGTTTTGGTAAAAGACCTACGCTGTCGTATCGCTGCTTCAATTACTATAGAAAAAGACTGATTTCTTGCAAGTTGAACACGTAATACCGACCGTCAGAAGTTTTCTGGCTACCCTATCACGCGAATAATGGCGGTGAACAAAGAATGCCCTTACGCGGCCAAACTGAACGCAATAGGCGGTAATGGCTCAGCGCTAATGGTTTGTGAAATAGAAAAACAAATGTAATGACATGGAAGGGTGTCTCAGTTCCGGGAGGAGATTTTAGCGTCACCTGAATGCTACAGCAAGCCTGGGTAACAGCACATATCTAACGTGTTTATGCGTTTTTACCTTGGTGTGAATAGATTCAGTTCGATAGTACCTACTGTTAACCTGGCAAAGCAGAACTTTTCGATTAAGATTTCAGCGTTGACTTCATGAATAGAGCTTAGCCGTTGCTGACGTTATCGTTGAAGCGATATCAAGTGTGTGTTTGTGCCAAAAAATATAAAAATGGCTTTTTTGACTAGGTCTACGCCAGCGGTTCATATATCTTGTGTCATAGAACCATTTCCAAGTGTTTATCTACGGCGCATCTTAAATAAGTTTTCAGTTGATCACCGAGACTTAATCCTTAATAATTACGATTTTCATGTTTGTGACGAAAACCCCACAAACCCGCCTGCTTCCAATCAAACATTCACCTCAGCCTCGTGTACTTGGTATCTCGAATCGTTCGCTATTCCGATTCCAGGGATTATAATGTTTGCTGTCAGCCAGCTCATGCGGTTATAGACTTTCAAGCTCTATCCCGTGTGGCGTACAGTGGCGTAGTCAGTTCAAAATTTTTTTGGGGGGGATAATGTTTGACTTGAGGCGAGCAACAGAATTTTTACTTGGGACGCCGCTTATCACAGCACAAAATGACTAGATATGCTAAAAATTTTGGGGGGGCAGGGCCTCCCCGGCTATGCCTATGGTGGCGCACTCCTTGGTTGTCAGTGCCACCTTTTCGTGACGATGCGCTTGGCTGACACGCACTGTTTAAATCGCGATGTCCGGAAATATGTTTTTATCTTCGTCGTGATACAGCACCATCCTGCGTCGAATGCTGTCGTGTGAAACATACCAAGTATTTTTTGAATGCGTTCTTTCCAGTCCTGCATCAGCCTCGCGTTTCTGTACCTGGCTTAGAATTGTGCAGGAACGTTCATCGTTGCCAGTCGGTTTTTATTGGGTATCTTAAGAATATGTTTGTCAAGGAGTCAAAGCTTAGTTTCATTGAAAGTGTTGCTGCCGCGCGAAAACGAACGCGGAAGATGCCTGTTTTCAAAAAAGGCAAAGAGCTAGTTCCAAGCATTGCCATTTTTCACTCGTGATGATTGGCAGCCCTAAATGCTGCATGCAAAGCATTATATGGCATAAAACATCTTACAGATTGCAGTTGACTTGTGGTGTTTGCTGCCCGTGTCGCATTGTGTGGAAGCGTAACATTTGCAGTTTTCTCCTGAACCTTCTGCTTCATTGCGCGTCATTACAAACAATTTGTTTAACTTGTTTGGTACGCTGACACCAAATGTCACAACCGCATTTTTGCTAGCGCCACATTATGCTTCGACGTACTAGAAAATGAACGGTTTATTCGCGTGTCTTAAGCAATGGCTTGTTCGAGGCATCGCATCTTGCTGCTGAGCAATCGATCTTTTTGCGACAGTCCTAAAACAGGCCAATTTTCCAGTGTTGTCCACGGGACATATTTATCTGTCCCAATCCCACCCCATAGCAATTTATGCCTGTCCCATCCCATCCCATGGGACGTTTCCCATGGGATTCCCATTGGAATGACATTCCCATGGACAAGCCTGCAATTTTCGTTCAGTCAGCATATGCGCGAAGTGAGCAGAAGATTATTGTTGTTTAGTCACAGCTTTCTTCTACATTTTTGTCACGCTCATAGGCATTAATAATTCAGTATATTCGTTTAACTGCATTTGCTTATCTGGGCCAACACGTTTAAAGAGCATGGTGTTCGTTGACGTTGCAAAACTGTATACATCATGTACAAGTATGACATCTCTCTTCATTTTTCATCGATTGTGTGTTTGCTGCGTTATTTGCTTTGTTGACCTAAGAACATCTGCGTTGCCCCGGTAACATTTCTGTCTCTTGTGCCAGTTGCAGTCACTGCATGGTCAACTGCTGGTTCAGACAACTGATATAGTTCAAACCTCGTTTTGTACGCGCATGAAAATGTCGAGCTTTTAGTGAACAAACCATCGTTTTATCTTTGACCTTGTTTCGCAATCCGTCTGTCACTGAAGGTCGGATGGAAAAGCTACCGCGTTGGTTGAAGCATTTTACTTTCTCAAGTTTTATGGAGTGAACAAAGTTGTACGATGGCTGTACAACTCGAGCAAAAGTTATTGGTTTCATAAACAATAGCCGAATATATCCCACTTGGAACTACGAGAAATGTACAAATTCTTCGTCAGCATCTGGCATTGTAAGCCAGTATTGCTTTCGAATAGTTGGTTGTCAAAGCTTACGCGAATCCGGCTGACATGAGCGGCTGTTATGTTTGCACAAATCTCATGTGATTATCAATGCTGCCAGCACCAATTCTTTCGATTGTATCGAACATGACTGTCTTATGTTTGTATCACAAGTGAGCTTTGTAATTCGTAAGCTCTGTGATTTGTTTTGAACCACAGTTTTTTTCTGATTTAATGAACGTTTTCGTCGAGTACTGTGTTGTGCAATGGTTTTGCGAATGGTCGAAACGATAAGGCACCAGAAGTTAGTGCTGGAAAATGAGGAACGGTTGGAACTTGTAGTGATGGGACAGTCTGTTTGGCTTCACCCCAAAGCAGGTTTTGTTACGAAAGTGAAATAATTTGTTGTTGGATTGTTGTGGAGGCCGCGCGGTCGGCACAGCGTGGCATGCGCGATGCACCACGAACGGGATGTGAGCGAGCACTGTATGTATGTGGCGCAAACAAGCAGCAAGAGCGTGAAGCCGCGTGTTGTCTCTGTTGCTGCCACGAAGTGAAGGTTTGCGAGCTTGCCGCTAGGGCGTAAAAGTGTGGAGTTCCGTCTTCGCAGTTCAGGATGGCAGAAAATGCAGCCTGCCATTTAAGCAACAGTTATTTGCAGACGTTGGTCTGCCGTCATCAGTTGAAGAGAAAACATGAAAAGAATGCAGAATTTTAAAAAATCGGCAGTACGTGAAAGGTATGTTATATCTAAGAGTCATGACCTAAATGTTAAATGAACTGAAAACAACTTCAAGCTTTTTCTACCTCGTGGTATTCATCCACTGAAGCGGCGAAAAATGCGTATCGTCGTAGATGCGCAGTTAAGTTTCATGATCGATCTCAAATACGATCTGCATTCTGGCCCTGATTTGATGAATTTTTTCGGTGTACTGTTTTGTGTGGGAAAAATAGCATTTACTTGTGACACTGAATATATCTTTCACCTGATTCGCACTTCAGGTTTGGATCAACGGTTTGCAGGTTCCTGTGGTGGCGAAATGGTAATGTGCCCCTCAAGCCGCAAGTGTATTGCATGGCTGTCCATCACTGCGGAGCCAAGTCGTTTCCGAGTTGCACAGCCAGGAAAATTCAGAAGAATTCGAAAATTTACTGTGCCTATCGAAACAAGGAATTTTACATAGACGACTAGCTGAAAGCTGTCCAGTCGGTAGAAGTTATAAGGAATGAAATCGATTGAAGGCTGTCAGATGACGATAAAGAAACATGCCGCATTTTTTGTCAACATAAGCTTTTACGTACCAATAATTCTCACATTCTTCAATACCAGGGACCTATATTCTAGGTGTGCGGCGCACACCCAATCAAACTGATAGTGACGTGACTGTTTCCAGATCGTGCGATCAAGGAAAATCACAAAAAAGGGTTGAATTGAAAGATAATTATGGGCGTTTTTATTTTCTGAGCCAAATTTTACAACTGTCCTATTTGAACGTGCTTGATTTAGCTAACTTATTGATGCATCACCAGTTTCCCATTTCATTTTTTGATGTGCGCTAAAACAGCCGCACACCTGTACTTGCAATACGTGAATCATTTCGAGCTTTGTCATTAATTGGCAGCCCAGGCGGATTCATCATAAAACGGATCACAGAAGCCCGTATCTGTTCTGCCATCTAGTAGCAAGTCTCAAACAGTCAACCCTGGTTGTGCGCCATCCCAGCCGCATACCTCCTCTGCTCGACTGCTATTCGACGAGACATTCGCGCAGCCTGTTGCTTTTGCAATTGTGAGATGCCTTGTGGCGCTGAGTATGTTTTACTCCACTGTTTTAATCCGCAATCATATTTTGCAATTGTAAACTGCGCTGACATAGCACTGAGTGTGTTCTACTCCCCTGTTTTAACGGTTACCGATAATTTTGCAGTTATGAACTGGTCTTTCTTAGCGTTCCGTGTTGGTTTTGCTCCGGTCTCATGATTTGGAGCGCTGATACAGAATTTATGTTTATTACAGTGACACATTTTACAACGAGTAAGTACAGTGTGTTTAGAATAATATGCATGTTGTGTCAACAAACTTCGCCAAAACGTTGGTTTGCAAACGTGAATACGACGTCCCGGTACTACGACAATTCATCGAACGACAATTTATCGAATCGACAGTTCGTCGAACCGACAGTTTGTCGAAACGAAAGTTTATTTAATTTTTTAAAACTAAATACCTGCATTTTCAATGGACACTTGCAATGCGTTCATCGAATTTTATTATACCCATCAAAAACGTTTCAAATGCACCCATGCAAAGAGTTTATCGAATTTTATTAAACCCAGTAGCAGCGTTTTAAATGCACACGCACAATCATTTTATCGAATTTTATTAAACCCCATATCGCCAGCCTTTTGAATCACCTACACAATGAGTTCAACAAATTTCATTGAACCCAATACAAGCGTTTTAAAATGCACACATACAATAAGTTTATTGAATTTTGTTGAACTCAATACAAGCGTTTTAAATGCACACATACAATGAGTTTACTTAAATTTATTAAACCAGGCACGTAGCCAGGGGGAATGTGTCTCCAAGCGCTTGCAGTCACTAACCGAAACCAAAACGAGGTGTAACGTTTTCGCAGCTGTTGCTGAGGTACCAATTGGCTGTATCCCACCTAATGGTATATAAACTTCATTTCAAGACCATCGCAAAATTGCACTTTGATAACGCTGACGTGCTACAAACATTGTATAACTTACCCATGTCTGCAGCATCAGCCGTTGTCTTAATTCAGGGCTCGTCAAACTTTCGTTATGTTGGCCCAATACGCCTTTTCAGTCGCAAGTAAAGACCCATGCTTATTTTTTATGGCCCAATTTCAAACTTCTGCTGTATTCAGTTACCTGTTGTATGACAATGCTATAATGTCATGAACTGTATAATGACAAAAGCAATGCTTAGTTAACGTCAGAAAATCAATTGTGCATAGTTGTTCCAGTAGTCTACGTTTTAGCCCAGGCAATCACAACGTAGGTGTTGCGCGGCCCAATAAAAAGTGCTAAACTGCCCACAATTGGGCAGAGACCCGCAGTTTGTCGACCACTACCTTAAATGGGCATCAGAGATTTTTGTTTTCGTGCAGCTAAATGCGTGATTATGCCGGTGATATACGCTTCATGCCTTGAAGCTCAAACTTTGAAAAAGTCTTTTTTTATGCAATTAGGCCATAGACACTGTTTAGCAACAGCAGCATTTATTCTAGATATTTGCTTGTAATGATTACACGTGCACTGTAATGGTTCCACTTCAATCACAATTATGTGGAGCCTTAACGTTTTCATCAATGATTTCACATTACCTTGCCTGCGAGTAAAAAAGTTTTGTCAAGTAATCAGAGTCTGTCCTGCACACAGTCTGAAGCAGTGCCGGATTAAGGTAGCGCGGGGCCTGTAGCATTTCAAGAACGCGGGGCCCAAGTTAAAAAACACATCAACACCTGCTAAATCATAAAGCGTGTGGGTAAGGCATCCCTGCTACTAGCTTCACTCTCTGCATGCTCTCTCCAGTTCGCATCGTGACATGGCAGTCTGAGTGTATCGCATGATCAGCGCCAGTGTTGCCAGATGGTTGTGACTTAAATCTGCTAAATGGGTCACAAACAAACCTGGTAGATTCTGCGAAGTCTTGTCACAAAATTTCAGCTAAAACCATTGAATTTATGTATATAATCTGTTATTATTTCGATGATTAAAATAAACGTATGAAGTTATAATTTTTCGTCTTCCACACGCTCTCAATGAGCATGGGCTGAAAATGCCGATTTTGGCCAACACACTTTTTAGCCGACAAATTTCTTTAAGTCAATATTTTGAGCAACGTACCTTGTTTTTTGTATGACGCGAAGTTCTTGACCATGCAGCTACGTCCAACCTGCGGCCCAGTTTAGGTTTTCGCTGCAGTAAAAGTATCGTATACTCTGACAACCCGTCCTTGTTTTGATAATATTGAATTCGACATTTCTTGGGCAGTGGGTCTTCAGTGCCACTTTAACACGTCTGTCACCATTGCAGTTAGGATTCGAAAACATTTACTTTGCTTAGCTCAAGTGAGTCATTAAATGTGCGGCCCTCGTAAATATGTCATCCAATGTGCGGCCCTGGTTTAAGTAGTGACATAACTTTTGGCTTAGCCATTTGGGTTGGACATAGCTGTTCTTGACGATCTGTATCAAATGGTTGCATGTTTGTATTATACAGTAAAACAATGCTCAGCGATAAACAATCTGAGCATAGCTTCAGCCCGACAATTTTTTAAGTCTGTTCGTTGCAACTTAAAACTTTGTGTTACATTTGGGTACATGCAAAAAGCCACACAGACAGTGTGGTTCCAATGCGACGAAGCTCAGCAGGTTGGATGCCTGCGAGGATTGGAAGGTTGTCTGCTGGTGTAGGACGCAGGCGTCGTTGATGGCGGTGTCGATAAGGCGGGCATGAGCACTGCGACACCAAGCAGGAGGACAGTACACTGCGGTTGAATGCACTAGGGCGGCTGTTCGCAACGTTGTTGCTGCAGCACCCCAACCGGAGCCAGAAAGCCGCCTCAGGAGTGCGACGCGTGATGTCATCTTCTTGCGAAGTGACTCAAGATGTCAGCGATACGAGAGCGACCTGTCCAACACCGAGGTATTTAGGCTCGGAGCAGAAGGGCAGGTTCTCGTTATTGAAGTTGACTTTCAGCCCACGTTTAGCTTCCATGTTGAGGTGGAAGGCTGCCGACACCATTTTTGTGGTGCTGAGCTGAAGCTTCCAAGTCTGGAGGTATTCACCTAGCGTTGCCATGTCTTTGCTCAACACCACTTCCACTGCCTGCCAATCTCCATCAGCATGTATGATTGCTAGATCGTCAGCATAGGCATACTTTCGGGAGACGGCGGTTGGCAGGTCAGAGACGTAGATGTTGAAGAGGAGCGCAAGGACAGATCCCTGTGGGACGCCGTTCTTGAAGTGTCGTAACCTGCTCCTTTGCCGTTTCCGGGGGTAAGGGTGAAGCTGCGATTTGCGTTGGTGTTATTCCGAAAGTGTTGAAAATAGGCTTGCCGTGTTCACTTTTAAAAGAGTTGCCAGATGACCGGTATAGCATTTTACTGTTAATTTAGCAGGGGGCTGTATTTTTGAAAATCTGTGCTTGAAGCCAGTACAGTAGAACTCGTCGGTCCCGGAAGAATTCCTATCTTTTGTGTACATTTCTATTCGTCTAATTCGCCATCGCCTAATTCGTCACCTCTTTCTATCCCTGAGAAGCGTTTTGTTCGTCTAACTTGTCATTTGCAGTTTGATGTCTAAGCAGCTAGTACGTATGGGAATTCAAACGAATTAAGGATCTATATCTGAGAATTGTTGCACTTCGCAACTTGTTTCTCGAACTTTATACGAGGTTCGAAGCGCGACCCAACTCTCCATTGAGAGAACGCGGAAAAGTTTATTAAAGATTTAAAAGGTGCTTGATCAAATGGAGGAGTCCAGATAGAGCAGAGGAATTAATTGTTGTAGTCAACCAGAACGTCATAAACTTGTATTTTACTGCAAATAAGAGCACTACGTATACGAACTTCTATGATAAGTTTCAACCTGTTTGCGTAATTCGTCACTTTCTTCTAATCCCCTTGAGGTGACGAATTAGGCAAATTCTACTGTATTTTGAAAACAAATGCATTGGAGTAACTCCAAAAAGAACGCAGAACTTCTCAAATTATATTACTAGTAGTGAATCTTGTCAGGACTGTTCCTTCAAGTTAAAAATGGGGGCAGTTCTTTCAAGTTACATGTAACTTAACATTACTCATAGTCTGTTTTCTCTGTTCCTTTGTATAGTCGTACTTTCCATACTTTTTCGCCTTCAACGTGATCTGTGTGAGTATTTTTTTGGCAATTTAACAATGAAACCAGCTCAGGTGGAGTTGTTACCTGAACTACTACAGGCTATTGCAGCATGCAGGAAAATCATAGTAATGGAGAGGAAGCGAGTGGCATTTTGAGGCTAGTGAACCTTATACTTCACTGCGTGAAAAACAGAGATTGATAAATTGTATTCTTGATAAGTCTTAACAATTTTCGTGTTTTCTGAAATGTATTTTCGTACAAAGCAGTTTTCTTCGTGAATGTGATTAAATGTACAAAGGTTAATCTCTTGAAGAAAGTTTTTTAGCTCAATGGCAACCCAAAATTAACCATGCAGATATCGTTTTATATTTGAAGTATAGTAGGTTGGTTTGCTAATGCATAGCATGGCTATGCTCACACAGCATACGTTAAGGCACTGTTTATCAATTTTCAAACTAAGCATTGTGGGAGATTCATGAAACCGAAAAGAAAATAACACAATAAATATGTGCATTGGTAAAAAAGCGTTCTTTTAAAAAAAAAGCTATACTAGAATCCGGTGTTATTACATGCGCGCTTAGGACACAGCGTTGATTTGGCACTGTTGACAAAATGACCGGTATTTTTACAAAACACATCTGGCAACCCTAGCTTCGAAGTCGTATTGGCAGCTCTGAGTTCGTCAGGCAGGTCTGTTTGTTGCAGAGACGTTGTCGAAACCTAAACTTCGAGGCCGAGACTGGAAGATTTGTGGATTATGCCGAAATTTTTCAAAGATATTTATAAAAGTATCATCACCACTTCGGGTTGGAAGTTTTTCGAATTTCTAGCATTTTTCCTTTATGCTTTGTTTTTTACCTGCAGATACAGCAGACAAATGTCTTGTTGAATTGCACAAGTTTTACTAAGCCATATCGCTGTAGTATTCAAGTCTCAAGACAATCCGGCTTGTGACCGAGACTCGCAGAAATGGTCGCGAGACTACATCACTGGTTTGTTGTACTGCTTAGACAGTTAGCCTACTGAACTGCAGGTTAGCAGGGGGGCGTTCGCGGTGGGAAACCATTAAACAAACCTTTCCAAATTCCAGCCCTCAAGCAAGGCTTTTGGCACCGTAGGTTTTTACTACGTTTGTTACTAGATATACATTTACACCGCGAACGCATCCCTGCAGTCCAGTTACTGTTTGAGATCATGCAGAAGTGTTTGCCCCAGGGTTGCGGAGTAGCAGGGAGTCGGGGGCGGAAGTCCAATTAATTATTTCTTACATTGCATTCCCAAGTTGAGAATCCTAGCTTGTGTCTGTTGAAATGGTATAATTTCTTTTGAAACTTTTATTGAAACAGATAATTCTTACTGTGCACCACGATTTCCATTGACTGTTAGTTGCTACAAAATCGTTGACTGCAAACTTCATTCACGTTATGCTAAGGAGTCGGAAATTTTGGAAGCTAGGAGTCGGACGTATTACCTCCGACTCCCCAACCGTTGTTTGCCCATAACGGCAGATGCTGAATGCAGCATTTTCTCGTAATGCCTCCAAAGAGAGGTTAGTCCACCCTACTTGTGAGAATATTCCAAGGTTGTAAAGCAGCAAAGCGTTTTACTCCAAGTGACACACAAAAATTTTGGAACGTAGGGCGCATACGATATAACAAACACAGCTCGTTCTAGTACAGTGGTTTTCAACCAGTGGGTCATGGCCCAGTGGTACACCATGACGTTTTTACCAGTGTGTCCGATCAGAACATCAGAATGAAAGACTTGAATAACGATGTCATTATAACCAAATAAAATACACTAGTAAAAAAATTCGACCTGAATGTTGCGTTTGTGACATAACTCCTACTTTACAATGCTATAGCTGAAGCTGTATTTACGACAATGGCTATGCCATAGTATTGAATTTTTATAGCACAGCAGCTAATGCTTAGCTGAAGTTATAGGAGTGTTAAATCTGGGAGTACAAGCTTTGGGCCATGACGAATATCTCTCGTAGTTGAATGGGACACGAGCAGAAAAAGGTTGAAAATCCCTGTTCTAGCAGCTATAACTTGAAAACGAAGTAGCAAAATTAAATGCGACTCTGAATTGCACACAAATCAAAACAAATTGCATAAACACTTTGTTAATGATCGAAGGTAGCGTCAGAGGTAAGTTCATCGAATGTTAATGACAACCTTGCCAGTTGATTTCCTGCTTTTTACAAAATCAAGCGCTTCATTGATCTGCAAAAAAGATGAAAGTTTGTATTAGGAGTCAGAGCGCTTTACATGGAACATTAACGAATTAAACTATAAACTACTTTTGGGTATTGGAAACTGTAGTCCGTGTGTGTAAAAAAAAGGTCCTTACTGCTAATGTTGTCAGATTTTCCGTTCTATACTAGATCGAAAAGTCACGTGAGCTTTGCCAGCACCGACCAATGCTCATCACCAAATTCAAAATCGAATACGTACCATTGACAGGTCGAATGTTTTACAAATATGTGGTTTCAGGTTTCCAAGGGCGTACTGTCTGAAGCATTCATCGACGCTCCATCTGCAAAGTTTTGCAAATCAACTATGCCACATACCGTAACGATGACACAGCATGCAGCAAAAGGATTCACTGTACAGCGTGTCTTTTTGTTTTAGATACCTTGCAATACAAATGTGCCGATGAAGCTAAGTGCATTCATTTGCGCTCTCCGGCGCAAACCCTAACCCGACACACTTACCTAAGCACCAAACCCTAAACCCCAATCGTATGTAGAATATTACTCTGTGCATGCGCACACGGCGTGAAGTCAGAAATTTCGCTTGACACCGGTCTTTCAGGAACTTATCACGTTTTCAGCTCAAAATCTTGCCATGGAAATCCGTATTTACCACAATTTCGCTAAAATCGTCTATTGCTAGTTGCCTAAACACTAAACATACTGCCATTGTGATAGAATGCAGACGTCGTCAAAAGCAGCCGTCTATAAATGACGCCGTACCGTTTTCGTAAAAGGTTTATCTCCTTTTTGTCACTACAGTAAATTTGCTGTAAATTACAGTAAATTCGGTTACTCCGGATCTTCGCCGAATCCGGATAAATCAGTATTACGCATGATTTCCAACGTTTTCCTAATAAAAACTTCGAATTACCCGAATTGTTCAAATCCGGATATTCGTGATTGCGGATAAAATTTGCTGTTTCTCAAGGACGCAGAATGGGGCATGACGGCGGTGTTGCCCTCCTGCGCTTTCAAAAAGGGGCAACGGGGGCGGAGGTGCCTTTTCACAACAGTATCCTCTGTAATTTTAGTGGGTTATCTGGATCGACTACAAAAAATTTATAGCATCTATTCCCGTATACAGAAAAATCAGAATGGTTTTCTAAATATTCAGTTATTATTTTTGAGGTCAACATTGCTGCTGAGCAGAAACAAGCATAATTTGTAACCATTTCTTTTGTTTTTGCAATAACTCTTCTATCTCTCCCGTGCCCTACCACTGCTCCGGTGTCCCTACTCTTTTTACATCCAGCAATCCGGATTTCCTCGTCAGGTGCTCTGCGTCAGTGCCAGTCGCGTCGCCACGGGGACGTTTTTGGCTTATAGTTTCGCAAAACATAAATTTAAACACAAGAAATCAGATACTTTTTTCTGTTCTAACTTGTAATTTATTTTCATTCAACCCGTTTCCGAAATTGCTTTACCTCAATATAGTGGCGATTCGTAGAAAAAAGGCCAGAGGAGTTTACCACTGTGTCACGGCAAGTTTTGGCCCTGCTTGGTGGGGCCCGGAATGACATCGCCAGATCACTTTTCATACATTTGTGATATAATAAACATGTCTGGGCGTAAAGCGTCAGCATTGCTTGCAGTGTTGAAGGTGAAGTTAGCCTATATGTCTAACAGGCAGACTTTGATTTGATTAACGTATGTTATGCACGTATTGTTTTTCGCAACGTTTACTATGGGTTGCCCAGATAGCCTTCTCCCATTTTGTGTTGTACCGAATTCGAAGTAGGAAACCTTTACCGTTTATAACCAGATTAACAAGTTTACGCAGTCTATTATTCAGACAGCAAGATAGAGTTCGTAGTGTAGTGCAGTTGGGTGAGTTTCTTCCGAAAATTATGTCTCTGCGGCAGACCACAATTGCACATTTCGTCACAGTCAAGTAAGTCAGATTGTTCGTAACTGACTGGATTTCACTGTTACTACATCTGATATGTCAGTGTACATACATCTATAAACTCATTATATTTCCACGAAATTATATCATTGCGTCGTTAATGCGTTCAATTAAGGTGATTTTTACTGATAGCTTGCTACCTATATGACGTCAGGCTGGAAACAACTGTCTTCGGATAAACCATATCTTCGCGAGCCCAACATGGATAAATTTGAGAGTCAATCGAATCTACAAACCGAAGTTAACTGTACTGCTAACAACTGCGATATGAACTTTTAGTCCGAGATTAACACGTACATAAGCTGATAAAAAACAAACGGAACAGGCTGAACTTAAAACTACTCTTTCAGAAGAACTGTAGGGTTCGGGCAAGCAGTGCAACGACAGTTGACTTTCCTTATGTTTGTTTCTAATCAGACGCTAGAAACGCCACAAAATATTCCGAAACGAAAATTTTTAGTGGGACTACTACATGCCTACAATAACCGTATGATACCTTCCGTGCTTGACTAAGAAAACCCACACAAAAATGGAAAAATGAATTTGACGAGATATGGATTCGAGAATATTGCCATTTTCGAAATGTTTAGTACTTCGAAGGAGTACATTACATGTTGGTATTCAAAAACGCCTTTTTCTTAAAACAACGACAACTACGTTGTATCACGAGCTGAAGCATCTTGTACATTGTACATGATGCTTGTACAATATTGCATAAATTTGAAGCACAAACTGTCAAAATGGAAGTACTACTGTACGCAGAGCGACAATCGCAGCAGCATTGTCTATCTACAGAACGTTTGTAAACAAACAAATTATGTCAGTTTCCGGTGCACTGTTGAATTGCATAAAATTTTATACACGACGAGATACTTCAACAAGTTCTTAGTAGCTTAACCTTCGTTTGCTGAATTGCTGTGGTCTACAGCTGCAGGGTATTGAAGCGCACAAAACAGCGAACTGCGCTGTTGTACGTAGCTTTGGCTTATGGTTATAAAGCAGTTGCTTTACTGTATTGTTTAAGAAAATCACCCCTCAATGAGCTCAAAAACTAATTTTTCACGCACTCACTGCTGAGCTTTTTACATTAGGTTTATTTGTCTACTGCAGATACAAACCGAATTTGATGTAGCACCTGGGAATTACACAAGAACTCTATCACCAGCCGCGGATGCACGTCGAAGGAGAGTGTGTGAATGTTTTCATTAGGTGATGACTCTGTGGAAATGACTGTGTGGTCCAGTATGTTTATGAAATGAGATTTCTCAAGTAATCGCAAATTAAAACAGTTTCAACATATCGTGGTCGAAGAACATTGACCAAATTACAAATCATCCCGCCTTGTCAGAAAGGTTACAAAAACTGAAACCCTCCCCTTCAAAGTATGTCTGTCGTGATATCGCGATCAGTTACTGACGGCCTTTGTAGTTTCGTGTGTCTGCAACTGGTTGCGACATACGTACTGATGGGCAGCACGGTTTTGCGATTTCACAAAGATTGCGATTTTCACTTCGTTGTAAGTGTCACTTATATGTATTTTTAGTTCGTTGCTTGTAGTCAATTTTCCATGTGTTTTTAGTGTTTACATGTCAAATGTCAATTAATTAAAGTCAAATTAAACAGTGATGCTGTGGTTACTGTCGTAATTACGTCGCGACAAAGTCATTTGTGAACGACCCAAACGCAAAAAAGTAGACAGCATAAAGATTGAAAGCACGTGAAAAGCACCACTGCTAGCACACGGACATCCAGTGCAAGCGACAAAAACACAACTAATATGGGACGAAAAATAATATGTTCAAATTTCCGTACATGACCCTTTAAAATATTGCGGAACTGCTCACCAATAAACGACATAAAAAACTTTATTTTAGTCAAAAACCGACCAAAAGTTTATTGCGCTACCAACGATCCTAGTATCTGTACGTCCGTCAAACCAAACTCATTAGAGTAGACTAAACTAAACTTTTTGAGCTAGCTCAGTAATCCTAGTCATTATTATTCAGGTGATCTTGCGATATATAGAGGGTAGTCCTTGATGCAACACTGATCCAACACAGGTAGCAACATGGCTCACAACGTAGATGCAAACTTACCTGAATGTGGGCACGTCGTTCATTCCATACGCTCCCCAATATAAGCCAACAGCAGAGATGTTTTTCACTAGTAAATGGTTAGCAGGAATATTTGGAATTTCACCAGATGCGAAACCAACTACTAACAATCGTCCTTCCCAAGCAATGCTGCAAAAGATCAGCAAATTTAGTGAAATGTGAAATGCCAAGTTGTGAGCTCTGTTGAGTTCACCTTCGTCTTATAGTACCTGGAATCACAGCACCAGTATTGAGCACGTGCAATGAGCGTGCAGTCACTGAAGTTACACGCACATTGTAACAAATGTTTGTTTGAACCAGGTTAGTTAGTTGTGCGATCACACGGTTGTAGTACCAACACAACCATTCCAAGAGTGCGTTTTGAAACAAGATTGGGATTCTTCAAACCATGTTTGCACTTGCAGTCTATCATACCACGCCAGTTTTGCAATGTCTGCTCCGTATTTAACTGGAATACTAGCAAAATAAAGTTTTAACCACAGAGATGTTGTGAAAAACTTTCATATGTTTGCAGTGAGATCAAGGTTACAAGATTTAGATATTACTAAATCGCCAAATAGGTTGTGTTACCAAATCCAAGCATTTGCCATCTGACCTGATCAGTCTCACACATAAAAGCGGCACACGCAAGGTGTAAGTAACGTAGCCCAAATAGCATATCCACGTCAGCAGCGTAAGCGTACAACTGCATCATCGCATACACTGACCAGTTTCTTTTACAGTGACGCAGAGAAATTAGCCTCGGGAGCAGGCTTGCCTGGACACAGCATAACTGGCAACTTCATAAAAAGAGAGAACGTTCACTTTGTTAACAGGGACATTGCAATTTTGTTCGGCGTGACGTTAGATTCGGTTGGGGAAAAGCAAACCACACACGCACAGCATACAATGCTTACATGCAGAATATCAATAGATAGAAGCGTATTTTGAAAATGCATCACAACATAATGAAATTAAACTACAGCTGTGGAAATTAGATAATCAAATACTACAAATGCTGAAACCACGTAGGGCTTTTAGACAATGACCTTAATAACACAGCTGGCAATAAAGCATACCATAGGCATCCATTACCTCCTCAAAGCATCCTTGAATATCTGACCACCGACAGTGTCAAAAACTACATTTACACCAGATCCTGTTACACTTTTAACTCTCTCTCGCACATTTTCTGACCTGTAAAGTATTTTTTTCTGTAAAAAGTCTTAGAATGAAATCACTGACTTCAAATTTGGTGTTTTGCAGATGAGTGTCATCATTTAAAACTTCCTGCGATTTTTTTCACACGTGATCATTCCAGGCCAATTGTTAAGGCTATTGATTCAATTAAAACTTTTACTTACGTGCAGTTCATTGCAATAAAATATAATGGTCTCAAACAGAAGGTGTGAAGAAGCGTCACAAAAATTCGGGGCAAATGATCAGTGAAGTTTAGTGTCAAAATAATATATTCCGGCAATACAGACGCAATACACACAGCCCAGTTATATCACGTACGTTTGAAAGAAGCAGCAATGTTCGCGCACTGCAACCATTTGTTAATAATCTGTCTATCCAAATTCTGTGAAAAGGTGCTTGTCATTATCAATAATATTATCAAGGTCCTTAAGTATTCACGAGATGACTATAGTTACCAAGATGGCCAAACTTGAGAATATGGCGAGATCTGAAAACATAAGATAATTAAAATCATCCGAACAAACGCTGAAACACGTGTAATGGCTTTCCACGCGAATTATCCCGATTGTGTACGTAGATGGTTTTCAGGTTAAAAAAAAAACGTGCATAACATTCACCGCGTCGTTACACGCACAAAACTATCGACGCGGTTGCTTGTTAGTAAATGTAGTATTTCAGCAACTGATCCCAATGACTTTCGTGATCTCGACACACATATATATATATATATATATTATTCCGTTGGGCATGGTCAATTGATCGATTTTTCAACGATGCTTTCAATGCAGCAGATTGGAGGTAGATGAACATCGACACTATAGCACAACAGCCAGTTAGAGCATCTGGAATAGCGATTACACCACCTGTAGTTTATTGCATCAACTGCTCCGTAAGACTTGATTAAAGAACATTTATCATCGCTTCCAGCAGCACCGATAACCTTCGCCTGCATGACATTGCTGGCAACATCGACAGCAGCGAGACCAGCAGCTCCCGCAGCCGCGGTTACAAGTACATGTTCTCTAAACAAAGATCTGGCTTTACAGGTCGTAAAACGACGCCAAAAAATATGGCAGGTGAAATGAAAACAGGAAAAATAAAAGGTACAAGGGCAAGTTACACTTACGACGTGGTGTACCGACAAGCTCCTTGCAAACAATCCTTGCAAACAATCCTTGCAGTTACCTGGTTTCGATCCACAAAATTTTCGTTAAAGAAGTGCGTGGACGTAATGACACTTAAGTAATGCATGTAACACCAGTTAAACGCTGTACTAGGAAGCTTGTTACTTTGGTAAAATACGATTGACGTACACACTTCTGGTACGCTGCTTCAGGACAAGCAAAAGAAAAGCAACGTGCAACCCACCACATGCGTTATCACTTATTTTCTACGATTTCAATTCCTTTTTGCTGTGCATTGCACATGCACTGAGGTGCTGCGAGCAGAATACGCAGTGATATTCAGTTGAGATGTTTTTTAGCAAAATTTTGACGCATGTCGAATACGACTAACTCCGAGAAAATCAAGATTGACAAAGCTTGTTGAAATTCTTCCCACAGGCAGTTTTCCTCTCAAATATACGTTGAAGCAAAAACCAAATTAACCCAGCTTTAGGCAAATTGCAAAAATCAACCATAAGTTTTTTTAATGTTGCTATTTCACGGAATACGCACTAACAACCCAATACATTGGTAATATGCCGTTCCAATGTGAATAGCGAGAGCGTTGTTAAACAGATTTGAGGAAAGAGGTGGGCGCAATATTGCTGTTCAAAAGAAACATTTGCTTGCACTCGTTTGTGAAATAATTGGGCAAAGACGTATTAAAACAAACTAGTGCAGCTCATGACCTGAACACTGGATGGCGCTTGTTGACTCGGCATTCGGAAGAAAAATTCCAGTGAACTATTTTAACTTTTTAAACATTAATAAAATGCAGTTTTGCAGGAATTGGTGCATAAGCTGCAGCAGCGTTTGGTGTTGGAAACTTCCGCGTAGATAACCCAGAGGCTCACCCAAGTGGATGCGTGTGCTTGTGAGCGGTGCCAAGGAAAGGTTAAAAAAATTTAACCTCAACCTACTCTTTCACAAAAATGCAATTACCCCGGTTTTAACTTCGCTCTTCTGTTGAGACCCATCATAGCAGTGCCATACGAAGTAATGAATCCTGCTGCATCGGCGAAGCTCATTTTGTCAGGGATTCGCCATAAACCCTACGGAATGAAAAGGAAAAGCGGTAAGTTATGGCCAAGGCTAGCTTTAACAAGCATCGCCCGTTAGCCAGAGTAGTCACGCTGAAATTAATTTGCTTATTTTGTCCAGACTTTTATGGGTTGTCAAAATACATCGCTTCAGCATTGGTTTCACGCTTGTGTTAAGTTTTAATATCATAACATTATTTTCCTCTTTCAGACTCCCGCATCACTTCTGACAGCACAAGTAGTACCAAGAACCGTACCCACAACCAGATCTTACACAACAGCACACCAAACACAACTGAAGCCAAATCTTGAAGGAAAATGATTTCGTTTTGTGAACTGTTGAAGTACTTCATACTACTAAGGACTTGTTCATAAAGTTCGATCACCACTAAGAAACTGATAGAGAGTCAATCTCCATTGGTGTAATACCACAGTAGCGTGGCTCTGGGTTTTCTTTTCCACTGAGACATGTCGGCCACATGTCCCGTAATAGGATTAAATTCGCCGTAACGGTATTCACTAGCCTACCTTTCCACACATTATGGCCGAAATGAGTTGAGCAAATATTTTGTTCATTGACGTTTTGCCAATTATTTATTATTACTGAATATTAATAATATTATTTGTTGCTCAATTTAATGTAAAACCAGTTTCTTTATCCTTAACACTATAACTGCGAAGATTTCGTCACTCACAAACTACCAGTAGCGGTCTTTTTGACGGAAGTTGACACACTGATGTGAAACATGTTAAACGCGCGGGTTGGTAATGGTTTTATTAGCGCTTTTATGTTTATCCAACAGTAAAACATTATAACAAGCAACAAAATTTACAAAGTAAAGCAACAAAGTCACAAAAAGAGGGAGCATACAATAAAGTTTTAACTTGTTTTTCTCTTTCCAGCTTCGTTTCGCAAACAGATGGCTGCAATCTGGGATTGTTTCTGGTTGGGTGCATTGTTTTGATCTTTAGATGCAACAAGTGGTGATATATGTCTACCGGAAACGCAGGGTGTCTTTAAGCTATATGCACACGGGATGCGTCCTCTGCGTTTTTTGGGCGCATGCGCCTGATTAGGTGACGTCACGTCCTTTTCTGATGCGTCTGGTACGGTCTGCGTTCAAGTAGAACCTGTTTCTATATTGACGCATCAGACTCACTACACAGGGTTCGGGAAAGAGCGGTGATGTGATGTACTCGTAGACACTGTTTAAGTGTTTTGTATTGAGGTAAACAAAAGGATGCAGAACGACCACAGAACAATTGCTAATAGTTTATGGATAGCTGAAACACTGGATTTACGAAAGATCAATCTAGTCTTCAGTAGGCCCAGTGGGGTAGGCTACTAAACTGCTGTACTGTTTAGGCCGACATGACCCGGTCTACCTGATCAGTCACTGTTGGTTGAAGTTTTTGTCGCAAGCAAGTCGTGATTTGTGCGACATAATCTACCGTCTACTGTAGGCCATTCCAGGTGTTGGGCAAGGCCATGCTAAGTGTATTTTTTCCGTAGGCTACTTGAGACTGTAATTGAAAGTAAGTTGTGTAACTTTCAATGAAGAGTTGATGAGTCTTGTTCAGGCAAAAACGCTGTCACATAAATTATCAGTTATGGAGTACAAGAATGATAAAATAAAGGATAACATTCGTAAACATCACACATTTTAAAAAGTGATGATGTTTTGCTGTCTTACAAAAGCCAATTAAAGGCTATCGTTGTTTATTCTCTGCTAGTGATTTTGTTATGGGATTGTGTGTGTTCTACCTATGGTCAATGCATTAATTCTAACTGTTGTCCATGCTGCTTTAATTTTTTTAAACTTAGCCCCTCTAGAAATGAAACAAATGGTTTTTCAAGCAATGCCGTTGTTGCATGCAAACACCGTCATGACTATGGAGGTTGGCCTACACAAACCTCATTCAATCCATGTAGCAACAAATCATGCAAATTGTATGTAATGCAGTACTTTGTTCGTCTGAAATGTAGGCAGCACTACTTTTTTAATAATTTGTGAGGCATTGTACAAAGTAAAATGTGGCAATTTGCGTTTATTTTGAATGCATGTAACCAGCCCTTTCAAGGTTTGTGCAGTGTACTGCCACAAGTCTTGCGTAACTCTGTTCAACAGTATGGTGTACAAAATTAGCAACACCCTAAAAATGTCACTTGTGATGTCAGAACTTAGGTAAAACAGTCTTGCACTGCAGCACACCAACGTCATCGCCGAATTTCGGGTCTCAACCATTCGTTCAGCTCAGGCTGTGCGCAACGAACGCACCGCTTCATGCGGAGACGTGTGCATACAACGGCGCATTGAACTCATCGCACCAGTCGCAGACACAACAGACGCACCGCACTAGAAGCATCCCGTGTGCATATAAGCTTTACTCTCCATGTGCCGCTGTCGAGGTTCAGTAACCAACTTGAAGATAAAGTCTCTTCTATGCACTTTGTCGTTTGTACGCAACGCGTACAAAGCGCGTGCGTTAACGCAACCCAGGTCTTAAATATTGTGAAAAACTGGAGCAGATCGGTGACGAGTAACCGCTTTGACGGCATATGGACGTTCCATCTGATCAGGAACGTCTACTCAACAATTTGAGTGTAATGAAGTACTGCATCTGGTTTAATTTTCTCAATTGCGGCGATAGTGACTGACAAGTGAGGATGCATACGGTCTTTTTTGTCTTGCATTGGTATTTCGATAAATGGTCGAAGTCGCACAATTGAATAGCTTGCTCGAATGAAGCTTTTGCATGATCTTTGCAGATGCCTGAAGCTCTCTCCTTGCTTTGTTCATTGTGCCAACAACGTTGGTACTTTTCTTTATCAGCTCTCTTGCCAATTCCCAGGGAGTGAAGTTGTCTGCGCAGTCACATTTAGTTATTTCCCAAATGTGATTCCATTAGTTGCAAAACAAGTTAAACAACTCTATGCGCCATCTACAGTACCAAATTTTGATTTCGAATTTGTTAGGTTTGTTTGCCAAAACATGTACTGGGTTGAATCTACCATGAGCTCTGGTTGGAAATAATGTTCGTCTACGCTCTACGGTAATGTTGGAATCAGGTTTGTAGCAAGCTTCGCTATTGGAAACAAAACCATTCCAGATCTCTGATACTAACGCAAACTTATCGTAAGTCGAAGCGCACAACTATCAGAATTTCAACAAGGCGGTTTCTTGCTATCGTACGTGGAAAAAACGAAATTCCTCAGTGTTCATTGCAAAAACTCTTTGTTTCTACCTACATATACTCCACGAACGTACAAGACAGTAAATGCTAGCAGATCGATCTGTGAATTTTTCCCAAAGTCGTTTTCCAGAACTAGCTGAGTTTCTGATTCTGTGCATCTTTGAATACAGGACAATATCTCAACCTACCTCAAGCAGTAGCTGAAAGGCACTTAATGGAGTGTCAATTATCTGTCTTGCATAATGGGTGAGACCTGATTGTTCGGTCAAGATGTTTTGGATCAATTGTATGCCTGTGGGCTCTAATCAAATTTGATCATATTTCACAACAAAAGTGTTTTTTACGTTGATGATGTATTTTATTATCTACCAACCCTGCTTCAGCCTTCATTCGTTCGTCTTACACAACATACAGGGAGCCAACCAATACGTCTACAAATTATTGCAGTCTCATACATCACTAAATACTTTGAACTACTACCAGGGTTGATTGATTTAAATCAAAATCAGTGATTTAAATCAAGCAATAAAATTCAAAAAAATCAAGCAAAAAAACCTGTCATTTTAGAGCTTTGTGTGATGTCTATGACACATTTAATTAGCATCCTAATAGGTTTTCATTCTAATCGGCCTATACCAGGGCCAGGGGTGGACAAATAGCTCAAAAGGTGCTCAAAAATGTGCTCCAAATGAGCTCCCCGGCGCTGCAGGCACATTTGGATCCGGCGGGCAAAGCTCTTGATGACCCTCCCGCATTCCTCCCTTGGGATCGCTCTTATTGCTGCCTTCAGGTCAGGGATAGTCTGGAGGTTGTTGCCATACACCCTGTCCTTAAGATATTCCCACATATAAAAATCTGGGGGGTTCAAGTCCGGTGAATGTGGCGACCACTGCGGGTCACACCTGTGGCTGATCAGTCGGTCAGGGAAACGCTGCTGTAGCCATGCCAATGATTCGTTTGAGGTGCGGGGGGTGGCACCATCCTGCTGGAAACACTGGAGGACCCTAACAACCCCTCTCCGTCAACCAAGTGCTGTCCAGAACTTGCCAAGCACCTGGACATATCGCTCAGTGTTGATTGTCACAGACCGCTCCTTGTTGTCCTCGAACCAGAATAGTCCAATGATGCCATGTTTGGAGATGGCAACCCGGGTAGTGCACTTCACAGAGTGTAATGGCCTTTGCAGACAGTGCTCAGGGGGTGTGCTACCCCAGAAGATGTTGTTCTTATATTCATGTGACCTGACAACAGAAAATGTGCCTTGTCCAAAAACCAGACATTGTCAAGAAAGTCTGGCACAACGTCAATCTCGTCGCAAAACCACTTCTGCCAAAAATATGCCTCAACTATAAATATCTTTTGCTCAGTAGTCCATGGCATCTAAGGTCAAATTTGGTAGACTCTTAGAACATTAATTCTACTTGGTAAATGTGAAAAATAAAACGAATTGATTAATTATTTCAAAAGTTATTCAAGTTTAGGTGATGACCGTTTTTTTGTGTCAACCTGTATATAGGCTGTTGACTGTAAAAATAGTAGTTTTAGAACATATTTTTGTTCGGATTCATAGTAACACACACGTACAGGGTGACCCAAAAAGATGTGTACCCATGAAAATTTCAATTGTGACTTTGATTAAAAAGCTATTTATTTCAAATTACAACCACACATTATTCAGTTTATGGAAGACCATTCATCAGAGTTTCA
>Ga0210059_1002642_pt1 | contig 28195 bp, 17 predicted proteins | sample Ectturendosymbi2_FD_188042 | JGI IMG/M metagenome (GOLD analysis project Ga0210059, IMG submission 188042) | Ecteinascidia turbinata endosymbiont from Florida, USA - Sample 2 (SPAdes) (version 2) | ecosystem: Host-associated > Tunicates > Ascidians > Unclassified | place: Key West, Florida...
CTTCCCACATATATGCACCACCACGAGTTGAAACTGGACAGTAACAAAGCTAATTTAACTGCTGAGGGGCATCGACTCGACAACCTTCCGGTTCCTTCAATGCCCTGGCGTCCTTGCACTGATTTGTATTTTTTCTAGCTGAACATTGATTATCGCCAAATAAAATCAACTCAACTCAACTCTTGAAATGAGTGAATTTGCTTGATGTCTTAACCCATAGCTAGTGAGTCCTTTGCAAACATTTTTCAGACGATATTATCTGTTAAGCAGTCGTCAAGTTGTACCACGCCACAGTTTATATAGATAAGAAGCAGTGGGAGTTTGCATGGCCAGAAAAGCGATGCAGCATTGCGTTTCCTTGCCCCAACAGTGACAGTAGAAGCGTGTATTTGCATACTATTGACTGCAAGTCACTGAGGTCTAAGCGCAACAAATCCCTCTCAAGCACAGCTAAATCCCACAAAGGATTTTTTCAATTTTTTACATTTTCTGTCTTTTGAAGTCTGAAACAGCACGTGTTGCATGCAAGGTGTGAAACTTTTACTCTTGGGACTTTTCATGCATCAAACTACTTAGCTACAAAATGATCGGATCACTCACAAGATTTTCTCTTGTTTTGAGAAACAAACACGTGATATACAAAATAAGATACTCGGGTGTTTGTTAGACTAGTGACAAGCAAAGGGAATCATGATATTACCTGCAGCCTAAACATTGAATGACACGACTCTGATTTTCCAAAACTTTTATTAAGGTTTCAACCAATGCTCTCATTATGAAAATGAATTGTTCATTATGCTTCAGTAAAAACGTTTCCTTTCGGTTGAGGATGTTTTTTTATGAATTAAATTGTTGTGAAATACTGAAATCATCACGCAAGTAATTACAAGCATCGCAGTGGATCGTGCGGAAATTGCGTAAGTGGCATGCAAAGCTGGTATGCCCTTTCGCATGGCAAAGATTGCTAAACAACTGAATGAAGTGCACCAAACTAGCAATTACGAAAGACGTGTCTTGGAAAAATGCGGCAGCATTCTTTAGCTGAAATTATTGTCAAAGCAACACATTAGGTATTACGTCACGTTCAAATATCGCGAGGGGGATAAGAAAATAATTATTCCCTCTTGAGCCTGAGTGAATGATTTTTTCTAGCATTGTGCTTGCTGGCAAAGAGTAGTGCTGGTATAAGACCGAGATAGAAGCTTTTCGTGGGTAAGCTTGTAAAATAAAAGACTGCACTGGGCCTACATCTCTCGTTATTAGATTTTAATTTTGCAATTAACATTTGTCATATGTCGTAATAAGATTTTTTGACAAAGGCTATTTAGTGTGAATTTTTTAACATTGCTCTCACTTCAAAAAGTTTAATTTGATGCTGACCCTTGCATTTCATCATTTTTTGTGAAATAAATAAGATTAACGATAGTTCAACGAAAGTGTTCTTTATCTATTTCTTCAATGTATACCCATTTTATCTGTGAAGAGTTTATAGGACACACACACAAAAACTAAGGATGCGTTTAACTGCCAATATCAGCTGCAGTGTTGTGGTGAGAACAAAAAGTCTTTGTAATCCTCTGATAGCAAATAAAAGAAAATTGAACAAATAATCAGATGCATACAGTGATAGTAAATAAAAATGAGTGAATGGGATGTTGGATAGGGTCAAAAGAATTGAATAGAATTATTTGCTATAACTACATAAACAAGAATTGGATGCGATAATATATCGAATATTTCAAAAAATAAATGCATGCTATTCCTTCGAAAGCGCCCGAAGCAGTACAGAGTGACTACAAGCTGACTCTGGCCAGAACGAACACTGCAAACACTCAAATCTCTTGTTCAGTTTATACCTTCCTTTTATTGCAGCATGAGTAGTTCCATTGGCGATTGACAGCGAACACATTGGAGGTGAAAATAACACTACCACTGTATCAAAAAGACATCGTGCCTTGTTTAGCAACATGTGCTAAAAGAGCAAAGGAACAATAGTTTAAACTTGTTTGAGGTTAGGTGGGCCTAAACTAAGCAGTGATATAGAATTTCAGCTGATGGAGTAATGATTTAACACAGCGTGGTCCAACTACGTTTGACCAACGGGCCATTTTACAATATCGTGACAGCTTGCTGGCCACTTCCAACATATTGATGGGTGAAATAACTTTCACAAGATTTAAACCAAGATTTAAACCAAGAACTTTCACAAGATTTAAATCAAGAAAGGTGAAGATACTGTAAGTGAGTGCGTCATTGAAATTATTATACAATAGCAATTTATTGCACATCTCTATAGTGGGATGCCTGTGGTCGAGACTTTTCGGACAATCTCGTTCCTTTGCAATACCAATATTAGTGGTAGCAAGCCGGACACTATCGTCCGGTGTTTCGTCTACTATTCGATTTCTGTTTATAGATTTGACTTGCTTCATCGCAGAATATGTATGTACTCTCACACACGTATGTGTTTCCAAACATCCAATGCATTTTTAGTGCGAAATCTTTCAGCTGGAGAAATCTGTCTTTGCTGACTAATTTCCAGAAGCTTTCTACATTCTAGTTTCATGCCGTTAATATTGTATATTTTCATCAATTAAGATATTTATCCTTGTTCTAATTGAAAATACCTACTGTAACATGCACACAACATTAAATCAATACTGAGAAAGCTCACGGGCTGAAAAATTCTCAAACGATTGTGTAGTTCCTCAATTTATGTGGTAGCGATTTCTGAACATGGCCTTGTGATTCAGAATATCCTAGCCTTGAGGAATCATCTGTCGCCGTTGCACTAAATGAAGATTTGATGTTTTTAGAAAAATCACAAGATTGCCGCCCTTCTTAGTCCAACCAGAATTTCAAAAACACTGTTCAGTGTTTGTGCCGCACGCTTAGAACGTCAGATTGATTCATTTTACACTTACACATAAAAGAGTATGTGCGATCCTCCTTTAAAGCTGTATGAAAGATGTCTTTGTAAAACTTAATTTGGATGCACTTTTGCAATATTACAAAATGTTTGCTTCGAAGGAAACTGTAGTATCCTTTGATATTTCCTAATTCTTTATCAATTTCAGAAAGTCGTAACACGTTAGCCTTGAACCTAAGAGTGTTCTAGGAATATTGGTAAACACACAAGTAAAAAAAAGGTGCAAGCACAGCATGAATGTGTGATGAGTGAGTGAAAACACTGAACATCATTTACCTGTAACGGTAATCACATGGCGTCAGGTTAGGGAAATGAACATGAATGCTGCTAATAGCACAGATTATGATACCATCTTGTTCATTCTTAAATCTTCAGGACATTCCGTTTTATACATTGCATAACGTTGAGGTACAACTATCATTCGGTTGGTGTAGTCGTAAAACTTGTAACATGCTATTTATGCGATACAGCATCAGGCCCTATTTCATCCTGTGTCAAGCGAAATTTCTGACCTCTGCGAAATTTCTGTCCTATTATTGTTTGTCCGTTATTTTGCTTCTCAGAGTAAAGGAATAAAATTTGGCGATAACGTTTTTGATGTGCGTTGTGTAAATCAAACTTTTTGGTTAGATGTCAGTGTCAGATACCCACAACAAGCTATTTAGTACGGGAATAACCATAACCACTGAAATATATTGGATTTAGTCTTAGACTTCAAATATTCTTTATTTTCTAACCCTAACCCGACACAGTTACCTAAACACCAAATCCTACGCCCTTATCATCAGTTTGTTTCAGCGTATTTGATAAGTAGAATATTACTTTGTGCATGTGCACATGGCGTGAAGTCAGAAATTTCGCAAGTCAGAAATTTCGCTGGACACCGGCCCTGCCGATATGCAAGTGAGAAATATTTTTCCCTCTGGCAACTACTGCAGCTAAATCAGGACCCAAAGTATTGGCAAAGCTTTTCTTGGGATTCTCTGGTGGATCCGAATGCGGTCCACTGATCACTGGGCGACTCAGTGACCCTAATCCTTGCTGCCAGGGATCATTTTCGAATTTTCGAAGATATTTTTCTATCTCGTAGAGGTTCTGTCACGCTTGCACACCATTGAAAACAAAATATGGGCCAACAACAAACTTCATCTCATGGTTTAGAGCTTGATGGGATCAATAATGCCATGTTCAGTCATTGCGGTTTCAATTGTTTCAGATGCAACATTGAAAATATTTACTTAACAGACGTATTAACTCTTCATTCACGTTCAGATCGGCTATGATCTTTTTCTTAGACACAGTTGCAAGGATATCACGGATTCACATGCGCCAGGCTTACTACAAACTGGTTCGCTGGCTCAAACATCACGATAGGTTTAATAGTACAGACTTTATTTGAATGAGAAACAAGTGATGATGCTGTAGGCGAAGTTAATTTTATCTTTAAATTCCACTGCGCAGTCACTTGGTGCCTACAGGCCCGTACACTCGTGGAGACCTTATAGTTATTATTGACACAGGCTGCATGGAGAGGATTACAAGAGCTGTTTCACTTTGATTGCGTTTAGCTGAGGGTTGCAGTCAGATTTGGTATAGGCTCAGCCTTGTCAATTTCAGTCAGGTTAAGTTCAGCTGCGGAAGCTGAGTTAAATTAAGCTAGGTTCAGCTGCGCACGGTTAAGTTTTGAGGCGGCGAGGAGCAACATGTTTCTAGAAATGTGTGCACTTGGTTGCAAAAAGAGTTGATACACACCTTCCTGAAAAAGCTAGATTTTTAACTTTCTACCGACATCACATTTTGTACTAATTCAACAGTATGCAATTGATTTGACTGATGCTTCATATATGATAAATGTGTTTTCTTTAAAAGTGTGGTTTGGATGAGAAGGCTGGCAAAATGTGTTGAAAGAAATTTATAAGGAAAATAATTTAGTTTTCAAACGTATTGCCAAAGCAGAGGTTAGTCAGGTGGATTATATCGGTGTAAGAATTTCTTTTGGGTGACGTTAAATTGTGGAACTTAAATACATAGCAAATAAATAATCTATTTAAATTACTGAATTTGCGGGCGTTACAAAGAAAATTTCTTCAAAGCCCATCTTAACGATTTGTAGAAAAATCATGGCGATTTGCGTGTAAAACAGATTCAAGCCTTTTTGCAATCCATAAAAGAATCGTAAGAACACATTCACGAACGAAACAGTGAATGATGACGTTTTCATTAGTCATTTCCTCATTTCCTTACATGAGACAGCTTCATCATGGAACTCCAAATAACAAATAGAAAAACGGCTTAGGAATCAATTCAGATACAATCAAGTGCAAAAGCTAGTCTGTGTATTTTCGAATTGAAACAGGCAGACCAAGCTTATATGATAAGTTTTATGTAATATAAGCAATGGCGTAGGTAGAAAATTTCCGAGGGGGGGGTAAAGTTCCGTCACGATCGTGTGACGTCACCAGATCAACTTTAGGGGAAGTGCCGAAGGTATGACCATTCTAGGGGAGTCCGGGGGCATGCCCCCAGGAAAATTTTGCAAAATTACACCTAAAACTACGCATTTTTGCATTCTGAAAGCAAGTTTTAGTATAATGCTTTTACGAGACTTATTCGCCGGTGAGACAGAAAACTGAACTTTTGTTGACTGAGGCTCATGAAATAAACCTGTATGCGTGCTTGGATGTTATAAGTTTCAGACATGTATCGCTTATCGAAGACGCTTATTGAAGTTTATGGGCTCAAATCTCACGCCAGCCGAAGCTTTTTCTGGTGTTCGTTGTTACCTGTGTTAAGTTACTTAACAGCCACGTGTGAACCAATTTTGTCAGTGAAAGAATGAAATCGTAAAATGAAAAACAAGCAGAGGAAACGCACAGTAGTCATAAAAAAATTTGTTTAGTGCGTATATCAGTGACCAGAAATAAAGTCAGTTTATTTTAAATTGAGGCCCTTGCCCCCCTTTAGTAACGCCGCTGCCGAAAACTGTTTATACATTTTTTTATTTTTAGGGTCTGAGGGGTGGGCCATGCCACAGTGCCTCCGTACGCTAGTGAATATAAGTGCCATATTTTTCTATTAGATATTTTCACTTTGTTCCGCATCACTTTCAGAAGGATTCATTTTGCAAATAAAAAGATATTGCATTAGTACGGTAGAAAGCACAAGGAAGACATCGCACAATCATGTTAGCAAGCGCTGTTCTAGACCTGCAAACATCCAGTTGCAAAATTAGTCACGCGATCCCTCCAAGACTGAAGACGTTAGAACAATAGTTCAGATTCTTCGAATTACAGTTGCGAAGAAAACATTCTTTCAAAGCTCTCTAGCACACAAAGAGTTTGCACAATTTTCTGCTTTATTTCGTCATGTGTTGTGAACACTTGCCTTTGTCGATTTATTTAGGTACTACAAATTTTCTTGTGGGATTCGTAGTCTATATAAATGCCACGTAAATCTATATTGTTAAGAATGTGTCTGTAACCCTATGGTTCTGTCTTCAATGCAGTTGCAAAAAGTGTCTGTAACCTGTGATTCCGCCGGCTTCAATGCCTTGTACTACGTTCTGTATTGTCTGTTTTTATCAACCTGCGTTCTGCAGAGTGTGTGTGTTCATACTATGGACTTCGTGTCTGCTCATAAACAAATAAATTAAATTAAATTAACATAAAAAGCACTTTGAATAGATGTAGAATACTGGCAATCCAAGCTAACCAAAGGTAATATTGTAGGCTACTTTACCAATCGACGAATACAGAGGACAACGCGGCGTATTTGAGAGGAAAAATCTAAGCAGAATGATGAAAAAAATTGAATCTTAAATGGGATTTATCTCTGTCCTTAACGTGATGTTATTGACAAACGGAGAGAAAAAATGCTAACAATTGTAAGCTTCTTGGATTTCCGCGGAAATACCTCGGCCTGAAAAAACTAATTAAAATACGATACAGAAATTTCTGTAAAATATCGGAAATATAATTCCATTTTACTGAAGTAAAAATAAATGCTACGACAAACGTTGCAAAAAAATATATGGACTTTTCGAAATTTTATTTCAAAATTATTTCATAAAAAATTTATAGTTTCGTAGTATTTGGTGTTGTCTTAGGTATGTGACTGGAGAATTTATAACATGATTTACTTTGAAAATGAGCAACTTTGGTCTGACTGATGGCAAAAAACATCTATTGTCATGAAGTTTTGGTGACTGCCAATAGTTCGGAAAATTGCACGTTTTTGGAACTTCAAGCATAGTGCCTGGCAGTTCATCAGCTGTCTGCCCGACCAATATTTAATTACACTATCTCCCAAACTCGAGGACGATAACGTCTGAAGACTACTCAGTATAACAATATCAAAGGATGTTTGTACTGCCGTCTGAGTTTTCCTTTGAATAGGCTGAATTGCAAGCGCCTTGCAATATCAACTGTTGTATGAAGTGATCCTAATGGCAGTGTGAAGAAAAAACAAAATTATCTTTTGATAGCGACTTGCTCAAGCACCATTTCTTGTTATCATTTAATATCACGTAAAGATAAATAAATCTATTTAAGGGAAAATTAACCTTCGAGGGAAACCCCACTGTAAAATTAAAACCAATCCTGCAAATACCTGCTTCCTGCTGCACCTGAGATACCATACTACCTTTGATATTTTTTCAAAACCTTTTTCTATTGCGTCAAGTCATTTGGTGTGAATTACAGTTTTAAAGTAACTGCAACTTTGTAATGTAGTTTACCAGCACCTGAAACTTATCGCACATTTAATAACTTTACTTTTGGAACTGCTATGTGAGATTAACTTTCTTTTTATAAAAAAATCAAATTCAAGGCGTTTGGGAGCCCAGCTAATATTTCAGAAAGACCGTTTTTGACGCAACAATTTATTGATATCTGTAGAGAAAATTGCTGTTCTATTGTTATGAGCAAGGATACCGTGGTGTTTTTACTGCCGTACGTCACTTACGTGGTTGCTGGAGTTCCCGGACTTGTTCCGATGAAAAACTTCATTTCTATGTTCAGTATAAAAATAAGTGGTGACTGTAACCAAGCTCTTCGCCACAGCTTTGTGTAGCTGTAAAAGTTCTTTTCTTCTCAGAATTTTGCAAAGGCACTATTGGTTGCTATTGCTCCAAGCAACGTTAAATATTTTTTATTGAAGTAACTCGGAGAAACACATTTTGTAGAAAAAGATGCAAAAGTTAATAAGCCGCTGACTGCAAGAGCTCTAAATAAAATACTGCAGGAAGGTGCAGCTGCCTGTATATAAGTAAGCCCCGTTAAAAATATAGGAAACAGTGCTTGTCAAATACTAAAAATATATCAAAAAGTGCATTGATGGTGATTGTTTATGCTGCAGCAACCGGCTACATCAGAGTATTGCCAACAAGGGCCTCAAGCACAGGATTCCGATTCCAGAATTTTTGTTTCGTTTCATTAAAAAAATCTCCATTTTATGCAGTGTGTTATCCGCAAAGCCCGCAACAGTAAAACGTAAATCAGTACAACAATAAAATCTAGTGCTCTTTGCAAAAATTCCAAAATCCAAAATTTTGTTGCGTAAAGCTTCTTACTGAACACATGCCCATCTGGCACAGCATAAAGATTCTTTCCAAGCAAAATTGTATAGACTTCTTAAAGATGTACCACGCATAACCTTCGAAAAATTAAACTTTTAGAAATTGATTTCTTGTTTTTGTTCTTTGCGATTAGTTTTGTGTACAACTGAGTTGTAGTAATCTTAAGCTGCGGATGAAAATATTTTATTCACACATTATGAAATTTCCTATGAATAACATAGTGCATGTATAATTTTTCATTACAAACTTTTATGGCAAGTTTGTTTTTTCCTGCCCAAAACAAGCATGCATTATTGCTAAAGCAAAAGCTCTGCGAGTATTCTTTCTGCTCTATCTTCTCTATATTTCAAACTGAATCTGTTTTTGTTGTTGGTTTACGAGCTATTCCGCACAAGAGTGATCTGAGGTTCATACTTGCAAAACGGCAAAAGCATTAAAATCTCAATGAAGAAGCCTGCAATCCACACGTGAAAACCGTTACTGGTGTTTTTCCGCCCTGAAGACCTCGTAATCTTTGACAATGTGCATCAAAAATTTATGCCTCGAAGCACCGAGAGCACCGAGAACACCCCGTTCTGACAGATTGATGTTCCTATGCAGGTGCGAGGTGGCCTTGACAGAATGTTCTCGCCTGAGAAAATTAAATCTATCCAGTGACTCTTTTCGAAAATTTCACCTGCTGATGTGATGGATTCCGTACATGACGCTAAACATGTTTTACTGGTTCTCCTTACGGATGTTTTTGTTCATCAAAAGCGTTTATTAGTACAGAATTTAACAAACAGCTCAAAAGAATCGATAGGTTCATCAATGCGCTGCTTATTATGTCCTTCTCAAAACCAAGCATACATTTTGGGCGTGGAGTAAGGTATAGCAAAAAGTAGTTCCGAGTTTCATTGATCAATTTACTGGATGTCTGTTGCTTGATTTGCATTGTGGCACAATGAGTTTACCAATTATATTTGAGTTTTAAGAATACGTGCACCTCGGTTGATTGTTTTACATCAACGTTTATAACATTTGAATATCAGAAACATTGCTTGGTGTTCAAATGCTCGCCTGGTTAATTATTGGTACATTTGTATCGCTTATCCACAGAACCAGAACGAAACGCGTATTTTGAAAAGACATAACGTACCTTTCGGCACATGTTTTATACTTTCGCTTAAAAGCATTGTTCTGTTTCACCACTGTGAAAAGTTTCTGAATTCTTGTTGGCTGCTGATTTGTAAAGTAAAAACTCACAAATATCCTTCTGACAGGTTTATTGATAGTTGCTTTATCCTGTTTTTACTGGGCCGAGCGTGGGCAACTGCCTGGTGAGTGGTTTATTTTGCAGAACTTATGCTCGCTGTTTCAACATTTGTGTGGCACGGTTGACTAAGTTTTATCTAAGCGTACAAGATGTTCAGGATTTGTAGTCCGGTGATGCATGAAGTTGTTTCGGCTTGGGCAGTCAAACAAACGCAATAGTTACTGTTCCTTCATTTTGAGACGTTTTACAATGGCATTTGTCTCTACCTGAAAATCCTAGACTGGCAATTATTTTAAAGTTTTTGTCACTTTCTAAGGTTTGCTTGCTGCGAAACTTCTTGTATTTTTTACATAATTTGTGCACAAATGAACTTATTTTTGCTTGACTTAATTCACTGAAATTCTCGCTGCAAAATATTGTACTAGTAAAGCGACAATCCAGAATAAATTAGACTTCAGTTTTTAAACTCTGTCCATTTTGCAACGTTGTTATAAAATCTCAAGTGCGTGGTTGAGCATCGTATGTGTTGTTCAGACAATTTCAATTACCACCACCTAAAATCTTTACTTACACTTTGCGCAGGCAAAAGAAGCACTTTTTAAAACATCGCATATGAATGGGTTTTTGGATATGTGTTTCTTTAAAAACTGATTATTATCATAAATGAAGTTAGTTCTGAGTAATTGTTTGTGTTTTGTAGCCTGCATGATAAAAGACCAGGTTAAGAATTGAGCTGATTGGTGAAGACGAAATGTATTATTGTTGTTTCAGGCTTCAACTACGGGAAAGATTAGCTCACGAAAGAATCAGAAAAATGCATTTCTCACTTTATTCAAAGCTGCAAAAAACAATTTTAAGACAACCTTTCTAATGTGACACGGGTAGGTATTGGATAAGGTGGCATTCAGATCAACTGAAAATATACTTCCTCTACCGAACAAACTATGTTCTTCTTTAGTGCTCCATTGAAAAATTGCATCAATCATGATGACCGAAAAGTCCTTTTTCAAGTATTTCGCAATAGAAATGCCAAGCTCTTAAATTTGCAATACTTCCTCTTTTTTTCACGAGATAACATAAGACGGTTTGTGTTAGAAATAGATCCTGCATATCAAAATGAATTATTTGATTTTGCTTATAGAATGATAAATTTGTTAATGATGGAAACGCATCATCTATTTACAAACTAAGGCATAAAGGTTTTTAAAGACACAAGGACCCCATCTAGTATGTTTAGCTCTCTTGATACCAAGCCACATGTAGTAGTTAGCAGCAACATATAGTAAAAGCCACCCATAGTAGTTATAGCAGAGATCGGTAAAATCATCATCTTGTTGACATATGTTTATGCTCTGCTAGTCATACAGTTACTATCCAGTGCTTCCAAGTGACAGTTGGACATCTATTTTCGCTTGGTAAACATGATAAGGTTGACAGATTGACATCTGAAACGATATTGGATTAGTGCTTCTTCAGTAATACAGTGCGATCGTCATAAATTGCTTTCAGCGCACAGTTTAGCAGATGTTAGATACTTTCTGAACCGTTTGTGTCGCTTGCCATTAAGTCCAAGTTAACCAACGATACCCTATCTTGTAAAAGTCTCTTTTTCAACAACACATGCATGAAATGCAGACTTCAAAATGTGTTCCTGTTATTCCTTTTCTTTTGGGATTTTAAACCCTTTGAAGCCAGGTTTAACCGTGTAAGAATTGAAGAAATGTTGATCGAAAAACCCACACAGCAAAAACGTTATTCGGGGAAATCAAACTAGAAAATTTTTGAGACCATAAGCAAATGAAAAAACAGTAAGAGAGAACAAACCGCTACATTTTTGGCAGCAAAACAAGAGGCGAAATATTACGTTTTGCAGCCAAAAATGCGGAAAGGTGATGTGTAAATTTAAACTCTTTCTTAGACTTGAAATGCTTTTAGTTTTGCCATTACAATGCATTCATCATTCTATTGACGTCCAAGCAACGCTTATGAATAATGCACCGAAAAACTGCAATGTGCTGTCAAGAGTCAAGGTCAGTGCAGGAAAGCTGGAAACCTGAGCTCAGCTGCGCAGGAGCAAACAACATCAACAAGTCACTCCCAGAAAGTATCAAGAATGTAGTCGCAAGTCATGGTTGCTGAGTGCAGTTGCGGGTAGCTGTAGTGAGCAAGTGGTTTTGTATGGAGATGTCTTCTTCGTTTGCGGATCCATGGATTGTTTCTTGATAATTAAGAAGACTAGTAAAAACTATGGTTGCTGGCAAAGATACTGTTAAACAAAATATTTTTTATGTGACACCTGATTACGGTAAGTGCTTCACTTAAAAGTAATCTTGCAGGTAAATTGGGTTGGCTTCGTTACTTTACAGCAGTGGTATCCAGCGGGGACAAAATCTTTCCCCTGGGGGCGATTTTATGGGTTATGGGGGCGATTTTCCGATTTACCACATTTAGGTGGCGATTTCACTTTCCAGAGGGGAGATTTGTGCAAGTTTGAATGTATTAAAATTATGAATCAATTCCAAAACTAAAAACTGTATTTGCCACTTTGGAGCCAAATCATTTAAAGCACTTTCGACTCCATGGTTCGCAACAAAAGTTATAAAACACAATATTGGTGGTGTAACAATCAAACTAACATTATCCTGTGTATTTATAACGCTTCACTGCACCAACTATCCAAGGCCATGGAGAGTGTTACTGGTTGGGAGCCAAGCCCTGCTGCTGTTGACGAAATTCCAGGTATATTTAAAATAAGATAAAATAGTGGAAAAAACTGCTGCAATATGTACATTGGTAGTTCGTTGACCCAGTCGTTGCATGAGCAACGTCAAATAAGTGACATCAAGCAATACCAAGTCGGTAGGCATATCAAAAACGTGCAGAATTTTGGACATTATCGCATATACAGTAGTATGCATTTGTTCGTTTCATTGTACGTATGTTGGTTGAAACCGACCAATAATGATGTAGCTATTGGAAAATACCTATTCGGTGGAACTCCATTTCTTAAAGACGAAATTTTTCAGTTTCTTTGAAGATACTGAAAATGGTCCAACAATCATAACATTGCTACCGCTGAATCATCACATCGACTTTCGCAGCGATTAACAATAATAATCAACAGTTGTGAATAAGTTAAATCTGGTTATTTTTTGCCGTGAACTGCCACAAATCCCTCCAACTGTATGTGTTATTACTTACAAAATTGCCTTGAAACAAGACTTCATACAGTCTTCGGTAGAGCAATGCCAAAACATTGTTTCGTAGGGAAAACATGTCGTAGTCCGTTATCATGTGTTTTAAAAACTGTGTTTCGTAACTTGAGTAAAACAGTGGAATCCAGCGTTTTCTATTGAAAAAATACGCAAACAATTACTGTTGCGAGATGATTTGCGTTGGCTAGTCAAATTGAGTACAATTAGCAGTAAGTTGTAAAACGAGCTTATCATATTTTTCAGTCATTTCGAGAGCTTTACTGTGCTTGTGGGTATAACTGTACTGTGTTCATCTGACTAATGACAGAATATACAATAAGGTAGGCTAGGAAAAGGATAACTTAGACTAACAAGCAAGTCCAGCCACCCCCATCTTGGCTAAACTAAGAATTCGAAAAAACGTTTTCGCCACCTGTAGTTTGATGCCTGCTAAGAATTATTTCTGCTGCGGACATAACGCCCAAAGTTGGATTGCGTAGAAAGTGACTAGGTGAAGTGCCGTTTTGCCAGTTAACTCACATAAACGAATGCGATTCCACATCAAGGAACTTTCCATTGACTTCCAAAGCGATGATGAATCCCGTGCTATATTTTATTACCACGGGTGTTCACACTTGGATCAAGAGCAGTGAGCCTTTTCCGGAAGTTTGGGGAAAAGTTAGCTATTATTACCACTGGAGTTTCCCATGACGTATTTTGCTGAGCAAGGTTTCAACCAAGTACTGCACATGCGTAATAAATACCGCAATCGCCTTGACATGAACAAGACCGGTGGCATGCCATACGACTTAAGCTGACCAACTTGCAACCTGCTTTAAAAAACTTGCAGATAAAAAGTCAGAGGCACGGTTCGCAGTAGTTAGAACCAACTGTTTTTGGAAATGAATAACATTTTTTTTCAACAAATGCAATTGCATTAATTATGTTTGCTCGTTTTTTTTTGTATTAACTAGATTGCCCGTTTATTTCATTAGCATTAAAATATTATAAAATCAAAATAATATTTTAGCCACCATTAAATCATAAGTGGGGGGGCAATAAGCAAATTTGCTGTAAGGGGGCGATCGAACAAAAAATGTTGAAGACCACCGCTTTACAGGAAATGAGAAATTTAATAGTATTGCTTATTCCGACGCGCATAGAGTCAGAAGCTTTTTGATTTGTGACTACTTGAAAATCAGTGCGTTCATTTAGTTTGAAAACATTGTTGTTTCATTTAATGTTTTGCTTTAAATTTATAAATATGTTATTCTTCATCTTTTGAGCCAGTTCTTCAAACCACTGCTTGGCCGCACTAGATCTCGGGGCAGCTATTCGATTGTCTCATCGTCCAGAACCGTCTGGCCGTGCAGTCCATGAGGTGGTCCGTGGACTGGACATTAGAGGACATGGTCGACGGTTTGTTCTTCTGCACCAGACTCACAGGCCGCAGAGGAGGCCATACCCATTTGTACAAGCAGGAGCGGAAACGTCCCATGCCAGTGCAGAGGTGGTTGAGCCGGGCCCAGGCTGTTCTTGGGAGGGTCATTCCGGGGGCTGAATGCCGGTGTCGGGGATGAAAATGCAGAGTCTTGTGGGGTTGTGCACCCACTTCGCATTCCATTGGTGATCCGCCCAGTGCGCCACGCGCATGTTGTGGTTGTCAGATAAACTGATGAATTGTTATGCGGCGGGTACAAAAAGGTGTCCCAATTTGGGGCGCGGTATATTCGCGCTCGATAGTCAGGTGAGCGCTGAGTGGAGCAGATGTTGAAAGCTATGTTAAAAGCTATATTAAAATAAATATGCTGAAAGCCACTTATCGCTTTCAGTGGACACGAAAGGAAGTGTAATTGTTAACTTAATTAATAGAGTGGTTAATTTGTGATAATAAATCATGTTCCTTAAAGGTGATAACAATCCTACTTTGTTCATTTCAAAACAAGATCAATTTGAAACCTTCATGCCGTAGAAAAATAAAGATAACATATCAAACCATGAAATACCAACAAGCTGTAAGTTATTTTGAATCATAATTCGCAAGCAGGATTTTAAGACTGTTTTAAGACTTCTGTTTGGTTAAGTTAACACCTAACAACAAACACAAAATTTTCGGTGTGTTTTCATCGTTTCCACAAAGGGTGCATCTTAAGATTTGTTTGTCTGATACAATTTTGTTTGATATTATACTAATAAAAGTGCTGTTTTGTTTCTCTTTTTTCGCAAATTCTTCTGGCGTATTTTTCACGTCTTGGTTGAAGATTTGTACAATAAATGGCTTCTCTCTGTTTTATGCATAAGGTTTCTCTGTGATCAAATCTTGTCACCAAGCAACACGCATTGCCTGAAACGCCCGCCAGCGGGAGCGTTCCTGTCTACAATTTGCTTCACATTTAGCAAACCTTTATTGTTTTCACCAACAAGGACTATACTTTTGTACCTTCAAAACAAAAAGCAATATCAGGCCTTCAAATTTGCATTATGCCGAGTATACGTATTGCTTCATGTGAAATGTTTCACTGATCCAGCAATGTGAAGAACAAAGGAATGCTGTCCTGTTTTGCAACAACCTGGTTTGCAAAAAAAATATTTTTGTGTTCCGTGGTAACCAAAGTAGCTCAGACAGTTGTCGAGTTGCTTATAAATCGCTCATAGTAATGAAACGTGGAACCATGAAAATCGTGAACGAGCAGCAACGAACGCTTTGTCCTGTATTTTCCAACTTACAAAGTAGAAGTTTACGATTTTCGCAAACAACGTTTTTCAAAGTGTTTACATTGTCAACATGTGAATCTCACAATGAGCGAAGGACTTTCGTGCAATATTTGCGTTCGTTTTGCGATACAAGCCTAAGTAAAGGTGATCTACTTGTTTCAGTAAGAAACATTTTTTACTGCAAGCGTAAAATAAAGCTAATGAGTTTTCTGAGCTTCGTTGTGAAGGTATAATATTCATAATGGATTTTCGTTCTTCTGTTGATTTAACACGAATTTAACTTTTCAAATATTGTTTTAAGTACATCCTTGTTTAACACATCATGCAGTTTTCTTGCAAATGTTAGAACTCTTACAAAAACATATCAGAAATGCTAGTGCATGTGTCACAAGTTGAAGTTAATATTTTTATACGCAAATATGACAGTCTTCTTCATTTCTCTGTCATGTAATCTTTTTCCAACTTTTTTAACCTGTAATCAAACAAATGTACGCTAATTTCAGTGTTTGTTCTCTCCACACCTGTGAAATTAAATATCTCATCATGATAACTATGTGTACACAGGCATGCACCCATCTGTAAATATCATGTATCTTTGTTCTCTATCATCTTGTCTTTTCTTTCACATCTTTTCTTTTCACATATTATCTTTTCTTTTCACTAATGATAGTACTGAAAGTTATATTGCAGGGTTGGTAAACTATGATGACCTCATGGTCTTTCACCAAGCCTTTGTGACAAAGGAACCAGTAAATGTTCATTCCTTGTATAGAACTTTGCTTTTAAATTATGCCTTAGCTTCTGCATTAGCCTATATTCTACGCAATGCTGCATGATCTCTTTACTGTGCGAACCATTATTTTTTTGCAAAAAAATACACTTACACCATCTCAAAGCTACAAGTCGGTTTTCGTGTACACAGTGGAAATAATTTTGTCCCAGTGGATTTTATTTGAAATTAACGAATCAAAGAGTAATACCGTAAAGAAAATGTGGTTATAATTTCGCTGTCTTGCTTTGTTGCTAAATGTTTATCAGAACCAATGCGAAATATCTTAGTTTCAAATAAGACTGAGATTTGCCAACAAACAGTAGAAAATTTCATGAGTAAGTGCTTTCCTATTTGTCAAAGTCTAGCTTGGGCAAGAAAATTCACAAAGGCTTGGAGGCATAAAAATTTTCAAAATACAAGAATTTCATTTATTTCCGATATTGTTAAATACTAAGCCACAAAAACTTTTCAAAAACAAACGAACACACGTGCAAATATTTTTGTTAATTATCGAAAAGATTTTGGGGTTTTAATGCGGAAAAGACAAGAATTTTCAAACTAACAATATCATAAGTAAGAAACGAACACAACTCTTAATCTACAATGTTGCATCGCAAAGCTTAAAAGTATTTTAAAACGAGATTACTCTTGTTGTTCGGCGTCTGTTTGCTTTATACTGAATCAAAATCACATTAGGACTTTTCACTTGGTTGTAGCTCTGATGGCACGTATTTCTACCCACCAAAACAGCAAACTTTGTTCCTACCAATTTTCCACATGAAGAATATTAAGCAGCCTAATAAGATTTTTTTGCCTTTTTTGTGCTATTTTACACTGAGTGATTTTTGATATACTTATTTTGGAGTCAGTCAAATTTTAGCTTAATTTATTGTTGAAATGTTGCACGAAAGTGATAAGCAAATTGACAAATTATAATGTTCTATTGGCATCTTTGTCGCCGAAGAAAAAATCTATGGACTAATTGTGTTCAATAATGCAGCGCAAGCTATATGTAAAGTAGTTTTCCTTCATGTTGGCATGCACTTTTTCCTCTCATACACTGTACAAGGAAAATTGTATCTTTTTTTTATTGTGGCAGAGTGCACAACCCTAATGATTTTGTAAAATATTTAATAACTGAAACTAGCAGCTGGCACGTTTGTGAAAGGTAGTAATTTGCTGTTCCTTGTAAAATCTGATTAAAGTAATATATCCTTCCCTTGAGGGTGCTTTTTATGTATTGCTTTTATGCTATATACCTTATCTCAATGGAGTCGTCCACCATCTTTTGTTTTATTCAAATTCTTTCGCTTCAGTCCAATCTGCCGAGTACTTCAGTTGCACTATGTTCTTCAAAAATGTTTAGCAAATCAAAAATGTCCAGGAAAATTTCAAGGAAATTTTCGCGATATAAAAAACTCGGTTATAAATTGAGATGTCAAAATCGGAAGCGCTTTCGTTGATTGAATGGTAAGTAAAACTCAGCACAAATCATCTATTGATATGATACAAGAACTGAGCAAAGAAATTTTTTGGATAAAGCACTGCGATGTCTGTTCAAACTAGTCTGTTCATTCGAATTGTGTTCGGCAAAGATAGGTCCACCCACCAGTGTGTGTCCCTTAACTCTTTGATACAGGCTGCATGATGGATAACGTTGCAATAATAAATATATGTCATTTATGTTTCGCGCAATTTCACGCATACAAACTTTGAACTGAAAGCTTTTTATTAGTCAACGAATCGGCCTTATGCAGGTATCTACCTTCATCAGGGTGAAAAATTGGTGAAATGCTTCAGTTCACCAGAAGAGCTCTTTCTTCACTTGCTTATTTGTAACTTTGTGTCTGGAATCAGTGACATGCCTTTAAACTCTTGATAATATTGAGGAAGAGACTAAATCATATCAGTATGTCGGCATAGGACCGAATGTAAGCTAACCAGAGTTTAGTGCCCCTAAAAACGAAAGCAGTCAGGCCGGTGTCACCCAAGAGATCTCGGAGAGGGAGACTAACTGGGCAGAATGACCGCAGTGAGCAATAATAAATCGCAGCGAAATGATTAGAGGCAGACACTAAGACAGCCATCTTTTGCTGCGTTGTGCCGCATTTTATTCTGTCTCGTTAGATGCGATTAGCTTACGTTCATGTTTTGTTGTTGCCAGATCAGCACAATTGCCTGCGAGATCTAGGTCGTACCAATAAATTAACACCTTGATTGTAATGTATACGTGTAACCAGTTGAGCATCAGTTGTATGTAAAGGCATCAAGGCATCCCTGCATGATCGGCTGGTAAGAGCTACTTTTGCAACAGACAGTGCCCTGGCCGTCTCGTTTTGTGCGCAGTTAACCTACAGAGGAGCTAGTTTCTTTTACAATATTATTGTACCTAAACAAAATTTTCGGTTAACGCGAGTACAGCCTTGCTTCATAATTCCATTAAAAACCATAACTTCGCAAATTTCTTCTAAGTTCTACTTGTTCCCATATTCCCAATAGTTCTTACGTTCCGACATTAAGCCAATAAAATGATAGGGCACTTTGAAGAGTGGCACCTGCATCCTTCATGGATTGTATATTCACAGACAATTTATTTGAAGGCATGACTATTTGCCAACATCTTAGTCTTGTCACAGGGCTCTTTCGGGCACCACTTGTAAAATAACTCATTATCTTGCTGCCGCATTATATCGCCTGTTACCCAATAGTGCAACCATCTAATAGCACTTTCGAAGAACTGTTTTGTTTGTGTAGTCGCCCAATAGCAGTGTCGACTGTAACTTCTCCGACGAAAATATCCGTGAATCATACAAAAATCCACTCATAGATTGTTATTCTCCACTTGAGGACAAATCGTCACCTATCCTGTTTAATTTACTTTGCTCAGAGAAAATAATTTCGAAGGAACTTTTCGAAAATACTTGTGTATGTCTAAGATTTGCATTTATTGTTTCTCATGCGCAGGTTACAAACCAGCCCAAACATGTTTTGTCCGAATTTTTTCAAATAACTCAAACGCCTTTCAACGACGCAGTCGGGAAGATGAGGAAATTATTGCCGTTCAAAAACAAAATATATGATACGTGTAAAAATACGTGTAAGTTTTTAGTGTTATACTGATTATAACAACCTTGCAGAATTTTTGCAAGCTTTTATGTCATGCATATGGTTGCCCTATAAATTTTCAAATAAATTTCATATCCTAACTGATGTGATATCTTGCAAGAAAAAATTGAAACCCCTGAAAATACTTAAGTAATTTGCGTTTGTTTTTTTAGGTAGAACTTTTTTTTAGGTAGAAAATTAATTTGTTTTAGGTAGAACTGCTGTCACTAGATTTGTCTTTACGAAGAAGATAGCTACAGTATCCGTCATAGATGTTACAGCCGCCTTGATGCAGTCGACCAAGGAGGCTTGCTATCAAAAAAGTTCTTAACAAAATAGATGATTTTGATATTACCAAACTCCCAGGATTGTGCTGCTTAACCAGGGGCGTAACGAGGTTAGATGGCGCCTGGGGCAAATAGCAAGTTTGTCGCCCTAACGTTCGAACCTAAGGTCTTTCGCAATTAAGTCTACTGCATTGACGAAAGTACAGTACTTGTGACATTGTTGGAACTTTTCGACGACCCCCACAGTCATTCGGCGTTCCCTGCAGTGATTCGACGCTCGTGAATTATTCCGCCTTGCCCCACTCGTTACACCCCTGTGCTAAACTGCCCATTTTTGTCTTGGGCGGAGAAAAAAGCTGAACAAGTTGCTAAGCAATGGAACACAACAATTTGTGCACCTCTGCGTATAATTTATACAACAGCAACTAATGTCTTAGTCTATCTTCGTGTCAGTTCCTGCATGCAGGTGATGGGCAACTTTACCGTCTTTGCAGGCCGCATTTATGGCCTGTAAGCACTTTTGCAAGCCACTCATTCGCTGTCAATTTTTTAGCAGAATAGAAAGTTTCTGCACGCGCTTCGTCCAACTTTCTCAACTTTTCCTCAGTTTGTTCCATTTATTCCATTGCAAACGTCTTCGCTCGGTTTTCTCAAACGTTGCAGAGTTCGTGTGGATCATGCCAACTGCAATGGCCATTCATCACAGAATTAGTTTGGTCGTGCTTTTCGGCGTAAGAGGGCCATCGCGTTTGGTTTGCCATCGGTTTTCGGTGCACATACACGGGCTATTTTTAGGATACCTTCAAAGGAAATTGCGTGTGATTTCACAAGCCACGGTTTGCCCATCACTGCGACAACGACCTAAGTGCCTTATCTTAAGGTGACCCTATTTTCTGTCTGTCAAGGCTGGTCTAAACAAAAGCTGTTCAGCCACAGCTTTAAGACTGGTAATCAGCCACCTGCTGCTAATCTAACAAATACGCAGGTATGTGTATTATACCTGAAGAAACGAGATAACAGCTCATTATCGAAGGCTTGCAAGGGGCCAAAGCCCTGCTGAAGACGACAACCTGTGCGTCTCAAACAAAAGTACGTTTTAACCATGAACCAAAAACACAAATAACAAAAAAATGATACTTGCAGAATATTCATATTTTTAAAACTGTGCAATAAAGTAAGTTTACTAAACAAGGTTTATTCTGTGCATGTTACAGACTAAATATTTTAGTTTGTTTTATGGCATTTGTTATGATGCATTAAAGTGAAACAGCAGTGAAGACACATGAGTAGTATTTAGCGTTTAACTTTTGTTGTCTTAAACCATTTCTTCAATGTAAAAGTGGACCAAATCGCACGCAGTATACCCAGAACCTTCTTTAAACAATAGGTTACTGTCTATCAAAAGGAATCCTTTCCAAGCAAAGAATCAGACACTAAAATCTTACAAAGTATATGCTTCGCTTACATGTTATTTTTGACATTATGCAACAAGTGCGCCATTTCTGTGATAGCATCTTTTTTGAACAATAGTTGGATTTCTTTGTGTAAAAACCGCTTGCTTACGCTGTTGAGACGAAATTTAATTATTTGAAAAATAGGTATAATTTCTCGCGCCTTGTGCTATAACAAGCACTTAAACACAACGCTGTTGGTCAGTGCTTCTTTTCTTGAATCTGCCGAATATCAATGTGTTTAGTCTTTGAAAAAAACATAAGAAATGAAAATGCTCCCTATTTACTGTTTGATTTGCACATAGCCATACATTTTTTGACGATTTCTTTAGTTGATGTACACTTAAGTTCAGTTTCTACATACCGAACCCTTAAACCAACTTTAACAATGTAAAGAATGGTGAGTCGTTTGTTCTCAATTTAAACACTCCATCTGAGTTTGTTGAAAAGCGTGTGAGGTTACATTTGTCTCACTGAATTGCTTGCGCTGGATGAAGTGCATTTGCACAAGAACAATGAATACTACCTTTTCTGTGTACCATTTTGTTTTGTTTATTAATTTATTTTACGATCAAATCAGAATGTATGGCCCGCCGCTTACACTCCACTGGGGCACCTGACTAGATAACCTCTGTGTTTTTCCGATGCCCTGGCGTTCGTTGCCTTGAAGAGTACATCTGGCGCAATGAACTCAGTACCAACAAATAAATCTGCCTCTCTATCCGTTAAAAGCGGCCTTCTCAAAGTGGCCCCCAAGCTAAATTAATTGCCGATCTCTGCAATAGGCAATTTTAATTAGAAAAAGCACAACATCTTTTAATAAAAATGTGCAATGATAACGGTGTTAGAGACTGCAGAGAGCTTCTGAAAGAGAGAGCTTTCTTAGTCGGTAAAGTGTGTGAGAGTACTTTTTCTATGATGAAGCAAGTCAAACCTAAAAACAGAAATCGAATGGCATTTTACGAAATTAAGAAACCTCAAGCCTTTTATGTTGGACGCAGTGTTGCCAGGTGGCCTTTTCTCAGGCCAAATTTCAGAAACTTGGCCTTGTTTCAAGTCGATTTGCCAAAAAATTTCGTTTCGATTTTTTGATCTTTTTCTGGCCTTGTCTCAAGTTGGTTGGCCTAAAATTAATTTGTTTTTTTTACGCTGAAAAAGTTTCCTCTGAAGAAAAAGTATTTACTATTCCACGTTTTTAGGCAACACTTTTGCAAAATTTTTGTGACAAACGCCATATTGGATCGACGCCCAGTAAAGATTTAAGGGATGCGAGATTCGAAATAATTATTTTGTGCAATCACTGGAAATGCGTGCGCTGTGTACTGTGTCATGTGTTGTCAGCAATAAGCAAGACTCAAAGCTGCAGACATGTCTGTAATAGAAATGCGACAACGACGTTTAGGAAGTGGAAAGTCTCTTATGATTCTGGTCGTATAACAGGAGTATGAATGGGAGAAAACTTTCGTACGGGTGCAGAAAGCTGCCGATGGATCAGTCTGCAAACTGTGACACTATTTACCCAAGTGTGCAATCTCACAAACCACGAAAAATCAGAGATGCATCAGGAATGAGCTGCAGTGCAAGGCCAAGCAAGACGTAATCTCAATCCGAAGAAAATTTCTAGTGATATTCTTGCAGTATAATTTAGGTGTTTTTTATGAAAAAGGAATAGCAATACCTTAAACAAAGCTTGGTTTTTGTGTGGTTTTAAATAATCGGTTTGGCCTTTTTCTGACCTTTTTGTAGAATTGTTTGACTTGTTATTGAAATTTTCATCTGGCAACCCTGGTCGGATGCGTACTTAATTACAACGATTGTAAGGCTAAAATGATCAAGAACTGCAGCACTTTGAAAAAATGGATATGCCCGCAAATAGATTCGACGCTTACTTCAACAAAACCAGAAAAGATTGTAACGATCTTATTGAATTCCATGCTATGGCCACAGTTAGTGATGATCTGCTGCTACACGCAGCTGGCATGAAGTGGAAGGACAATTAGTACCGCAAGATCAACGGTGCATCAGCAAAAATGTTCGATGTAATCATGGGCGTCGTAAGGATTTTTTCCAAGGGCGGGGCCAATAGTCGATTTTTCCAGGGGTAACCAAAAATGTTTTCCCAGGGTGGGGCCAGAAGTGGTGAAATTTCATTTTACCCACTCGAAACTCAGAAAACAACCTTTTTTGCTAAAAACTGTATGGGAAAATGTTAAATTAAAAAATCCAGGGAGTCGAAGACACCCATGCCTCTTCCTTCCGACGTCCATGGATTCAGTACACCGGCTTACGCTTATTCGCTTTTTCAAGAGACACAATTTAACCCCGAAGGGTTTATTGATGTTGATATTAAAGACACACTGGTGCGCTTGTTACAAACTGCAGGGAACATCAGCATGTCACGGATTACTGCATTTTTAGAATTTCCCTGAAACCTATCAGCGCAAGCATTTGCAAAAACGACCCAGCAGAGTTTTGTCAAGATAGTCGCCAATACGTTGGAGACCTGCTCAGTGGGAAAAACCGCCAGACTAAATACCTATAGAAACTGAAAAGAAAGGCTCGTGTTTTACATTGCGGCGGAAGATATGAAAGCACTTTACCCAAGCTTGTGCAGAGACACTGTTAATAAAGCTCTTGGATGTTCCCTGGAGGTGCATTCCATCTTCAACACCAGGGCCAGCGAAATCATTGTTGAACTGAACAGAATTTGCCTCAACAACGTTGTGTTGCAGCCTCTCGGTTGGCGTTGTCACCAAACATGGCGACTAATTAAATACCCTAAAAGGTGAGAATCACTCGGCTTGATTGGCAAACTTTACTGTGCATTACAGCATTACATCCTACAGCCGACTGCCAATGTGCTAACTGAGGCAGAATTGTTCCGTAGATTCACTGATGACATAATTTGGATAACCGCATCAAAAACCTCTAATGAAGGCATTCGACCGGAACTAACTTCAGCATTTGCCCACAGTGGCTTGGAACTAACATTACGCCAAACCTAAACAACCGACCACATGGGGGAAGTGGAATTCCTGGACGTTAATCATTGCATAACCACTGAAGATGATTTTGGATTTGTCACTAAAACTTTGTAAAACTCACAGAGGAAGGAAGACGGTCCATTAGCGGTAAATCACACCATCCAGATGCAACATTTAAGTCAATCCTGTTTGGAGAGGCAATAAGATTAAAAAGAAGATAACCTCACCAGCCTAACCCGACTAAAGAAAAAACGTTCCGCTCAAACTTTCCTTTGGACATGAAAAATGACATGATAACAATGCCATCAAATTGGCAAAAAAGACTGCGCCGCCAAAAAAGTGACAAGAAAGATAACCCACAAATTTGAACTACATCATTCACCCCACTTGCTAACTCTATAAAAATAAAAAAAGTGTAAATAAAATAATTACCTATAAAATACCCACCATAATTAGACCAAAACTAACATTACAAGCACCATGCTTTAAATAAGACAAATAAAAATATCAAAGGTTCGTCAGGACCTTGCCAGCACTGTGCACTTCGTGGTTGCAATGGAAAATAAGACAAATCCAGGGTCCCATCGTTTCACAAATCCTGACAACAAATAAAACATTCCCTCTGAATCAAAACCCGACATGTGCAAACTATGTCATTTGTGCAGAGGTTTGTGTGATATGCCATCAACAGCACGGTGACCAAACAGTAAACATACTTTCCACGAGATGGTCAACGCACTGAAGTACTTGGAACAAGCCAGATTATGGGGATGACAGAGACTAACTGGACTTAACGGGGCACTGTTCAGTGTTGCATGGCGTCATAATTAAACCACCTATTTATGACTCTTATGCTGTTACTTTTGTAGAGCAACACACCCTTGACTCTCTGAAAACTGCTTGGCGTGCCAAATGCGGCACGTGTGCCGTAGGTTGCCGACCCCTGAGACCTAGATAGTGTACGTCTGTCAACATTAAGGCCTCCTCTCCGATTACGCATTCTGCTAAGTCTTTGTGCTGAGTCATCGAGGCGTGATTCCGTAGCTGTGGTTATGCGCTCCATAATTGGCGTCAGATAATTTTTTAGTTTTGGTGAAAGCAGTTATTTTGAGAACGGCGTATTTTCCAGTTTTAATTGCCACAGCTTGTGTTTTGATTTTTTAATTTTTGTCTCAAGCGTGTTTGTTTTCTCTGCACTTCCTTTGACCCTTCAACACGTCAGCTGTAAGCATTGCTTGTAGATTTCAGGACAGATGCGTAGTGTTACGTGATATTCATTCCCTATTGAAAATGTTTGTTGGTTAATTGTCTTCGTCAACTTTGTGGACACTATTTACTTGAAAACAGGCATGTGCAAGTCTGAATCATCGCAAAGTCGTGAAAGCAGAAACCAGTCGACTGATTCCTTGAAAGCTTGCAGCAAACCTACAGCTTTTAATTGGCGTTGGGTTGACTCTGTTCATAAAATTTCACACGATCGTAGTAGCACGCGAAGTGTTGCGAAAATTATGATTACCATTTCCATAGTTTGAGTTTTAGCGGCAAAAAAATTTTTGTGTTAGTGTAAAATAAACATTTATTACATTAATTTTTAATTTGGATGACAATAAGAGTCGATGCAAATTGATTTTATAGGCGTTCTTGTAAAGGATTTTAAATATTTTTTTAGCAATCGTAAGTCAGCCAATATGTTTATTAAAGGTGCGCATCGTCATAACGAAAATATGTTCCTATGGTATTTTTTTCATAACTTAAATAACTAACGTATTTCTAAGGTTTCTTTAGGTTTTGTTACCATGTAAGGTTTATCACGGCATGTACGTTTTCGAAGTGCATGAAGTGACATTCATTGCGCTAAGTTTTTGGGAAGAAACTACTCTATGAATAAACTCTAAAGGCCCTCTCATACCATTATTTACCTTGTTGACAAACAACATTGCAGTAAGGAGATTTTCTCTCACTTTCTTGAGTCACAGGCGAAAGCGTTAAATTAAAATATTGCTTGAAACAGTAGCTTGCTTAATGACGGTTAGACAAAGATTTAGGCATCGATAGTAAGTGAAATATGGAAGGTTCTTTACTTACAAGCTTTTAGAAAAATAAAAATGCGATCTATTTTCGATAATAAAGTTTTCCCTAGGTTGTCTGCTAGGACGCGAAACTTCTACATTATCTTATAGAGATATTTTCTAAGTCGGTAAAAGATTTCTTGTATCAATACAGACGTTGCGCAATGTGCTACTCTTTAGACCTGGCTCATAAATATATTTTAATGCATTTAACAATATCAACATTGAAGAATATTTGACCAGCCGTCATAAAATAGCAAGTCTGTGATTGTATGTCTGTTATGTCCGTTTTTAGGTTTGTGAATGCCGAACTGGTTTTTGTGCAAGTGTTTCGTAAACGCAACTTTTTCCCAGAGCTATGAAAAAACGCCAGGTGACATTTAAGAAGAAATTAATTACCCACCATGCACCTACAAAAAGACCAAATTATCCCTACAATCCAGGATTACTTGTTTGTTATTTGCTGAACGTTTGAAAAATAAAATTTCCCAAAACATTTTTCAGGCGATTGCTATTAGTGATCAGCAAGGTTTAATCATGTGCAAAATTTTAATGGAATATGCGCTTAAAATGTTTTATTAGCAAAGACACGCCGAAAGATTACTTGCGATATGTGCTTTGAATATAACATTTTGCGGCTACTAGTATTTGGCAAGCGCAGATAACGCCAATAGCAACGTCACTGGCTGCACTTTGTTGGCTAAATACAATGGTTCCCAACCTTTCCAAAGGTAACTTAACACTTTTACAAAAATTTCAAGTTTCAGGAATACCCCTTTCCGCATTTCCATTTTCAACTTCAAAAAAGAAAAAGATTACTTTCAAAAAGCAATCTACCTCACTCATTTCAAAATTGGCAAGATGACTATAGGGTCCATACCTGCATGTAAAGAAATTGATAATTATCATCAGATGAATTGTGCTATAATATTAGACTCGGAGTTCGTCGAACGTTTGCTACTTTAGTAAGGACTCACTTCGATAAAAATCTGCACCTAACAAATTTTCAAAGAGATTTTCTTTTAAAAATTCTGTTTTACCTGATGAAAGCCTCTAACAGATTGTTTGACTATTTCTCCAATTATTTTCACATCGCCGATTGAAATATCATCATTGTTACTTCCTATTAAACGCATCAACTGATTCGCTCAAGAAAAGATTATTCATTTCTTATCCACTTTAATGTGTGTTTAAGATCATGTAAGTGCTTTGCCAATGACTTAATCACAAGCAAAAAGAGTTTTTTACAAATCGTAGTATCAACTTTTGCTTGCTATACGTTTTTTATAACTTGTTTAATGATTTCAACTGGACACAGTAAACATTTCTGTTGTCGCCCAAGAACGCAGCAAATAAGCGATGGCGCTTACAAGTAAATTGAGTTGAAGAAAGTCAAAGCCCAGCAGCGGCAGATTAAGAAGTAGGGAAAATGTGCACCAACATGATCGAAGTCAAATAAACACAGAAGCCCAGATTGCAAGCATTTTCAGCCAAACAATCCCAGCTGCTTTAAATAAATTCAACAAACGTTAAATTTAATTACCAATTACTTTCAGTGTAAACTTGAAAACATTAGTATTTCGTTAAATGTCTTCCAAGAAAAGGAAAGATCCGCGGGGAGTTGTGTTGATGCATTTATCGCTTCACCGCTGAAGCAATGAATCAATTCATAACACACTTTTCTTATACCTATGAATGCGAAGGCTCTACCTTGGAAATCAGTTATATACAAGGTGTTTCACAATTGTTGAAACAAAGCGATTGGGCACAAATCCAGGATTTTAAATGATACCGCAATGATGATTACATTTATTGAAAGGTGAAAAGATAACATTTTATAATGTGCAACTGTTTGTCCT
>Ga0210059_1002643_pt1 | contig 28188 bp, 20 predicted proteins | sample Ectturendosymbi2_FD_188042 | JGI IMG/M metagenome (GOLD analysis project Ga0210059, IMG submission 188042) | Ecteinascidia turbinata endosymbiont from Florida, USA - Sample 2 (SPAdes) (version 2) | ecosystem: Host-associated > Tunicates > Ascidians > Unclassified | place: Key West, Florida...
GGATGTATGCAGCAACCGGTGGACCAAACGTGAAATGGGGGGGCACCAATTTCAAATGGGGGGACGGGCACCGCTAGCCCCCCCGCTGGCGACGACCCTGGTTACCGTTTTGCGTGGAAGCACGCTTTGTGGTTTGCGCAAGAACATACGCAAACGAACACTTTCACGCGACGCATGTTCGCGTGTACGTGCATGCGCTTGTGCGGGTAGATGTAAACGCAGAAAAGGCAACGGAGTGAACATACGTACTCTGTACAGCACGTGCGGGTAACTTGCTTGGAATTACAGCGTCAAAAAAGCGCAATGTCGTGCAAGGGAAAGCGTGTTTCGTACGATGCTGAATTCAAGCTCAAGGTTGTAAGTTTTGTGATGTGGCTCTTTGCGGTAACACAGCAAGAAATGTGGTTCTTGGTCTCTGACTGGTAGGCAACTCCTGCTCTAGGGAATTCGAGGTTACAGAACTATAGATGCACCATCGTGAACTATCACAATAGGCACGAGATTGTCAAGCGAATGATGAAACGTTTGTGAGCATAAGTCCCCACCACAGTTGGCGATAAAGGGCTAGTGCCGCAACACTCTTTCCTTGGTCTTTTGCCATCGGTTTTCTTAATTTCATAAAAAAGTTAAGCGAATGATTTAAAAAACGTTATCCATTAGATTATTTAGCCATGACAGAGCAATGAACTTTGTCCGTTTCTGCAATTTTTACAACAAGTTACGCTTGTTCTTGCAGAATAGTATAGAGATGAAAGCTTCATGGGCGTACGTGCTGACCAAACGCACGACTGAAAATCTTAAAATGGTGGAACCTCGATTTAGTATGCTCAGTTGTTCTAAGGCAGCAAAATTGGTATCTGAATTATTTTTGCGGAAGTGGCTGCTCCTGAATCAAAACTGATGCTTAACGCAACATTTGACGATTAAGAGCTTTGGTTTTGCTGTAAGCTTTCGAGGAATCAGCCGACAAGGTTCTACTTTGTGTTCAAGTAACTAGTCTCCGCAAACGTGACAAACAAGTGAATCAAGTGAATTGGGAAAGACGTATTTTCAAGTTCCTTGCTTGTCGCAGCTTGTGTTTGATTTGTTCAATGTAGTCTTGAGTTGTTTGCTTTTTCTGGCCTTGCTTTTACTTTTCAACGTTTCACTCGTATTTACTGCAGATTTTAGGACTGGGGATATGTAGTTTTACGTGAAATCGATTTCCTATAACAAATTTGCCGAATGATTCATTTGTTTGTCACCTTTGTGGAGACCAGTTACTCGGAAACTTTCAGCATAAAGTTTTGTTTCATATACTTAAGAGATTAAAAGATGTAACTGACTTATGGCCTATTGATGCGTAAAGCAATTATTTTTTAAGCTCAGTGGTACTTTACTTGGTTGTTATTGCTAACTGCCTTCAACATTACAAGTCTTCATTAAATTTCTAGCAGTGTTGTGTTGCTTCAAACCTCGTTTCTGACCAGGTCCTTTCTTGCTCGTCTTGCGCATTTATCATTCACTGGTTTCTTTAATGTTGACTCCATATACAAACCATTCAAATCAACGTGTTTCACCAAGTTTGCAAGAGCTGACAGCCCCTAATTTCATGTCAATTTCTGAATTCTATGAATTGCCTGCAATATTTTTAGAATTTTCTGCTTCGCTTATCAACTCTCTGCTTTTGAAGTAATATTCAATATGTGTGAAATACATTTGCCTTTCAGGAAACTTTTCTGCGTCTTGAAAAGTTTGAAAAAGCTACTACGCGCTTTTTCCTGCTTAGAAAAAACTCTCTTCTTTTACATTCAACCGCTTCTCAATCTGATAAACTGAGTTCAAAGCACGTACTGAGCAGTTCGGTTTGTAAGTCTTGTGTGTTACTGCTTGAAACTTGCCGGTTTGTACTGCTGACGTTTTGTTAGCCATGTCGTCATGTGATGCTGTTGATTGGCCGTATGTAATGAAATGCATACAGCTGACTTTTTGTAATTACGTGTCGTTTGAGGGCATACATTTCTCTGGTTAACCTTTTTATTTAGCAAGAAACGCTTTCTTGTATCAATCTTTCGAAATTGACAAACACTTTAGACTTTGAACACCCACCTTCCTTGATCTTTTTAACATAACGATCGACACGTTAATATCAAGTGTAGAATTGAGCTAATTGCTGTTAGAAATTGCAAACCTGCACTGGATGTCCAGTGTCATGTCGTGACAACATATACATAGAGGTGCGAAGATTGTTACAACTATTCCAATTAGACTAGCGCTTCTCAACCGGAAGGCAGCGAAGCTGTATTTCAGAAGGTTCGGCAAGCAGGCCGAATTATCTGACTGAGCGACATACAAAATGTATGCGAGGAAGAAGGTAAAAAGGGAAATTCGGAGAGCAATAACACTTTCCTGAGGATCGTGTGCAAAATACTGCGTATTGACCAATGGACAGGAAGATTCAGTTCCGCGAGTAGGGAGCCAAAAACATACGGCGAACTCCGCTTATTAATCTCGCGGTATTATTGCTCAGTTTGTAGAAAAAACTTAAATTATTTCATTTTCATTTTCCCACCATATCTTGAGATGCATTTCTAGCATATTTGCCAACGAAAGCGGACCACGAGTTGAAAACGTTTGAGAAGCACTGACTTCAAACTGTTAAACTAGACAACCTTGGTTTAAAACAAACTAGAAACATGGTTTAAAAAAACTTGCAACCACAAATTAACTTTGACACACAATGTTTGTTTTTTCCTGAATGCAGGAGGAACACTTTCTGTCATAATTGGATTGGATTTCAATGTCGCTATCATTGCCTCTGCTTGCATTTCTGTGCTTTACACTTTGTTTGGAGGAATGTACTCGGTTGCCTACACAGACGTCGTTCAGTTCACCTGCATGTTTGTCGGGCTGGTGAGAATTTTTGTGCTTACGAAATACACAATTTAGCTGCTGTAAAGGGATTTTTACTTGTGATTGATGGCAGTTGATTTAGGACCACTCGTGTGAGGATGAAAATGTGTTTCCTGATATTGTTCTAAAACTTGTGTATGAAGGTCTATTGATTTCGTCATCGCATCGGAAAGTTGATCATATGATTCAAAAGACAGACGAATATCTTGACTTTTTATTTATATTCACACCAATCTTTCATTTGCTACGAAAAGCTCGTTAAAACAAATTAAAAAATTGAAATAAAGAATTTTGTTGGTAAGCAGAAGTTTATCTTAAAGGCAATTTTACCTACTTATATGAAACGGAACCGAAAGCAGGATGAATAACCTTTCAAATTTGGTGATTGCAGTATGAATAATCCTTTAAATTAGTGGTTCTCAATCACTGTTCTGAGAGACGCATGTGGCTCCCTTTGTGCGGGCCTGAGTAGTCTTTCAATACAACCTCTAATATTTTGCGTAACAGACTTCGTTCTGCAATAAAACAAAACGTGTTAATTGACATGTGTTAAAATTTCTTTAGTACGGCTCTCTAACAAAGTTGTAAGTTTGGATTTGGCTCCGTTCAGCGAAAAGGTTGAGAACCACCGCTTTAAATTATATTTGTAGGCGAATCAAACGTGCCATTTACGAAACTACAAATAAATCCTGTTTTCTTTCGCAGTGGATCAGCGTCCCTTTCGTTCTCACTAACCCAGCGGTGTCAAATATTATCGAGACTGCTCAAAGCAACCATTCTTGGCTGGGAACCTGGGACAATAATTATGCAGGATATTGGATCGATTCCACCTTAGTCCTGGTAAGTTCATGATATGATCTTCCTGTCTTCTGTGATAGTAAAATATTTTTCCCTGCTCGTCAACTAACAGAGCTCATCTGGTTACATTACATTTTGCTCTTTGGTGTTTTCTTCCTCAGACATTCGGTGGCATTCCATGGCAAGCATTCTGGCAGCGAGTCTTGTCAGCAAAGAGCGCTGAAACAGGACGTTTCCTTTGTTTCGCTGGAGGCATTGGAGCGATCATAATGTCCATTCCACCGATTCTTATTGGAGCCGCTGCAGCGTCGACAAGTTAGCGCTGTTTATTTAGAAAATTTGTTTTTAAACTTGTTAAAACTTTGGTTAATGAAAGTTGTTGTTGAAAAATAAAAATTGCGTAAAACTGTCAAAATTGAACTCAATATTTAATTAGGAGGTTGCTTGTGTTGTTCATAATTTTTCAAAATCGCCTAATAGCTATCCTCGCTCAGAGGAAGGTTAGATAATATTTTATATAGATTCAAGAACCAAGAAAGGCGCGTGTTTGAGTTCTTTCTAATAAACAAAATAGTAGATACCTTTGCATTTGAAATTTTACCATACGTTACAGTTACGTCACCAAAAATGTCATGTGACGTCAAACGGCCAGGAGTAAAGGTTCCTGTTTTTATTAGAAAGAACTCAAACACGCATCTAATGTTTTCATTGACTCTCTAGCGCAATCGATCGGCAATTTTTGAAAATTGTCTCAAAATATTCCATCCACCCGACACTGATAGAGAAGATCAACAACCAAACATTCATCGCGCGTGTTTGGCAGTTCTCTATTTAATCTCCATATCTCTCAGTTTTCTATTGATTCATATTGCTCTTAACGCTGAGTAATTTAGCGGTGACTGCAATCCTTGCACAGATGTTTCCGATTCTCAGTGACATAGGTAACAGGAAAAAGGTTAGTAAATTGCTTCCTATCCCACTTGAAGCGTGAAGGTTAAATGTCACGTGCTGCTGTAAAAAGAATGCGGATAAATTTCCCAAAGGTTTTGAGTTTTGGCAACATTGCTGCATAAAAACGATTCAGAAACTTTTGCTGGAGGCAGTTTTTATGCAATTTACTACAGTATGTCTAGAAACCTCTAAAACAATCAAGTATTTTTCAGATTGGACAGCTACATCATATGCCGGGGTTACGCATCTCACACCAGCTGAAAATGGCCAGTCTGCCTTGATTCTGTCAATAGTTCTTCAGCACCTGACTCCACCTGTTGTATCATTTCTTGGTCTGGGTGCAGTCTCTGCTGCTGTGATGTCATCAGCAGATTCCAGTGTGCTGTCAACATCAAGTTTGTTTACAAGAAATGTGTACAAAAAAGTCTTTAGACAAAAGTTAAGGATTTAATTTTTAATTTTATGGTGGCGTATAATGCTTTATAAAAATATTCGAAGAGAAAATCATGTCATGTTGACAATACACATACCTGGCGAGAAACAAAAACAAATTTTGCAATTATTTTCTTCAACAGCATTAAGCAAAAACACAGTCAGTCTGTAAAGGTGCAAATGTATAAAATCATTTCCAAGACCAAATGCATTATGTGGATTTTTCCAAATTTTCCCCTCCATGGGACCTTTTTCCGTAGATTACTTTATACAATGGTAACAACGAAATCTTTCTGAGGCGACTCAAGCACGTTAGGCTTTATTGAGCAAAAATCGCAACTACCACAAGAAAAAAGACACTCTTCAATACAATGAAAATGCAGGACTGAAAATATCATCGATTCTAGCTGCAAAAGGTGACGAGACAACGTCACGGGAACACAAGATCTCCACAACCCCCACGTAAAGTTAAACGGCAGTGAAAACATGATGATCAGGATGTTTTCCTGTACGAGTAGACCAGTACGGCAGTGTTGGTTAATCGTCAGGTTTCTCTTAAACGGACTCTGCGAAATCTTCTACTGCTCCATGTCGCACATCGTTGCCAATTTCGTCAGTTTCCTGGAGGTTGAGGCTGTAGGTGAGTCCTCGTTTTCGACGTTGGAAGGAGGGTACGGGGCTAGATTGGAAGTAGATACCGTTACCTGAACATGAACGAAACCGCTTCCTGATGGAACATGAACGAAACTGCTTCCTGTTGTTGATGGAACATGAACGAAACCGCTTCCTGATGGAACATGAACGAAACCGCTTCCCGATGTTGATGGAACATGAACGAAACCGTTTCCTGATGTTGATGGAACATGAACGAAACCGCTTCCTGATCAGTAACTGGTGTCAGAGGTGCCGCCGGTGACGTACATGCTCGATGACAGCAGCATAGCCTGCTTCTCGACAGTGGAATACCGCCTTTCACTATAGAAAGAGTTGACGACAAATGCAATTGGACGACAAGGCTACCGCCAAAGCATAGTCTGATGCAAACGTTACTACTTCGAAGGAGACGCGGTCTACAACAGAGTCCGAACGGGCGTTGCACAAATTGGTTTTCAACGTTTTAAACGCAATCACAGCTTCATCACTACGCCACTGCGGAGAAACACATTGCAACGCAGGAGGGGCCCTGCTTTGAGAAATTAGGGACCCATTTGGCGTAATAAGAGAATGCACCAGATACTCGTGTTAAGATGAGTAGTAGATGGTTTGGATGAGGTAGATATCGTTAAACCTTGTTTTGTTAATTCATCAAGAAAGTAACCGAAGAATGCAGTTTTGCAGTTTACGAAATGTTTGACCAACTGTGACATCAGCACAGAGATTCTTCAGGATACTAAAATTAATATGACAGGTAAGTTTGGTCAATGAGTTTTAAATCTGCCGTAGTCTTTCCAAAGGTATCGACAGAGCTTTTCGACGAAGCTTTATCGATAGAAAATCTACCTCCATTCACAGGAAAGCTTAAGCGGGCACAAATGTCGAAGTCGACGAAGTTTCCTGACCTGTCCAAGTCAACGAGAACCTGTAGAGGAGAGTCGGTAAGCTCAGTTACAACAGTAGACTCTAAACTCGAGGGAGCGGAAGCAAGGAAAGGTTGGTTTACAGACGGCACCGAAGTGGTGATATCCGCCGAAGCAGTATAATTTGATGAACCTTTAGACCGGTGGTCGGCAAACTGTGACTGTGGGCCTTGGCCCAATTGTGGGCCATTCAGTACTTTTTATTGGGCCGCGCAACCTACTGTTGTGGGCCGCGTGGTATGCATAAGAACTACAGTCCTGCACATGCTGCGTGGACTAAAACATAAGCTACTGCAACGAGTAAGGTGCATTAATTGTTTGATGTTAAACAAAGCATTGTTGTTATTATACGGTTTTCAACATTAACATAGCACTACTGTGTAACAGGTAAAATACAGCATACGCTTGAAATTGGGCCTTCAAAAATAAGCATGCCGGGCCTTTAATTACGACTGAAAGGGTGGTTTGGGACAACATAACGAACCTTTGCAAATCACTGCCTTAAACTGACAAACACAAGCGAAATGACCTCGTTTTCTACAAGAATGACAAGTAGCATTGTGAGCAGGTCACACTGATCGGTTTTGATGAGTGCGTCAACCGCAGAAGTACGATACAACCCTAGTAAATTGAGCAAATGTTCGCCTTGTTGAGGCGACAATCCCAGAATGTTCATCATTAATGCCAGCTGTCATCATAGAACAGATAACGATTGATTCGGTGATCGGTGGCCCATGCAGCTGGAATGACGCTTAGCTCTGGGTTATCAGGTAATTCAAAAGCTTGATTCAAAGTGCGCTCTACCTTTTTTAGTAAACATTGACCAATAGCAGGAGAAACGAGTCCATTTATGAAGAAAGCGCCACGAATGAGTTCCTCACGATAAAAGCCAGTAATTATGTCGGAAAAAGCGTATACTTTGGCAAGGACTGTAGGATGTGTAAAAATCTAAAACTGACTCTCTGCCAGATTGCCGTCGAGCATAGACATTGTTATTCGCTATAGAACTTTCAAAATTGGAGCAATTCTATCATAGGTCTCTGCTTATTCGACGTGAGGATAAATAGTTGGAGATACAGGCCCGTAACCAGCATGGTAGCTCTACATTAGGAGGAGCGAGGAGTTTTCTGAGAGGGGCCCAAAAATTTTAAACTATGTCCAGTATGTTTAAACTACGTCCAACACATTTTTTCAAGGGGGCGAAAAATTTTTCAGGGGAGGTACAGCTCCCCCTGCGCCCCCCATATACTGGCCTGAGAAGATAGTTAATTATCATATACCTTTTGTTGATTTCAGGATCGCTGTCTGTTCGTAGTTTTCGGGATTAGAGATAAAACCTTCGACCTTTCGCAACCACACGTTAAACACGCTAGTAGCATCAGGCATGGACGCCGGAACAACGGCAGGGGGCCAAGTGAAAAAGTTGAGGGCAATGAAAACTTATAGAAAACAAAAACAATCGTTGTCGAGATGCTTGTTTCTGTTCAGTGACAATCTTGACCTCAAAATAAACAACAGACATTGTAGAAAAACATTCTGAATTTTCCGTGTGCGGTAATATCTGCAATAAATTTGTTTTAATTCGATCTTGATAAACCATGAAGTTACCTGTGATACTGTTATGAAAAAGGCAGCTCCAGCCCCGCTGCCCCGCCCCTGACATGTCCCTGCTCTCCGGCGTCCCTGGCATCGGTTTGTTCAGGTTTGATGCGTAATTCTAGAGCAGGAGTTCCCAACCTTTATGTGACCATTCACCCCTTCAGCATTTCGACAGATGAGCATGTGCCCCTAAGATTTCTTATGACAAAATATTTTATCAGGACTAACCATAGATATATATCTATAAATAAGCATAAAATGATTTCTGAATATAATATTCACTGATGTACATACGAATATTTGGAAATAAACAATATACAAGTATATTTTTCCTTCTATTGCTAAACTTAAATGTACCCTTTCAGAAAGGTAAATGTATCCCTAGGGGTACATGTATCACAGTTTGGTAACCCCTGTTCTAGAGAATGGAGTGATTATGAATTTTGCTAAATTAATTGTAACAGAACTTTTCAAAGGTGACATAAGCACGCTAGGTTTTATTCACCAAAATCGCTACTACCATCTTTAGAATAAAGCACGATGAGATGGCAAAACCAAACAACACACTATTCACTGTAATCAAAGTGCCGCTGTTAAAACGGCATGCTCGACGCTATAGCTGCAATATGCGAACGCCAACCGCCCCAAGCTGTAGCGGCAGCAGTGAACGTCTACACAATTGAGGTGGCGAGACGGCACCACATGCACACACAATTCTCCACAACTAATGAAGTGAATAAGTTCATTTTTTGCTTTTACAAAAGTATTCGACATGGGTGTCAGAAGGGAGGGCAGGGGGGCCAAATCCCCCTTCCCCAAGATTTTGAAATTCTCAGCAAAAAAAGGTTTTCCTAGTTTCGATTGGGAAAAATCAAATTTCACCACTTTGCCCCCCCCTGGAAAAATTTAGGAAAAATCCCTAGTGCCCCCCCCCCGGGCCCATGATTCTATATATCTTGTTTGAAGATCTTTTGCGTTTAGTATCACTCAGGTTATTTCTTCAAAATATACGCATCCTCATTGCGTTATATCCTTCACTGCTTTTCGCTGTCGTTACCAACACGCTGTCAAGTGCTGTTCGTGTATTGTTTTTTTTATACTGTCCGCCAAACTCAGATTTTTCCGAAACTTGTGCTTGAAAAATGCTTTTGACGTTATGTATTTACAAAAGCCCCGAGAAAAGGGTTAATGTGTTTGATAAATGTGAGTTTCAGGCCAACGTGGGCAGCCTCAGGACTGGTTGCGGCTTTCTATGCAAGCCACGTTTGCACGGGTTGTGGATGTCACAATGATTTTCCTACATCTATGCAAACACATCGTAAAAGACATTTGAAAACAGTTGATTACACTTTTTAGTTCCGTACCGTGTACGAGTTTTGCATTTACAGTACACAAACGTGGCTGGACCCTGGAAACAGGAGTTTCCGCTTGTTCAACTGGACTGTTTCGTTATTTGCGTTTTGCAAATCAGCAACTAACTTAACAACACACTTACGAGAAACGCAAAGTGATCTTTCAATTTTGACAAACTTTTGCTGATTCACATTCAACACAACCCGTGTGGTTAATTGAAACATAAAAACATACTCCTTCGTCAAAGTTAGATAACTTGCCGTTAGCCTTCCATCGAATTAACTAAAATCACTCAAATCTTCACAAAAAAATTTTAGTACCAAGATATGGCGGAACAAAACCAACCTAAGGCTAACTGAGCGCGTTGCAATTTTCTGCAGGCTTCGGAAAAAGAATTGGTCTGGGTTTTACGGATTTCTGTGGTGGCCGCCGGAATTTTTGCGACTACTTTGTCGATCGCGGTCAAATCGGTCTTCGTCCTTTTCTTCCTGTGTGCTGATTTTGTCTTTTTGCTTCTCTTCCCTCAGGTAAGTTTATGTATTTATGCAGGTTTTTTAAAGGAAAATGTTAGGTACCCGGTATAGACCTGTAGGGACCCTAAAAATGTCCGACTAAATTTCATAGATATTTCCCTTAATAATTTTCTCTGATTTTAGGGACCCGAATGGGATCCCTAAAACACCTATGGTTTATGGAATATCAGCAGCCAATGCAAAACCAGTTTCGACGTATTCTTACATTTCTGGTAAAAACTCCTTTTAGTCTGACATTCTTTACCAACACTTAAGCCGTTATCACCGCCTTCAATCTGCCTCGGTCTTTCGTTGGATAGGGAATTTTTGGTTTGGATCTTTCAAAAGTTGTGGAAGAGTGTTGTCTGTACTTTTCTTCTGTTTTTATTTCATATTGTCCAAGATTTAGCCATGTCTGCAATTTTTCTCAGCAGCAAAATTTCCAAACAGATCTCTTGTGCGAAAAAAAACAACTTTTTTCTGTTTTTGAAAAGCATGGTCGACTTACTGCAATAATGGTTACTGACAACAAATCGAAAAAAAGCCTGTTTTTTTACTATGCATACGCGTTTTTACATTCGGCTAGGCATTTATTGTTTTCAGAGGTAATGGGGCTTGACGTTTACTCATATAAAAGCAGTCTTGGCACATAATATCAAAAATTATTTCAGTAAAATTGCTTAACATGCTAATAAATAACGTTTCTGTTTGATTGAAAGCATTGCTTTAACTTGTCCGCGAAGATATTTGCTTTGTTTAAAATTCTGATAACAATGGCATGAAAAAATAGCCAAGTAATTGCATTCTAAGCCAGGGATCTCCAAACTACGGCCATTGGGCTGTAGTATAACCAAGCTTTTGAGTGCTTTGATCATGATATCCTACTTCAAAATTGTTTTACTATGGAGTAAGAGGAGCACCGTTAAAACTTTTTGCTTCCTACTTGGACAACAGGGTTCAGTGTAGTAAACTAGCACATAGTAAATTTTTTCTTGTCTGTAATATGTTCCGCAGGGATATACCTTTGGACTTTTGCTATTTGTTAAATATTATTGATATTGTAGAAGCCTCCAACGTCATTACTGTTTTATGTGTTGATGATATCAATCTTCATACTTCAAAAAAACTATAAAAATAGACAAAAACTTGCTAACGATGAACGTAAAAATTGATCACTGTGTTCGTGCTAACAAATTGTATATCAATTATTCCAAAAGTAATTTCATTCTCATAAATAACCTTAACGTTAGAAGTTTTTTTCTTTAATCAACCAATATAAAATTAAAGTAACTTAAAATATCCTGGAATTATATTTGATTATTAACGTAGTTGCAAATGACGATTAACGTAGTTGGAAGACTCAAATAGAAAAGTTGATAACACAACTGTGACTCCAAATCCTGTGGAATTTGTTCAAATTAAAATACTATGACAACATTTCAGTGTTCAGGTCTCTTTATTCTACGTATTTTATTCTTATCTCACGTATTCAAGAATTAAATGGCGTAGAACGAATAAACTACTTTACTTACTCTAATTAGATTAGAGAATAAAGTTGTTTCAGCAAAATGTAAAACGGATATTCTCCATTCCAAGTACCGAATTCTAAAGATTCGTGATTTATATAAATCATTAGTTGCGAAAATTTTGTATTCTTTTGATAACTGTGTATTACTTGAATACTTTGACAATTAATTTTACAAGATTGCATGCGTTCGCAATTATCAAAAACTGTTTGCTTCTTCGCAAAAAAAATGCCATTTACGAGAATGAAAAGATGTATGGGTCAGCTTTTTTCAATGTATATTGTTCCTAAATTTTGGTCTGAAATTCCTGAAAACTTAAAGTTTTTTCTCATCTTGGAAACAGTACAAAAAAATCTTGTTCTCTTGAAAATATGCCAGTTGATTATTCATTCTTATGTTTTTTATGTTTTTCTGTAAGTTTGCTTTACTACCTCCTCTTTCTGTAGCACCCTTCACTCTTCCAACTGCTCACCCCATCCTCCCTGTACACCGGCACACTTTTCACTGTTACAGTAGTGTGACACTGCTACTTCAAATTCTGTTTTCGCAATGATTGCAGACACGCGTGTTGCGCTTTGGTTGTGGTGGCGCTAAAACGAATGTTTTATTCTGTTGTGGTGGTCGTTACGGGAGTAAGCCTTTCGGTTGTTGTATACTGAACAGAAGGCTTACCAGACAGTTCCGGAGTGTGCACAGCTGAATGTCTTGTCGCAGGTTCAGGAACTCAGCAGACTGCATTCACCGTCTGTGGTTTTTGTTTCCCTTTGATGTCATGCTTTCCTGCCTACTCCTGTCTAATGTTCGTGTAATTGCATTTTTTCTCTTCATTTGAAACGTCTTTAATTTAGTTTTGATTTATACCAACAGTGGGAATGGCTGAATAGTTCACCAATGAAGTCTGAGTAGAGATTACTGAAAAGTTGACCCAGGAGCGTAACGTGGGGGGCAAGAGCGGCAAATGGCCCTGCCGCGAGATCACTAGGGGTCGAAACGTCCCAGAAATGCTCCCAAGTACTTTCTTCAATATAGCACATTGTTCCCGAAAGACCGTAGGTTCCAAAATGGGGGCGCCAAACTTGTTTCTTGACCTGGGCGCCATCTATCATCTGTACGCCCTTGAGCGGAACCATCACCAACCGTGTGTTTTAACAAGCGCTCAGTTGCTTTCCTCATTTTTATAAACATACAATTAACTTTTCTACCCATTGGTGTTTTGCTCGTTTTATTGCATTTCTGTTAATTCGTTGTCTGAGCCACCAAAATGGATGAATAAACCTATCTACCTTGGACCACCGCACAACTCAAAAATGGCAGCCGGTGATCGAAGCGACAAATATGAGCACACGATGAGTACACAATCGCAGTGCTGTTTCCACAGAATTACAACACCCCTACTGATAGCAGACTGCTTTGTGGATTCCTGGAACTTATAAATAATATCCTGTAATTTATCGGAAACATAACTCCTACCATTTGACTGTCATTAGCATTGTACTTTCATCAGCTCAAACCAGTTTTTAAAGTATAGACACCACTCTGAATCAGTAAAAGGGTGGTGACCTACAAAAAGGATGCTGTTTTCAAAGTTGACCTAAACTTTCAGTCACCATTTATGTCAAGACATCAGTAAAAGCCTGAACCATAAAGAGGGAATGTCATTTTCTCAATGGCCTATTTTTCAAGCACTTTCAAGAAAAATCAAGGAGTTGCATCAATTATCTATTATGTTTGAGAATGGTAAACAAACTGAATAAAACTTAAATCATGATCGTATATTTATAGGTCACCGTTGTAATAGCACAGTTGTGGTTTGGCGCCTGTATGCTTGAGTGCACAGAAACAAATCCTCGTTAACTGTTTTATTCTGTATGCAATGTGTCAACCATTGGTTTGATGAGTGATTAATGCCCATAACTGATTCAAGAGTCATTTACTTCCATTACTAATGATGTGTCTCAACAGCTTCTAGGCGTCATGTACTTCGATGTGAACACCTATGGATCAATCGTCGCATTTTTCTTGGGCTTGTTTCTTCGACTCGGCGCTGGGGAGTATCTGATCGGCTTTGAGCCCTTCCTAAACTACCCCGGGAATTCGCCTACCTCGATCAAGTTCCCATACAAAACAATGGCGATGGTCGTAAGCCTGCTGTCTCTCCTCTTGGTGTCATACGTTGCCAAAATGATTTTCAAGAAACGTTGGCTCCCTCCAGAATACGATATCTTGCAATGCAATCTGGCAGGAGAAGGCCGTAGCATTGAGACTCAACGACAAGATATTAAAGATACAAAGGCCTATGACAATGCTAGTCTTTGATCGATAATGCCACCGTTATTGAGACAAAAAGTTGTATTAATTTTGCACTCTAGTCGCTACCGTGGCATTTTTCTGATCTGCTATGTCTGCTATAGCGCTGTATCTACGATTAATTAAATCTTCCCTGCATTCCACATGAACTTCGTCAAAAAGGATATCTACAAGATTCCTAAACGTAAAGGCAAATCAGCATATACTGTAGATTTCTCTTTAACATTTTTCAAATGTCTATCGTAGACATTCATTGCAAATCAAATAGATGATGTGCATATATTCAACAGCGAAACGGATGGGAAAAGGTGACACATAGGTTTACACTGAGCTTTATCAACCGCTTGCACCGTTGTCTGAAACTGAAAAAGATTGTCTTATTAAACAGATACCTAAGATGGTATTTTGTTAGAAACTACATTGAAAAACTCTCTTGCGAACAGTCCAAGTGCTGCTTTTATGTATATATTCATTGGTTTTATTTGTTTTTGGCAAAGGAAAGAAATAAAGTTTGACAACTTTTCGCGCAAATGCCATATTACCAAATAAAACGGAACGAAGCAGTGAAAGAAAGCGTGACAAGAAAACGGTCGGAAGTTTTACCTTCACCATAACAACAAGAGGCACGAGGCCATACAGTTGTTTTCGTTATCACCAGATCTAAGAACCAATGTTGGCAAACAAGAACGAACACCATAGCGTTTCGTAGTTGAAAGAGCGCGAGGCGCTAATTCAAAGTTTCTAGCGAAAAGGTGGAAGCTGTGTTGAAAACTACAATGTAAGTAAGTCGTACATCCATTTTGGTAAAACAAAATTTTGTTATCCAAACCATTTTGGATTGTTGTTGCTTCTTGGAAAAAGCAGTCGGAGGATAAATTTCCAATTGTTCCGATACAAAACTCGGCTGGTTCAATGACGCTTAAATCATCACTGTTTCTTGTTGATCTTGAAACAAGTAGACGCAGGCCCGTAAACAGGGGGGCGAAGCCCCCCTAGAAAATTTTTCTCCCCCCTGGAAAAATGTGTTGGATATAGTTTGAAAATATTGGACATAGTTCAAAAATTTGGGCCCCTCTCAGAAAACTCTTCGCCCCTCTTGGTGTTCCAAGCTGGTTACAGGCCTGGGCAGACGTGTCACAAACGCCGGATTTAGGGGGGGGCAGGGCCCCCCACCATGTTCGTGTGTTTAGCCATATGTGCGTGCTACTTCGCCATTTTTAGCGAGAAAAATTTGTAGACGCTATTTATCGGTCGGCCAAACAGCAGTATTTCACTTGAAGAATATTTGAATTGTTACGAAACAACTATTACACTTATTGGTTTCCTGAAAGTCGGTCAGGCATCTGAATCTAGTGAATGCAAGGCATAGTCTCGTAGAACACGTTAGCTTACGTCTCAACTCGTTTCGGGAAGATTTTGTGTCTGCTGTGCTCAGATTTGCACAGGTCGGATATGAGTAGCATTGCTAGGTATGACTACCATACGCCCTCTTTTTTAAGTACATGTCCACTTTGTTCATGTGAAATCAATTATTCTCTGAGAACATTCGCAAATGTCCTCCTTTTTGCATTTTTATTTTACATACCTATAATCAGTGGCGTAACTAGAGCTTTGAGTCAGGGTGGAAAACTTAGCTAAAATGGGCCCACTGGCCACTGTACAAGACCTACTAGCCAACACTCGGAAAAAAGCTTGAAGAAATGATAGTGAATCCGGATGTGGATAGCTATGCTGAAACCCTAAATCACCGGAAAATAATCCGAAAAACGCAAAAAACAACAACCTACAGAAACCCAAACGAATACTAAAACCAAAATATCACTTAAGGTGGGAGTCCGATTTTCACATTTAAATTGCCATGGGGGGGCATTTCGCGCCTCTGCCTCTCGTCAGTTACGTCAAGGGCTATGATATATTGTTTTTGCATACAGTAAGCTGTCCCTACTCTACTGCATCAAGATACAAGCCCTGGTGGCGTAGCTTAGTTTATGGGAGGCCCTGCAAGTTGTCTAAATAATCTATGGTTTCGTTGACTTAATTCTCGGCTGGAAAGGCGGAATGCTTTCACATTAAGCATTGTATAACAGTGGTAAATCTTTTTTCAGTATCTCAATGACTTTGGCACTAGAGCGCGGACTGCTGACGCCATCATACTGTACTAGCTTTGCTGATGAATCGTGATACTGTGATCAGTGTATTGTACATACCGGTAGCTTATAGTGGAGTAGCGTCTAGACTAGTAATTATACCGATTCCAGGGGTGCAAAATGCGGTCGGGCACTTGCGGGGCGCGATCAAAAACTAAATTATTTTGAAGCTGGGTGAATTATCCATGGTTGCATTTACACAGTTCGCAATGAAGAGTAAAAAGACTATGGTGACTTTGTGGATATTGAGTATCAAAAACGTATTTCTAGCAGCGTAACCAGGTGCCTATCACTTTTTCGCAGCTTGCCAAGGATGCTTCAATTGTGCCCAGCTTCAAATTCATACTTCATGTCCATCGACAAACCAACTGTTGTTCTGAAACGTTTTTTGGAAATTCTTTGAGCGAATTCTGTTCACATTAAGACATTTGCAATTATTTGTGGTTGCTTTTATTAAGCAAGTTCAGAATATTGAGAAGTCAAAAGCATCAGTTGTTGAGGTTGAATCGTGTTTCGCCCCTGTGAAGGCAAGGACTCAAGAGAGACAATCAGATGCACATATCAAGCCAAGTTAAATTAGCACTAAGAAAATTTAGCGAAGGCAAGAATCATGACTGTGATTCATTCATGTCAGATGTATGTGTATTGTACAATTCTTGTGTTTCACATCTGGCTAAACAGACCATTTTATTTGCTGAATTTAAATGCTTTGACGAGATTCCTCCGTTCGCAAACAACTAATTGGGAAAAGGATGTGACATGTGAGTAGTACCTGCTTGATAGAAACGTTTCTATTGATGAAGCTGAAGTGCACTGTTTGACCAATACCAAAACTTGTTTGAGTTCGTGCAAAACGAGCATCAGCCAAATGCAATTTATTGTAAAATGATGGTAGATGATAGATGGGCAAAATATTTTGCAACTTGCAAAACCATTAAACGCTTCAAGAACTGATAAAGATTGCACAGTTTTACTTCAACGTTATGGCTCTTTAAGTTAATATGGAAAGATTTTTCCTTGATGTAGCTGCAAGCCAAAAAGAAAGAGAAACCTTTCTGGTTGAACCACTTTCTAGTCTAAAGCTGGTGTGCAATTTAAAACATCTTCCATGCAAACAGTTTCATGAAAGTGTAAAAGGCGATTCTATATTTTAGGAAATTTAAGAAATCTGTAAAATATCCATGGTCTAAATAGGTTAAGTAAAAAAACATTTTGTTTCGTGTGTTTTGAATGAAACATTGTCCACACAACTGGACGTTTTACTTCAATTCTTGAAAGTGATCAGCAGGCCTATTTGCTGTTTGACTTGTTAAGTGTAGAAAACCCTCAAGTAAGTGACAGTCATAAATTGTCCTCTCTTTTTGCGCTGAAATTATGACAGCCCTATTGAGCTTATTGACAAATAAACATGGACAGAAAAAGGGGATCGCCCCATTTCGAGTGTTGAGCTTATCCAAGTGGTTCTAAAAAACATTAAAAAGCAAAAGAAGCAAAAATGATAGAGGAAGAATACAGATACAGAGCTAGCTAATCAGGTCAATCAACGCCAAACAATATTCGTGATCGCTTCTGCAAAGTGTTGTTTCTGTCGCAAAATTTATTACTGAGCGAGGACATTTAGAGATGATGAAAACGTTGGATCGCCCAGAAAGTTTTTTCAAACAAAATTTCAAAGAAAGGAAAAACGATGCTTCTGGTGACCGGTTTTGCAACAGTTTTACAAATCGCTAATCATTGTCAATTATCACGTTGCATCATAAAGTTTTGTTAGAGTTGAGTTAACAAATGTGACGTCACAAGATTACGTCACAAATATTAATGATCCGTGGAAATACTAGTGACTTAATCAGCCATCCCCTACCTAAAGATTATATATCCGATCCGCACATGGGGCCTCCCACCACGCCTGGACCCAGGGCCCCCCACCATCTAAATCCGGCGCTGCGTGTCACAGATTTCATCACAACCGGCGGAATTCCCAGCCATCAATGTTTTGAACATAGGCGTAGCCAGGGCAGGGGCGGATCCAGCCAGTGAGCTTAAGGGGGGCGATTTCACTAATATTTGGCATCCAAGTGTCATAACGGCTTTGCTGCTGTAAAAAAGATGAAGTATACTTCACAAAACTGCTGTGACAAAACAATGGACGACCAAACATCCTTATATCGCAAACGTTGTTTCCCGAATTGCACAAAATTATGGTGAATCAAGTTACTTTTGTAGGGTTTAGGGGGGCGATCGCCCTCCCCCCTAAATCCGCCCCAGAGCCAGGGGGCAAGGGGTCTTGCCCCCAAATTTCTAGCATATCTTGTTGTTTGGTGCTTTGAAAGGCGGTGTCCAGAACAGAATACTGTTACTCGCTTAAAGTGATAAATTTTCCTCCCCCTGATTTTGTGTTGGCTACGCTACTGGTTTTGACAGCTAATAAAAATTCGATAACATCACCTTGATGGTATTTTCTTCCTCCAAATGCACTTCCTGTGCGTTTGATAGCATGATAATGGCTGGGTTCAAAATATCTTTGAAATATTCTCTCCATCTGCCAAGGGTGTCCTCTTGTTGCTGATCAAGACAACGATTAGTCTTTGATAGATCTAGCACAGTGATGCCAAACTTTTTGACCCGAGGGCGGAATTCGTGACTGGCTGGCCACTGGAGGGCCGGATACAGTGCGATGTACGTAATTTATGCAAAAGTAGGTCAGTAAAATCTATTGTAGCGAAATAAAACCAACAAAATCGCACGATTGTGTTTGCATTTTTCATAACTGCGGCGAAAGGGCGACCCTCGGCATAACAGCAATGAAGTTTCGCCACTCAACTAGGATCACTCTATTATTGCTATTACGAATTCAACGTTATATATGGCGAATCACCACGCCACAAAGGTATTTGGCCGAATGTATTAAATTGGTCGGCGGGCTGGATGCCGCCCGCGGGCTGTAGCTTGGCCACCCCTGATCTAACATGTTAATTCGTTTGCTGCGGAGACGCTGAATGGTTTGCCAGAAACTCTGGTAGATTGTCAGAAATTGGAATCCAGTTTGTCCGAAATTCTCCCTAGATTACATTTTGGAGAGCATACCTCGAATGCAAAGAAGGTGTGGTAGCGAATTGTTCAATCTTGTAATCAACGCCAGCACGTAATTGCCCCCGCCTCATCTGCGCACTTTCAAAAGAGATATTACCAGTTGCTGTGAGTTTACTGAAGTGTACTTCAGTAGGGTGTGCACGTTTACTGTATGCTGTGTTCAGGTCTTTAATATCTATGCACCTAGTTGTGCATAAGAAGAATAAAACCTTATCTTTCCGTCTTACTTTCTTCCGCTTTATAAGTCATCCAGGCCATCACAGAAGATTTGTCTTTGCTCTGATGCCATGCCTTGTGAGTCTATTTCCTTCGCTCGAATGGCATCTTGAACCTGCTGATTCAACCACAAGGCTACTTTGTTGCAATTATTCGCAATGCCGCGGGTTCGTTTCTGTCCATATTCCTGAGTAGCGCATGATATGGAAGCAGGGCCTGTGAGAGGGGGATCCAGCAGGAACATTGTTCCGGGGCCCGACAACTACAGAGGGCCCGAGACTGAAGGAATATTTGAGTGTTTGTTACTAATGTAGCAAAATTAATCCCGGTAATAAACTGGTTTGGCCTAAAGGGCTTGGTTAGGTAGTGTGATGTATTTCAAGGTGAATTACTGGCAGTGTATTTTCCTGATATGATGCATTGATGATTATTAGCAGTAATTATATTGGTTGAACTTGAATGTTTGCCTACTTTCTCGAATTTAAGACATTCACGATTACAGTCCCAGTCTGCTTACTGAACTGAATTTTCCTTTACGTCTTTCATTTTTAAACATTTTCAAACAAATTAAAAAAACTTTCTCCAATAAACCAAGAGCTTCAAACTGAGAGATACTTCAAGTGAAATTTGAATGGAAACACGCCAGTTCACAATAAAATCTGATCTAACAACAGTATCCCTCGAATGTTGCACATGTATGTAAGATAACTAAAACGTTTAAAATTAACAAGTAACTGCAGTGCAGGACGCAAGTGCTTATAGTGCACCGCGGCTGTGTGCTGTGCATTTTGCTGATTGTTAAACTTGCGCCGCAAGCAGATACAGCCTAATCGAATGTGAGTTTAGGAATAGGGAACATACCCAGAAATTTGAAGATTTCGCAACCATACAGGAGAAACTAACCACTTACAGTCAGGGCCGGCCCTAGCTACGGCGGAGCCCAATGCAAGACCTAGGCGCGGGGCCCGTCTGATTGAGCAAGGTTATATGACGCCATCGTGCTCTGTCAACCGTGCTACGACCTTTTTGATGAAAACTTTTGTAAAATGGCCAATATGAAATATGACTATCAAAATAGATGGAAAATTATTGGAATTCACCTGTATGTAGCCTACTGATATTCATGATAACACAGTATTTTTTTGGAGGAGCGTGGGCATAAATCATATGTCCCGTAGCTCCCTATCTACATCAATAAGCAAGGAGACGCTGAAATAATTTCGCCACTGCAACTTTTCATCCCTGATTCGCTGCTGATTGATTGAATCAAACGAGCAACTGTTCGTTAGTCTTTGCTCAGCCTTAAACATTGAACACTTGCCTGTAAGTGACAGCAGAACATTTCATGCTCAGCTAAGCGCACACTAGCATAAGACCAGTCAGAAAACCCATCAATGGGTAGAGCGGCATCAGTAGCGCAGCCTGCCCAAAAATGTTGGTGGTCCAAAATGTTTGATTTTAGGCAAATAACACTACTTTGTGTGGGATACCGCCTCTCAAAGCACAAAACAACTATATGTTCTAAAACTGTAGGGGGTCCATGGCCCTGTAGCCCCCCTGGCTACGCCTATGCGTGGCATTAACATCGGAAAATACTTACATCAAAATATTCGAATTTTCCCCCCTGTGTACACTAGCCATATCCATTGCATCGCCATTGGATAATAACGCTGTAAATAACAATTTGAAAAGTTCCTGTCTGATACACCTTTATGAAATTCTTAATTCAAATCTAGCTTATGTGGACCTTTCCCGGTTAGAAAATCTCGCTGTTGAAATGCGTTTGTTGAAATACGTTGAAATACGTTTGGGCAAAAACGCAGGATCCTACCAATTTTCGATAAAGCTAACATTCAGGGCTGTCGTGCAAACTCTCGGAATTTGAATCACACTGCTGGCCCAAGATAGACGATGATGTAGCTTGTTCAGCAGGTTGCACAGGAGATACAGGAAATTGTGCAGATCTTGATCCTTCACGGAACTGAGTGACTCTCTTTCTGAATCCTCGATCTTGTTACTATTCTTTCCAACAATAATTTCTTTATTGCTCCGCTGACATGCTTTATTTCCTTTTTATACGATGCATTCTTTTCATTGCCACTGCGATAGGTTCTGCCCGTGTCACGCTTTCGTTTCAGCATTTTTAGTTATGTGGAATGCCTTAGTTTCTCCACTGAACAATATTTAGTTATTCCAACAAAGCCGCCAGAGAGCAAATACAGAAAATATTTTTTCGATTTTGCACGTTTTTTGCATCAGTTTCGGTTTACGTAGATTGAAAGCATTAACTATCATTTGCGATTAGATGGGGTTTCAAGCTATAGTTTCCGAGCGGAGAATATTATTGCCGCCAGAAATATTCCACAGAACTAGGGAAAACAACGTAGACTGTAGATTACAATTTAAGAGGTTTGGGCTGTCACAACTGAAGAAATTTTGGGGCACAGTGAATATAAAGTCTATAACTAAATCGTGATGCTCTATACATTTTTCGCAAAGCGAACGCTCCAGCTTCAGGAGCGTAACGAGGTTAGATGGCGCCCAGGGCAAGAAGCATGTTTGGCGCCCCCATGTTTGAACCTGAAGTCTTTCGGAAGCAAATGTACTGCCGTGAAGAAAGTACTGGTGACATTGTTGGGACTTTTCGGCGTCCCCATGATGATTCGGCGCCCGGGGAATTGTGCCCCCCTTGCACTTCCCCCATTACTACCCTGCCAAGGTTGCAATTGTTTCAGAGCAATGACTAACGATAGTTTTGGCATAACTAGCGTTGCTACTCAACAGCTGTTGACCGACTGCCCAAACAGGCTGACAAGGTTCAGGGTCCAGTACAGACTAAGCCGACAAATGCAAATGGAACATTTGCTGCTGTTGGTTGAATGGCCAACTTCTGGAGTATTTGGACTCGAATAGAAGGTCTACGTTGCGTCTACGGGTTCAACTTTTCTTTTGTCATTTGTGTCAACGTCATCGAGTTAATTTTATTTTGACAAAGTATTAAAATATGTAATCTATGTCAAATCTGCCGTGAACAACCTACCCAAACACCATGGCGCGGGGCCCCCAGAGGCGCGGGGCCCAATGCAGTTGCATCGGTTGCATTGGCTTAAGGCCGGCTCTGCTTACAGTATTTCAACAGAATGTTTGCAAACCGGGGTGCGCGCAAGCCGGTCCAGCCGCACACTTTCTATGCTCAACTGCTCGTAATCGACAAGACATAGTGCAGCCTGATTTTGCATTTGTAAATTGCTCTGACGTAGTGATGAGTGTTTTTACTCCCTTGTTTCAACGCGCAGCCTGATATTTTTGCAGTTATGACCTGCTGTGTCGTGGGGTTAAGTGTATTTTCTTCCAATTTTCTAACTTGGAGCGCTGATAGTTTATATCAAGTGCAGTGGCACATAAAGTAAGGAGAGTGCGTGTAGAATAATATGCAGACTGTGTCCACAAACTTCGTCAAAACGTTGGTTTGGAAACAGAAATATGACGTCCAATTGTAACGTTACAAACACCGCACATCAAACACAAATCACCACCATATTCCATTAATTGGGTGTACAGACATTTCATCACGCGTCATTTCATCACGCGACAATTAATCACTGACATTTAATCACTAGGTAGTTAATCACGCAGACAATTAAACACCTAGACATTCAATCCCTTAGACTCTTTATCACTAGACAGAGCAACACGCACATTTGTACACAATACATATTTTTTCAAATGAAAACAATACATTTCGAACTCGCTCGTGGCATAAATCCTGCTGCCATGTTTTGCTTGTACTACACAAAATTAAAGTTGTGTATGATCGCATGTTGAATCAAGTGAAAAGAATGATTATTTTGTCTTCTGAGAGAATACTGCTAGATGTTGAGAGTGCAGTTATAAATGCTTTTAGGTCAGCATTTCCAAATGCAGCAGTTACGGGTTCTTGTTTTCATTTGACACAAAGTGTTATGCAAAAAGTTAACGAAATTGGTATGAAAGCAGACTGCGAAAAGAATGACAGTTTAGATTGGCTCTTCGCTGCTTACCTGCATTAGCTATGGTTTCTTCACACGACGTTACTGAAGTTTTTGTGATACTAACCAACAACATGTCAGGCCATAAAAATATGCCAGAGCATTTAGATTCTTTTGAACGTACGTATATTCGAGACCGACGTCGGCCATGACGCAGTGAACGTTATGGTTCCGCCATTTTTCCAGAAGAAAGATGGAATCATTTCGAAACTGCGTCTGAGGGGATTGCAAGAGCAACGAACTCTATCGAAGGTTTCCATTTACGGAATACAGGCACTTTTTCAATGTCATCACCCAACATTATGGACTTTTATGATAGGGCTTGAAAAAGATATGCAGATGCAACTAACACCATATTAACAAACTATCCAGTGATTAAATGTCAGTGATTACTAGACTGGCCGATCCGTTTGAGCGGTTGAACAGCTTTCTAGTGCAATCGGCGGAGGAGCTAGGGCTTTGGTAAGGCAACCGAAAACTGCTGTTTTTTTCCGAAAATCGCCGAAACCAGCCGGCTCTAAAAGTGTTAATTTCATTTCACAGCAGCTAGCAAATCAATGACTCAACAGTTTTTGTGACTCGACTCTGATTCGAACAAGTCAATGTCATGACTCGAAGCTAACTCCAACTGAAAAAAAATTAAGTGACTCTGTCGCAAAGGGCTTCTGACTCGACAAATATGCTTCGGTAACACCACCACTATTATCTAATTTGTTCCAAGTATCAGATATGAACATGGATTTGGATTTAAGTCCTGACAGACTTTACATTTTTTGTGGATTTGGTGTAGATTTGCACTTGGTAACTTGTTTTGAATTTCTTCGAAACTTTCGGGTCAGTTTCGAGACTACAGAATCCAGACAGATTACTGCATTCGGGAGTTCGGGACTATAGATATCTGTGAAGTTTAGGTCATTGGAGTATCTCACGTCCATCGGGTTTGCACATTGTGTTTGTTTAAAATCTTTAACCTGGAATGTAATAAATGATACAAAGCTGGTCTCTTATATACAGTATCATGTGATCAAATTTAGGGAATTGGCTTGCATTCAATTGACCCAGTCCCTTTTCTTGACTCAACATTTTTATACATGCAGTAATACCTACAAGTACTGCATAGCAACATTTAGAACATTTCATTATTGATCTGTGAAGCCTAGTTCTAATTAGTTGCTTGCTTTGTATACCTGTTAATCTTTCTGGTTTGATATCATACAGGCTATTCAGTAAAATAGCCTAATTCAGATTGCGGTGGAGAATTTTTTTGATATGCCTAAAACTAGCACAACTGATATGACTTTGGATTTGAATGAGGGAAGCAAATAATAAGCTGTCGTGAATTAGATTGCAAGCATTATTTTATTTTCACATCTTTGATTAGGATTACACCTAGCCTAATAACAGTGATAGGATTTTGGATTTAAACAGAATTTGGATTTTAAATCTGTCAGTTTTCGGTATTGGATTCGCTTTCGAAATAGAACTCTTTGTCGAATTTGGATTTGAGAAATATAAAGTCGTTCACCTTTGCAAAATAAGCACATCAGCTAAGTCACCTTTGTGGCTCGACTCGAGCCACATGGAGAAACGATCTTGTGATGACTCGACCTGCGTCACATCCTTCACTGAATGACTCGAAGCGACTTGAGACACAATCAGTGAGTCGAGACTCGAGTCAGAGTAATTTTTACAAATTCTCCAAACACCTGATTGAGAAACCCAGTTGTATGCACACGAAGAAGTGAATTTTTTGCTTCAGTGATGCTTGTTTAATATTGGTGCAAATTTCTGTTTTGACCAAGACTCTTAGTAATGTTACGCTGGATTTTCGGGATCAAATGTTCCTCCTAATATCGAGGTATAAATTTAAAAAGACTAATTATGTAATTTTGGTGACATGACACGTAAGAGAGCAGACTTTTATCACTGGTCATCGTCAAGGCTAAATATTTAAAGAACTAGGCTAAAAGGTGAAATCCCGTCGTGTTTTAAAAACTCCATTGTACCAAACTTTTCAATAAAATAGGCTAACCTGCAATCACAAGACTGAACCATAAGTTGCAGAGAAGTTCAAAACGTTTCTATATCAAATTCAAATCAAATCCAGTTAATACACAAAAGCAATACTGATGAGACGTAAATACCGAACCAACTCACGAACAACTATTGCATTCGGTCTCCACCATACAGGAGCGTTGAATAATTGAGGAAAAATGAAGATTTGTAAAGAGCATCAGACATTTGAAGCGATCGAATAAAAAAGTTGGATGGAGATGTGCATCGTATAAAAAATCGATACAAGTTGTTTCTCAGCACGGCATCAAAGGACCTGACACAAAGGCTAACCTGATGTGGGCGAACACTAACATTTCTGGGTTTGTAATGCATAATTCGCTAGGCATTGTTATATGCCGCACGTAAGCGCTTCATACTGGTCTGCGTGTATTTGCTCCACAATTGGCAAGCATGCATTGGCATGCAATAGGCACGAAATAAAGTGTTTTTACTGCAGGAGAGCACAGACCAAAATTTCCTCTGAGCAATGGTGGCTCGTGGTGAAAATGGCCGGGAGGGCTGCGAAATTTCATCTCTGGTTGAACATACAGGTTTGTCGCCCTGCCCCTGGCTGTTTATAATGGCGTTTCCAGTCACTCCAGCAGTCCAAAACTAATCAAACTGGTCATTTTCAGTTGTCCTTATTGATACATAGAAAACATTCACTTCAGTTTAAGTAGAAAAATACACATGTCGGTGCCATGTTTTGGCTTGAAGCCAAACTGGTTGTCTGTTGTGGCCAAAAGTGGGGAAATGCATGACAAGATGAAGTTTTCAAACAACTTGGAGTCGATAGTTGCAAGGGAAACAGGCCTATAGTTCCCAGCATCACTTATGTTCCCATTCTTGTTTTTGCAAATAGGTACAATAACTGTTTGCATACATTCCTGAGGAACTTTCCATGCATCAAACACACATTGAATAGACTGCTCAGGTGGTTGCATACACTTGAATCAGCATAGAAAATGTGTTCAGCAAAGATGCCATATTTGCCAGCTGTGCGATTCAATGATAGTTTGTGCAGCAGAGATTTTATTTTGAAGCTGTTGCACATCAACTCATCAATCCCTTCAAAATTACCATACGAGATTATGTTTTGATGCACAAAATTGCCAATTTCAAAGTTTTTTGATGAGTTCAGCAATGCTGAAAAGTGTTTTCTCCACATGACAGTGACTGCGTCATTTCCTGTTTCACCTCCCACTTTAGATGGGAGCCATGATTTCTTGCTCTTTCTGATGTTCTTCCAGAATTTTTTGGGAGATCTTTTCCATAAAGCCTCAGCCATGGCATTAGCTTTACATTTTTGTTGGGACTTCCGAAAGCTCTTAGTGCATATATGAACTCTTTTTTACTTTCTTTGATAATGTCAAATAGAGGTCCAATTTTGGGTTTATGATTGTCAATCCAGTATAAGTATGCTTGTTCGGGCAGCCTTGTGCTTTTCTCTTCCATCCTTGTTCCACCCGGGAACATTATGCTTTTGTTTTGGACTGTTAGTTAACACTTCACTTGCTGCTCGTTTGAGTGCCTCTACTATGTTGGTGTAAAATTGTTTTAGCATGTCAATGTGTTCTTGGTTTTTGCACATAGGATTGACACATGGGGTAAGTTCTTCAAGTAAGGGTATTTTTGAGAGCCAGATCTTGTTAGCCTGTTGATATTTCAGTTTTTGTTGCTGTGTGGCTTTGATTCAGTTCATATTTTGTTTCAGTTCATAGACTCTGACTCGAAATGCTTGTCACTGGACTTGACTTGTGACTCGACAAATATGACTCGGCCACACCACTGGTTAGTTCGTTGTTTTTGTTATATTCTAACTAGCGTGTTTAGATGACAGGTTTGTTTATTGAATTTAAAATGTGAAATATGATTTTAAGGATGAACTTATTTTTTTTCCTGATTTTTATGGCTAACAACAAAGTTTTGTGTTCTTAGATTTAATGTGAGTGATATGTGTCTGGATGTTTTGAAAAAAGGTTCTGGTTGGTTGGAAAAATTGTAAGTGGTATCTGGTTTCGTTGTCTTCATCCTTTCTCACGTTGCTGCTGTCGTACAGGGTTGAGTCAAAATGAGGTAAGCAATATCGTTTGTAATCTTTCCTTGTTAGAGCTGATTGTGAGGTGCGTGCTTTCAATTTTGTGAGAAACGTACTACTGATCCTACTATATTGTCCAATGATGTGTATGTGCATGTATTATCGAAATCTAATCGGTGCCGATTACCGATTAGAATGTAGATGATGAAACATCTGAGGACCTGACTGACTTACCATTGATTGATGCTGTGATTTACTGTTTTTTTGCTGCATTGCAAATCACGATTCTTCTATTCTGTTTGTTGAACAACTTCTCGTTATGTAACATGTTTGAAAGTGTAGTGATTTTGCCACACTGATTAAGTGATTGTGCACTGGAGTTGAGTTGTAAATACACAACACAGACTTGTAGACTAGATGTAAATCATGTATTGTCAACATACCATACAAACCAGCTGTAGTTAGTAGGCTTGCCGCAATGGCGGCCGTCCATTGTATGCTAATTAATGAGGTCCGATTATGCCGTGCTGGCAGCTTTCACTGGCAAACTAGGTCACCAGTGTAGAAAAAGTTAGCAGGTGTGATCCTATTGGCTGCTAAGTCTGATTTCCGACAAAAAAAGTAGTTGGGATCTTCTTCTACCGTCACGTGTTTTAATTTTCTCATT
>Ga0210059_1002644_pt1 | contig 28185 bp, 12 predicted proteins | sample Ectturendosymbi2_FD_188042 | JGI IMG/M metagenome (GOLD analysis project Ga0210059, IMG submission 188042) | Ecteinascidia turbinata endosymbiont from Florida, USA - Sample 2 (SPAdes) (version 2) | ecosystem: Host-associated > Tunicates > Ascidians > Unclassified | place: Key West, Florida...
TTAGCTTTTCTGACCGAGCGTTCCTGTCTCCCTGGATAAGCTATAAGTCGAACTACAGAACTGAACGCGCTAAATATCTAATTATCCGACGCCATACTCCAGGCCTGCAACCAGGAGGGGGCAACCGGGCAATTGCCCCCCCCGAAATTTTCAAAATCATTGATAGTTGTTAGGTGACAGTCGAAACAACAAGCTGCAATTTCCCCCCAAAATATATCAGCTAGTTGCGGACCTGCCATACCCCCCTAAAATCTGCTGCAAACAAGCGGTTAGTTCGACAACCCGACGTTGAAGTCTCACGAAGCAGGTCAGACGAACAAAAACAAGCAGTTTTGAGGCCGAAAAATTTGTGACTTCCGTGGCTGTTGCTTTCCAGCGCTCTTGTTTCCGTGGCAACGCAACCAGAAGCATTCCATTTCATTCCAGGACGCTTCAACATCGTCGGCCACAGTCACAACTGGTGGCACGTCTTGGTCGTGGCCGCCTTGCTGCACTGGAGGAGCTTCGCTTTCCGAGTCCTGCGCTACCGGACCTCGCACTCCTGTGACGCCGGCCTGGAACCTCTGTAAGACACAAGTGTCCTGGGTTTTTACCACTGGGGGCATTCCCGGCGTCCTAACATTTCCCTCCCAAAGCGGCGTCCTAACATTTCCCTCCCAAAATTTTTTGACCCCATACATATTGAAGATGTACCTCTGCAATTACATGATTGCCCCGCTTGTCGTTGGCAAGCGCTGTTTGACGCGCCCAGTTCTCAGACGTTTTCGTGATTTACTGCGAACAACGCGACATGACCAATAGCTTAGTGAACGCCACGGCGAACAGTGTTGCCGCATTCGATTGTCGGCAGTGCTGCGCCTTCGTTTTTCAACGACTCGGCTGTAAGTTAGCGTTTTTGGTTGACACAGTAATAAAACAAACGCAGAGCTTTACTTGAAAAGTTATTTGTCACGTTTTTCTCTAGAGCAATGGTTTCCAACGTGCACCCAACATCTTACGAAGTCGTGAGTCCAAAGCTTGTTTTAAACAAGGTATTGGCGTGTTAAGCTTATTCTCTGAAACGGAGTTCACCTTTTATATCATAAGATTCATGAATCACCGCGTCGGGCGCAATCAGAATTTTAGAGGTGATGAGATGGAGCGAAAAGAGGTGGGAACCACTGGTCTAAAGTTAAAAGGAAAATATCAACAGACATTTCGGATTGATATAAACTGTTGGTGACCTTGAGTCACGTATCATTCATAAAATTGGAGGCGTACGAAGTGACCATTATTTACCTTTAAAACATTGTACCGCTTTCAGTATTCCTTATACTACTTCAACATACACTGAGAAAACCGCATTTTCGCACGATTTCAGTAACTTTTTCGTCTTCCACGCGGATGACTGTAAACCACTGTTCTCCGGCCAGCCATGCAGCTGGTAGCATAGGTGTAGCCAGGGGGGAATGCCCCCCAGTTTTTAGCAGATCTATTCATTTTGTGCTTTAAGAAGCGGCGTCCCAACATTTCCCTCCCAAAATTTTTTGGCCCCCGCAAAATTTTGGACTGACTGACAGCACCCGTTTCTGCTACGAAAAAAACGCCTGATGTCACACATACCACCGAAATAATTGCTACTACTGCACTTCTCCCGTAGAAAACCCAAGTGTCAAAATTTCATTTACTGCTTTGTTGCACAAGCGTCATCTGGTCGGCCGGTGTGAAATCTTTGCGTGGCTCCAACGCGTCTGAGTGACCATGCTGCCTTCATCTCGTGAAAAGCTAATGTTGTGCAAGCGTGCAACTCCAGTAGAAGCTGTTTGCAAGCATCTACTTGTGACGAAAAGCTAAGTAGAAGCAAAAAACAAGTGGCATGAAATAAACCTCGTCTATTTGCACAGACTTGCTCAATTCTTCGCCTTTTTGTGTTTGGGCGTGGTTTCATAGCGAATTTTACTCTAAAACATTTAACGGCAATGTTCAAGCGCTCCGCCGTTATGACGTGCGAAGTTTGTCCGAATGGCGATAGCACGACGTACAGCGCACAGAAATCACGGTGGGCTTGCTGTGTGTTGCGAAAAAAATAAACTCCGAAACAGTCAGCGATTCTTTACAGAGTGCTGGCTCAAGCAAGAATTTGTTGTGGGCTGATTTCTTCGACCTCACTTGCGCGCCTGTTAAGAAATCAACATAACTGCACTTCAGGCCTGGAATTCTTCGGCCATAGAACGAATTTTTTTTAAATGACCGAAATAAATTAAGTCGATTCAGTCATAATGTCTGAAAATGTAGACTAGTGCAGGGGTGGCCAAACTTTTTGACTTTTTGACCCGAGGGCCGAATTCGCGACTGCCTGGCCACTGGAGGACCGAATACAGAGCGATTTACGTAATCAATGCAAAATAGGTTGTTGCAATATATTATAGCGCAATGATTTTAAAAAATGTGTAAAGTATTTGGTGGACCGGATTAAACTGGTCGTGCGGGCCGTAGTTTGGCCACCCTTGCGCCAGTGAACACTGTTACGGCGAGTTTTAATGCCACTATGAGACAATGGCCGAAATGTCTCAGCGAAAAACATAGTTTTAGATTATGCAACTTCTTCAAGTAATAAAAACCAAGATTGAAGTATTAATTATGTAAAGTACGGTGCATTCAAACGCACTGGCGAGATTACGTCTTAGCTCCAAGTCAACAATGTATTGGTGTTTTTAATCAAAAGGCAGATCTCTGGAACGTCAGGTATTTTACCAAACTGATCATGATCACGGTAGTAACCATGACGTAGTAACCGTGACGTAAGTGGAATGTCTCGTACTTTGCCGCTGTTTTATTCAAACCTAAATGAAAAACGGGAGTGCAAGTAGTAGTTCAAAATGGTATTCCTTTGCCTTTTCAATTTGCTTTTCAACAAATCTGTTCATACATTGTTGCTGTACGCCATCTGGTGCATGCATGCTCTTCCGCTTTTAATTCTTTCGTAATCATTTTGCGTAATTTTCTAATTATTGTTCGTTGGTTTCTTTAACACCTTTTGCTCTAATGAGGTTGGTGGACTTGATAGCGTGAAAAAAAAATTCGATCACAGAAATCCTGCTTATATATTTTGTGTTCTTTATTTTTACAGTTAGTCGTGGAGTGTTACGGTATTAGTGCTGTTTAGTGCAGCATTACCATGTTTAAAAAATAACAAGGTATGAAAAGTGAGGAGTGCGAACCTTCGGTAACTTTAAAAACACCCCACACCGGAGTATAACTTCCACTGACAGTGCATTGTGCAGTTAACTTCGGTCGTTGCGCATTCCATTTGACCTGATTACACGAAGCGCGAACGATAGCATTAAATCATCAACGGATAATATGCCATGGGTTTAGACACGAAGTTAGCAATGAAAAACGAGGGAGCTTTGCCAGGTACAGGGGCGGATCCAGTCAGTACGTTTAGGGGGAGGGGGCAATTTCGGTAATATTTGGCAGTCAAGTCTCATTACGGGTTCGCTACTGTAAGAGAGATGAAGTGTCCTTCATAACACCGCTGTGACAAAACAATGAACGGCAAAATGGCCTGATATCGCGAATGCTGTTTTCCGAATTGTCCAAAATCATGGTGAAAAGAGTTACTTCTGTAGATATTAGGGGTGGGGGGCGATCGCCCCGCCCCTGGCCAGGTAGAATCCAAACCCGTAGCCACGGAGGGCATTCGTCGGCATTGCCCCCAAAATTTAGTTGTTGTCAAAAAAGTTTGATTTAAACATATAACAAACCCTTAAGAATGTGTTTTGCCCCCCGAACCTTAAAACATTGCTACGGGTTGGTAGAGTCGCAGAAAAATTGGACAGCATTTCGGTAGGATATCATTTATAACGTGATAATTTGGCAGAACAATGCGGTTTTAGCCAAAAAATATTTTTAGGCCATTTAAGTTATGCTGAGAACCTTTGTTTCGTAATCGTCGGATCAGAACCCAGAACAGGATAGCCAGGTTGTCTTGAGTAAAAACAGCCACATCAACCCTTAAAAGTCCAGACAGAAACCAAAAAAGCCAAACACAAGATAAATAATACACAACGACACTTTTAAACATCCATACGTGTTACACTACACTTTAAAAAACAATATATAGCCTACATATACAGAAAAAAGCTCACTCAACAAACGTCTCGAAAATGTTGGCCTTGCTAAGGATTAACGTGAAACAGAAAAACTAGAAGCATGAACGGGCAAAACTAAAATTTATATTAAATGTGGTTTAGTGGTTGCTACATTTCTTAAAAATGTAGCATTCTGTGTCCAGAAATCTGCCAAAATCATCTTTAAATCTACCAAACCGTTATAAAAGTTTAATTGGTCAAAAAAGGCAAATTTGGTTTGGCCTTATCCAAGAGTTTAAAAAAGGCCAAAATTTGTAAATTTGGCGTCGATAAAGCCAAACTTGCAATATTGGACCAGAAATGTGGTGATTAATTTTGATATGAATTTTAAGGTGGGTTTGGTCACATGTTTTCATTGGTCCAACGGCAAGTCTCCTGTCGCAGACGTTAATCAATAAATGTTTTTATCAAAATTTTCAACTGGGAAAATACCCAAATGCGTTTCACAGTGGGCGTGGCTCTGGTAAATCTTTGAATAATAAAAGTCATGCAAAAAAGTGCTCAACATCGCCTGAGATCACTAATTAGTCGTTTCTGCAATGGATTGCTGTTGCAAAGGAATCAAAGTACACATTCTGAGTAAATACGCATTAACAAGTGAGTGAAGACACGAAAACACATTATAGCTCAATCAGGAAGCGTATACTAAACACATATACATTTTATAATTTTTAAAACCATTCTGTTTCTTATCAGTTCTCAAATATTTCAAGTCTGGGTCGTTCACACGAGTTACTCGACTCCAACATCGAATTCCACCATTACCGTAAATTCTCTTTCCAGTCTGACCATGGGCGTCAGAAAGGGGCATGATCCTCCTGGATTTTGAAATTTGACATTTTCTCATAACATTTTTAGCAAAAAGGGTTGTTTTTTTTTAGTTTCGAGTGGTTAAAATAAAATTTTGCCACGTTTGTGCCCCCCTAGAGAAAATCCTTCCGACGCCCAAGGATCAGACACTAGACCACCCAAGTCTATAGATTTGTTATAGTTCGGCTTCGTTTCTGCAATACTTCTGTGTTTTCCTGGTATTTGTTTTTGTGTTTGAATATTGCAGCACAATTTGAGGTGTGAGTCCAAACATGAATAATGTTGGGGTCAAAATCGGGTCCCAACATTCCTCCTCATCCAGTTAGGTTGAGAATCTTGATTTCGTCCTGAAGAGTTTGTATCATCCTTGTGATTATTCGGAGAGCAGATGAGTCTCCTTATGAATAGTATATTGCAGGAGTTCGGAGAAGAAAGCAAGTATCTATCGGATGTACTGTGCGTGGGCGTAGATCATTCCAGGATAAACTGAAGTGAAGTCAGTATATTCTTGCATGTAGCAAGAAGTGACGAGTACTATCCCAGAATGCAAATGCCACTATCTGAAAAATAATAGACAACACAAAACCGAAAGAAAATTGTCTCTCCACAATTATTTAATAACAATAAATGTTCTGATCATAAATCCATTACATACTCTGATACTGTTGCGATCGGAAAGCCCGAGCGGCAAGTGCGCAAAGCTTCACACTGTGGCAGCAAGCAACAGTGGAGATCACACGCCGCGATCACTCTGTTGTTGGTTGTTCGTGCCACGAATATATGGGTGTTATTCTTCGCACACATCCCGTTCGTGGTGAATCGCACATTGAACGCAACGCCAGCGGAGCGGTTGCAACAATACAAAGATACCTTCAATAAAGAATATTTCCGTAAGAGTAATTCCTGTTAGCATCATATGTAATGCAGACCCGTAGCCAGGTTTTAAGGTTTGGTAGGCAAAATGCATTTTTACGGGAGGGCAAGATTTTTGTCATTATTAGATGTTTGAAACAAATTTTCCTAGGCACAACACAATTTGGGGGGCAATGCCCCCCGTGGCTACGGGCGTGATGTGATGATCATATAGTTGTAATCCCGCATAACGGCGCAATATCGTCAATCATTTTCACAAGATATGGCGGCGTAATTTGTGTGTAGTGGTTTTTGTAACGAAATAATGGTTCACACAGTCAATAAATCATGCAGAATTGCGTAGAATATAACACAGAAGCTATAACATATTTAAGAGGAAAGTTTTACACAAGGGACATTATTTACTGGTTGCTTTGTCACAAAGGATTTGTGAAAGCTCACGAGGTCGTGTTGGCAATTTCATTGACTCTGCAAGTATAAATCCCAAGTGTATCTGATTTTTTTGAATAATCCACCATAATATCATATGACTCTACAGCAGAATATCGTGCTGGTATAATTTTCAAATTTCCCAAAAATTGGTTTGCCATGATTTCTCGATGAAATTCATACGGAATGGGCAAACGTAATTTTGAGTCTAGTACAATAGCCTTTCTGTTTGTGTTTCTGAATCTTCCTGGTAATTTATGAAAAAAAAGAATGTATCCTTTTCCAAAAACTTTTATTTCGTTGATTCGCAAATAAAACGTTCTGTTGGAAGAACTGATTCTATACGATTGAGGTGCATAAATTTCATACCACAACTTAGTATCGGTAGATTCTCTTTTGATTTCATTATTGCAAGGTAAGAAAACCTTCAATCCTCTGTTAATCGATTTATTCGTATCTTTCTTCAATATCAGTGGTTGTTCCATTGGGATTTTTATATCTCCCTTTAAAATAACTTTTCCAAGTTCGTGCAGGGCTATCCTTGGGTCTCTTTGATTCACGTTTTCTGCAGAATTTTTCAACGTACAAGTATTACCGTCTGTTTTTAAATCAACATCCGCTAAAAGAGTTATCCCATGATTGTCAGTAATACCATCAGTGAGATGAGTGGCTAGCTTGTCCGTTGAAAGGGATCTTCCTACCACACTATTTCCACTCATTTTTCCTACTTTTTCTGTAGAAACGAACAAGTTTTAAAGAAAAAAATACTTTTAAAAAAGGAATTCTTATCAAATGATGAGAAAAATTATATCCTCTGTTACATTTTCAAATCATGCCTTTTAGAGGATTGTTAAAATGAATTTACACGTTCAACTATCATGCCGAAATCGATCTCTCGTGTCATTTATGCTTGTTTAATCCATACAAAGGGGTTTTAAAAGCACCACCAAGAAAACACGGATCTCGATCAATGCACAGTGGAGCAAACAGGTCTGGTCGTCTACACACTTGAAAATATTTACACACTTGTTTTAGCGCCTTGTTCATAGCCATTGTAACGGGTTTCTACAAGCTACAGGGTTAATATGTTGTAGGCATTAGAATTCTATGCAGCATCAGGGGCGGATATTAGAAGCAAATTCTCAGAAAGTGGCCCCAAAACATCACCTTTTTAAGACAATATGTGGTCTTGAAAAGGGGCACTGGCCAGGGGTGGATATTGGAGAGGCGTTCGCTTCGGGTCCCCTTTTTCAGAGATGCTATCCCCCTTGGGAGTTTTCACATTTTGTTTTGCAAAGCTTGTGGTTATGAACCACTCAAGAGCAACACATCTACCTTCCGCAATGGCCATGTTTTGGGGCCCATTTCTGAGAGTTTGCCTCGGTCCTTCAAATTCCAATATGAGCCCCTTGCCCCTATGTTTGTTCACGTTATATCAAAAAAGGGTCCCTATATTTTGCACATGTTATGCAGAAACTGTATTCGTTGAACGCAAGTTAAATTTTTCATTTTGTCTGAGAATTTGCTTCTGCGTGAAAGTCCATTTCACATCGTAAATTATTTGACGTCATTTGACATATTAAATACCAGCCGTCGAGCCCAAGTGTGCGCCTGGAATAGCGCACACCCAGCGTTGTAAGATCGAAACAGCAAGGGACTAAAATATACTCAGACCTGAAACAGCGCATGTCACACCTGCACAAACAGGCTGCTGCTGTCTGCGCAAATGTCATGTCGATTACGAATTTTCGAGGCCTGCAGGTGTGCGACTGGAATGTGGTACACCCTGGTTTGTAAGATGGAAACAACAGGAGAGTAAAATGCACTCAGCACTGGAACAGCGCATGTCACGCCTGCAGAAATAAGCTGCAGCTCTGCGCGAATGTCTTGTCGAAACGAGTTTTCGAGACCCTAAAAGTGTGCGCTGGGAATGTCGCACACCCTGGTTTGTAAGATGGAAACAACAGGGGAGTAAAATGCACTCAGCACAGGAACAGCGCAGCTCACAACTGCAAAAGCAGTATGCACAAACGTATTCGAATACATACATATGGCGCACACGTTCGCGCTGGAAAGTACATAATTATCTTCATAGCTTTTTTGTGATTTTACCTTCATCGCACGATAAAATGTCACGTCATGTTTAGTTTCACAGGGTGTGCGCCGCACACCCTTGCACACCCGGAGTATGCGCCCCTGCTTCTGCGAATCGTCAAATCTGGCAAAAAAGTCCTACAGTAGACCTTGTACCCTATATGACTACTAACTAAAAGTAGCAGGTTAAGAACTAAGTTCTGCCCAATAAATGGTATTTGTGGGACCAATTTGCCTTCTTCTCTTGGCTTCCGGTCGTCACATCATGTGGTATCATATGGCCATTACGTCACTGAGGAAACCATATGTCTGGAAGTAGTTCACCTGTCTGGGACGTGTACGCCAGAGGGTTATGCCTTCTGGGCATACCAATCTGGTTCAGGCTGGATATATTCAGATCCAGAGGTTCTCTGGAAGTCATGCCTTCTGCCTTATGTTTGTTGAAGGCTATCCCGGCAACTTCCATTCTATCTTACGTTTAATAGTGCGTCACATTTTTATGCAATCTTTTCATGTGCTATATGAATAGTAGAGAGTCTCTAACATCATTTGGTTAAATAATTATTTTTTGTATTTATGTTATACTGGCGTTAGTGTTTCGCTTCACGTTTTTTGACATATCAAATGCACATGATAGATAGGATATAAGACAAACATTTTGGCCACTAGGAGAGTAAATTATTTTATACGTAGAAGAAATTTTTATATTTTCCAGTGTGACTGGTTTTATCACTTTGTTTAAAGTTCAGCCATACTTTTCATTTTGAAAATCTCATCCTGTATGTAAGAAATAAACAAGGAATAAGTTTCCAGTGTTTCCATTTCAGTTTTCAATCTCCGACTAGGGCTTTTTCGACATAGTCTCATATTGGACTTCTGCTATCTGTTCCTACCTGGAAAGCTGTTAATAGACTCAGAATACACGTAAAATACAGTTTATAAAGTGACACCATCAATACAGCATAATACCTAGCACATATTATATCGCACAAGGGAAATAAATCACATCTTTAAAGTCTTTCTTGTTTCAACGTTCAATTGTTGAAACAGTCGGTTAGAAACCTTTTTCTTACTATCTTCAAATGTATTCAAGTGACAAGTCTCCATCACAGGTGAAGAGTTTGAACCAATCAGCAAATTTTTAATTGGAAATCGATTTCACGTAACACTACGCATCGTCAGTCCTACAACCCTATTCAAATAATGGGCGCAATTTTGTTGTAAAATGTGGGGAGGACAGTTTAGTGTGAAATCAATGAAGTCATCGGGTCGATGCAAAAGTAAAGTTTAATAAATACAGATTTTTGAAAGCAAGATTAATGACTCTAATACATCAATTGGGTTTTATCAGAGCTGTCAGTTAGAGTGCACAAAATGCTAAATCGCATTGGTAATGCATTTTATAAGAGGTGTGTTTACATTTGACGTCTTTTTCAAGATGCTTAACGTTATAAAGACGATAAATATTTTTCTTGTACATTTCTGCTCTTTGTAAAAGCTACAAATATTTTCAATGCTACTGCGCATCATCCCTACAGCCCCACCCCTACCAAAATCTCTATTGATATCCTCTTACCAGGTGGTGGATGGGTCCTTTCAATCTCCCCTTGTTGACCCCAACATATATACCCATCTAGCCTACCATGTAATTTCTGTTTACCTGGTCATTTGGTGACAGGGTAGGCCTTAAGCGGATGCAACCGATGCAGCTGCATTGGGCCCCGCGCTGTGGTGGTTGGGCAAGTTTTTCATTTTTGCCAGATACTCCTTACACTCATGAATTGCAGTAAGGTTTATAAATCTGAATTTTAGCAAATAATTATCTCGTTTGAACGAACGATGAATTTCCTCTTTATCGAACGTTATCAAACGTGCTCAATTCTCATGTCAGTGCTCCACCATGTCCCACTGGTTATGGATAGAACTTGATTTTTACTAATGCAGGTAGACCTACAGCTATTTCAAACAAGGTGTGTAGCGATTCAACTCTGTTTATTAACTTTGCTGACATTACTTCCAAAGTAACGTTATTCAGTTCTCGAAAGATCCTTCTGTTTTGGAAAGCGTTTGGCTGGTCATCTGCATTTTGACAAAAGCCTGAAATTTTGCTTAATCGAAGATTTTAACATAGATTACATATTTTAATATTTTGTCAAAATAAAATTAATTCTGCCACATTGAAACAAACGAAAAAAGCTGTGATGTTGAATCCGTGGAAGCTAAGTCTTATCAAACCAACTCAAAAATTTGTGAAGTAAATTTGCCTCCTTTTCGTTGTTTCAAATCTGTTTCGCGAAATTTTTCGTTCATGCAAGTACTTAGTACTTTTATCATTTGCCGCCCCACCAAACTTTGTTTTGTGTTTTGCCTATTTGCGAGCGTAAATAGAAAGAAAAACCACTACTTCGAAGTCACTAGCGTACGGAGGGGGGTGGCCACTGTGCCATGGCCCTCCCCACAGACCCTAAAAATAAAAAAATGTATAAACAGTATTCGGCAGTGGCGTATCTAAGGGGGCAAGGGGTGACATCTGCCCCTGGGCGCAGCATTTTTGGGGCGCAAAATTGAGGTCGGAATGTTGCGCAATAATTACGAGATTTCAAATGTCAGCGGATGTTATAAATTACGATTTACAAAATGTCGAATGTCAGCGACTACTACCAGTAATGCAAGAAGATCGGCTCAATGCGTTGGCTCTTTTGTACATAAACAAGGACTTTAAACTTGATTATAGTTAAGTGACTGACCAATTTGCGCAAGGGAACCGTCGCCTCAATTTAAAATAAACTGACTTATTTTTTATGACTACTGTACGTTTCCTCTGCTTGATTTTCATTTTACGATTTCATTCTTTCACTGACAAAATTATTGCTTCACACGTGGCTGTTAAGTAACTTACCACAGGTAACAATGAACACCAGAAAAAAGTTTCGGCTGGCGTCAGATTTGAGCCCACGAACTTCAATAAGCGTCTTTGATGAGCGATACGTGTCTAAAACTTATAACATCCAAGCACGCATGTTGGTTTATTTCATGAGCCTCAGACAACAAAAGTTAAGTTTTCTGTCTCACCGGCTAATAAGTCTCGTAAAAGAATCATACTAAAACTTGCTTCCAGAATGCACAAAAATGCGTATTTTTAGGTGTAATTTTGCAAAATTTTCCTGGGGGCATGCCCCCGGCCCCCTCTAGAATTATCGTGCCTTCGGCACTTCCCCTAAAGTTGATTTGTGACGAAACTTTGGCCACCCCTCGGAAATTTTTTGTGTACGCCGCTGTTCGAAGTCCAGGTTCACAAATGTAAAGGATTCATAAACAAAGCTGCACTATATATCGGACCAGTCCTGTTGCCACGCGGAGCTTTGGTGGGCTTAGCCCCCCTAACAATGTTCCAAGCACCCTAAAATTGACATATGAGACACTATAGTGGAGTTTTGTCAATTTTTATGTCAAGCCCCTGCAAACACGCAAAGCCTTCGTTTAAAACTTTCTCGGGACGGCTTTTAGGACTAGGCATACTATTGACAGTAGCAATTTTCGTGCACAAAATTGTATGAACTTCGCAATTAAAACAGTAGGCCTATACGGTCGCATCAACTCTAATGAAAAAATTATGTCGTGACCCAGAATGGAAGGTCTCGCGACCCACTATTTGCGGATCCTAGCATATTGCATTGAACGTTCAGCGACAGTCATAGTGCGAAGGCAGGCTATATCCGCATTGAATGCCAGCTTTCACGTTAGAGGCCCCTTGACTGCAGGGGCACTGCCCTAATGCACACTTTGCTTTGTGATGTGGGGGTCGGAGACAAACATGCTTAATAAAAGTTCAATATCCAAATACCTGTACTAAAGAAGCACTAGTTGACAAACACTTTTGGGAGAATTGAACAAAAACTATCATCATCCGTACATATCCAGCCCTGTAGTGGTAGCAAAAAGCGTGGGAACCAAACCAAAAAAATTAGCCATTTTCAAACAGCTTCGAACCCATCTTGTAGTAAAACATGAAAAGGTGTTCCCACCTCACTGCATATAACGTGCCTTGATGTTTGTATACATCTTCTCAAACAAAACAAGCATACTTCGAAATCCTCAAATTCAGTTGACCGCATCGCATCAAAACTAACTTGGATTAAGTAGTTCGCTTTCCTGTTGGTGACTCTGCTTGCGAAAGACGGTTTTGTCCTGACGAAGCGCGGGTCACTGGCCGTTTGGGCCTCATGAATCAAGATGTATTGAGCAATGTCGACATTATAGCCCTAGCAAGCTGTGAAAGCTTAAGTGAATTCGTCCTTGACAATTCTTGAGACAATTTGATTGTTTCGGTTGCTGCCTACAACTGCACCCGCCACAAACGCGAGACACGCAGCAAACCGTGTCTACGATTTGTCGCACACAGCTGATGTGCACACGTCGCCAAGCGATAGAATTTGTGCGGATGCCATCTACCACAAGCAATGGATGATGACGCAGCACACGCTGATCCGAAGCGATTTCTTTTGACCGAAATTTTCCAGATGGTTTAGCGGCGTAAAATATTTTTGACCGCTTCACCTTCTGAATCAAGTTGCATCTCGCCGGCAAGGGAAACTTGGGAATTACAAAAGCACTTCACTTTTGAAGTGACACACGACCAACAATAAATCTTCGCCAAATAAACAGATAAATTGAACGTGCGAAAGGAGTCTGTTTCTGAGGTTAATCACCGCCATTAACCTTACAACCACTTGTTAAGCGTTTCTGCGCTATGGCGTGATCTTTACCGCGTCTGCCAACCGGAAACGAAAGAAACCTCCTTGATAAACTCGATTTAATGTTCCCTTTCACTGCTTAACCAAGCATGACAGATTGCACGTGTCCTTTTACACGCAGGACATAATATTTATTGAGCAGACTGGCTGGCAAGGATCGACACTTGCCACACTCTTATCAAGTTGTCCTTGTAGCCGGCGAAGAGAGTCTGCAAAACAAACGGGCGCCATGAACTCACAACTGCGGGCGATTGTGGAGATTGATGGCGAACACTCCTGTACATCAGCGCAAAAACACAGATCACTATCGAGCGCGCACTGCTACACAAACTGTCCAAAAGTTTGTCAAAACAAGGAGAAAAGTAAAAAGAAAAATTTGCTCATAGAATTAAACCCTTTGTCTTTGTGGATGCTACTCACTTGAATGCAGATATGGACAAGTTTGAATAATCACAAAAAGAACAGAGCAGAGACCAGTTGGCTAATAGCTCGAAAACTTACAGCAAACCTAAACCTTTTATTGGAAAACGCAAGTGGCAACAAAGGGGTACTTCCCCCAAATCCGTACCTGTCCGTCGGGTGACCAAGCAAGTGACAAGCATTCGGGCTGGCCGGCTTTGCTGTTCAAGTTGATCAGTTCGGGTCGGAGCTCGTCGAGGAGAGCTTTGCCTTCGAGGTCCCAGATCTTGATGGTCGGACCGCATGCGGCGCACAGCCAGTAGCGGTTGGGCGAGAAAGCCAGGGCGTGGATTTCGTTTTCACCGTTCGACAAAGTGTACAGGTGCTTTCCTGCGAAGCGTTTCGCTTTGGTTACTACAGCGCCGTACACATCGCGCTCAGTGCCGTGGCAATGCTACCCCGTACCCCCCGGTCCGGGGGGCCCCGACCATTTGCAGGGTCCCCACAATGTATATTATATTAGTAAGTTAGAGCCGTCTTTCTACCCTTGACTTTTTCTCTTCTGGTTTTTGCCCTCAGTGCACAGAGCAGAGCCGGTAGATAAAGCATGTAAATATCATGGTTCGTTAATTTCGAAAAAGAATTGCAGACGTTCGGACACTATAGCAGTATTTTGTTAAGTTGTGGTTACGTGATATTAAAGGGCCCCATCCGAATATTTTTGGGGCAGCCCAAACAGCCTTTCACACGGCTCTGGTCGCGCTAGACGCGGCACTGAAGCCATGTTGTCGTGACTCCTTCGGTAGAAGATTTTTCACAGCACTCGGGAGAACGAATATAGAGTTGCGCTTACAATTTAAAGTGGACGGGTCGCTTTTCGGATCAGGAAGATAAATAGTAACGAAAATTCCTTAAAAGGAATCTGATTTTTTTGTTGCATCGCTATTAGTAAAACGGAAATTACAAAACAGTCTCGAACGCATCCATTTCAGTAGGAAGCCACAGCAGCGATCAAACAGCTCTGAATAAAGCGTCTAAACGAGGTTCTCATCATTGCAGAACTTGTCTTCACACTGAATCAAGTTGTGTGATAGTCTCTTTAATCATTGAACCTCGTAGACGTCCAAAACACCAGCTAGCAAGGAAAAGCTGTAACAAAAACTTTGCTGAGACACAAAGTGATTTGAAATTGTACGCAATGCAGTGTTCGCGACTAAACGCGGTCAGATTATAAAATACTTTCAGCAACTGATGCGAAACACGGTTTCTCAACATTTAGACAACATTTCGCACAGACAAGGTGGTGCAGCTTGATAAAAAGTGACCTTTTTTCAACCACTTTTACTGAACATATATGCGTATCATTTGAGCACATGGCGCGAAGCAGCTGAAAAAGCTCGATGGAAGCAACAAAGGGAGTGGAAACATAACCAATGCATTGCAACTTGTTACCTTCGCTCAAGTCCCACAGCATCGCTTGGCCGTCTTTTCCGCCAGAAGCGCACAGAGAACCATCCGGAGAGACAGTGACCGAGTTGATGTACGCGGTGTGTCCGTAGTGGTTAGTCTTTAGCTTGCAGTTTGTCAAGTTCCAAACCTACGAGGTTTCGCCCACAAGAAAACATATTTCAGTTGCAATTTCAACAACTCAGTAACTCGAGCACCAACGTAACAGTCTTCAAATCCTTACAATGCCGTGCAAACTACTAGAAATACGCTCAGGGTTCCCACATATTTTTAAACATCATTTTCTATACTTTTCCAATGCCTTTTCAAGACTAAATTCAAAAAATTCAAAACCTTAACTTCTCTTAATTTTTCAAAATCTTAATCATGAAACTCAATTTTAGTGTTTTGCCTTCAGTAAAATTCTGCTCAGATACTTGAGATTATTTCTTTTCCATTTAGAATTTCCATACTTTTTCAACACCTAATGTACACTTTGGCCAAATTCAATGCTTTTTCAAGGTATTGAAAACCAATTTTGAAATTCAACACTTTCAACACCACGTGGGAACCCTGTACACTGCAATGAATAAAACTAGTGCTTTAGTCTTCTATCCCAACAGTGCTTTCCTTGTTGAAGATGACACAAGAGGCGGTAAACATCAACTTAAGAGGTGGCTGGGCTATTTCACATTCTAAATGCAAAAACTTAGAGATCTGAGGGAACTGACGTGCAGTTTTTGTTTGTGACACGCAAATTTCGGTGGAAAGACTACTTGAATTTGACAAACACATGTAAGGAGCTTCACTGCAAAGCATAGCCCGGGCGACGCTATCAGCGCATGCATTCCGCTAAAGAACTAAGACACATTCGCTATAATATACGAGTAAAATAGGTCTGATAGCAATAAAGTTGTTATTAAAACTTCTTTCAGCAGAAGTCCAGCTGCATTAACGACCCAAAACGCGCCGTATACAATATGCTACAAGCCTACAAATTGCTCTAGGGCAATAGTTCCCAACCTTCCAGATAATGACCCTTTCAGCTTTTTGACAGATGAGCTTGTACCCCTATAATTTCTTACAAAATATTGTACGTCCAGTCATAGATATATTTGACAAGAAGCATATAAAAGTTTTCGAAAATTATATTTATCGATGAATGTACAGATATTGTAAATAAATAATATACAGTAGAACTCGTCTAATTCGCTTAATTCGTTACTTTTACGTCGGTCCCGGCAGAATCCTTATCTTTTGTGTACATTTCTGTTCGTCTAATTCGTCAATTTGCTTAATTCGTCTCCTCTTTCTATCCATGAGAAGCGTTTTGTTCGGCCAATACGTCATTTGCAGTTTCGCTTTTGATGTCTGACCGGCTAGTACGTATGGGAATTGAAACAAATTAAGGATCTTTATCTGAGAATTGTTGCACCTCGCAATTTGTTTATCGAATTTATACACGAGGTGCGAACCGCGACCCGGCTCCCCATTGAGAGAACGCGTAAAAGTTTATCAAAGATCAAAAGGTGCTTGATTATAAGGAGGAGTCCACATAGAGCAGAGGAATTAATTGTTGTATTCGACCATAACGTCATAAACTTGTATTTTACTGCAAATAAGAGCACTATGTACACGAGTTACTATGATAAAGCATACGAGCTTCTATGACAGAGTTTTCACCTGTTTGCATAATTCGTCACTTTTTTCTAATCCCCTTGAGGTGACGAATTAGGCAAATTCTACTGTTATAATTAAATTTTACCTTCTCCTGCTAACCTGAAAAATGTGCTCTAGGTACCCCTGCTCTAGGAGTTCTGTGTGTATTGTTACTTAAACCGGGGCCTGGCAGTTTACAGCAACAGGTCCAGGCCCAACTGCTTTGTTCCTGGAGTTAAAATATTTACAAGAGGCCTCCGCCTGGAACTTGTACGATGTTGACGTTCGCATTGGCTGGAACCCACAGGACGGATGAGGGTCATCAACGAACTGTACCAAAAAAGACTGCGGCAAGAGTTACCCCAGAACTGACTACGAGCAACTTTAGCTGGCGGTAACGGAAAACCGGACTGCACTTGTTTTTTCCACCACTTTGAAAAATTTCAAATCTTCAGTCTTTGGCGCTGCTAAAAAATCTTTGGTGCTGCTAAATTTAACACAAGTTTGATATACTGACAAGACACCCGGCGCTGCTTGACTACGGCATCAATCGAAAGAAACGGTACAATCAAGAATCACAGATGCCAGTGCAGACAAAATAGTAGGGGTTGCAACCAAACACTCTTTGTTGTTGTTGTAAAAAAGTAACTGTACAGGTACTGGTTGTAATTAATTTGCACGACCACTGAGTATGATGAGATTTTTTTGTGAAGTGAACTGCTGCTAGACCAACCAAGATGCAAGGTTTTATAAAATTAAATTTCTTACACAGAAGTTGTAAGTCGTTAGCTTGTCAAAGGAATTAGAAAAACTGTAGCAAATGCCATGCGAAGGAGTAAATTTAAACATGAATCACTACGACATACAAATTTTTCAGAATCTAAAATGGTTGATTAAATCAACTCATAAGGTTTGACCTTCCAGGCATCATCTTTCTGGTATGTTGCAGGGAACACAGCACCAACCACAAATGCATATGCCATTGCCACTTTAACTGCAACGTACAACAACACCTTACCTTAACAAGCTTGTCGTGACCGCACGAAACAATTATTGGCGTGTTCGGGTTGGGCGAGAATTGCACACACGAAACCCAGTCAGTGTGGTTGTCTTCCTACATATAAAAGTAAGCTGCCAAAGTCAATCAAGCCCACATATTAAACATGAAAAATGGAAGGCAGATTGGAACATTATTAACTGTGACCTAAAACGCACTGAAAATACAATTAACATTTGCCGATACTGCAGCAACTCAAGTTTCAACAATAAGAACCCACAAGAGTTGTAATTAATAGCATGGATAACCTTAGACCAACGGTGCACAACCTGCGGCCTTCGATAATGAAATTTCCGGCCGTCCGCATGTAATTTAAAATATAAGATTTGGTGGCCGTGCTGGCGTATATTGAAGCAAAACAAACGCAAGGCAGGATAATCAGTCGACACGGTGCGTAAAAATCTGCTTTGCAAACTGTTCTTAAAATAAATTCGTTAAAATGTTTGACATTTCATTATACTTTCAGGCACAAGTAAATGACATATACCGGATAGAAACTACTCTTTAAGAATATCTAACAACATTACTATATCATCTTTTAATCAACATTATTACCATGATGGTGTATTTGCACTGGCCAAGAGTGTTCCAAAGCTTGATGGTGCGGTCACGAGATGATGAAATGATCTGACGATTGTCACCAGAGAAAGCAACAGACAGAACATCTTTTGTATGTCCACAAAACCTTCGAGTGGTGATACCTCTGAAACAGCACATAGTCGAACATCTCACTCATAAGGAACACAATGTTAAACAAGAAACCAGAATCTTTGTTTTTTCCTCAGTAGATACGACAATATTCAACCTATCTTTTCAATACTTCCATCAGCATCAACAATAACTAAAAAAAGCATACACATATCAAAAATGGTGCTGGAATGAACTACAAATACATAATTGGTTGTTATCCTACATGTTGCAAGCAAAACAATTTGCAATGGGATGGGTCATGTTTGTGGTGCCGTGTTACTTACACCTGCAACAACAATCAGCTGTTTTCAACCGGACTTATTATTACTAGAATTAGGACGCTTACCCACATTTACTTAACATAGAGAAAACAATGAGAATAATCTTTATTAGTTATACATGCAGCAGTTAACCTTTGTTTGCTGAAAAATGCCATTACTGCTGCACGTCCCAGAAAAAAATAATCAATTTACTAAAAATGCTTGAGCTTGGCTCAAAATCTGGAAGAACATGTGGAAAACCGGTATCAGATGCAAGAAAATACCTTTAGCTTTGTGAAATAACAAGTGTTTTATAAACTGGTTTTAGGTCCCTTAGCATCTCAATTTGTTCCCCATCACAGCAAAAGCACAAACGACATGCTTTAATAAAATTTCTGTCATACATGTGAGTTAACAGTGATTTAATAGGCACTCTGTTTTCTATGACAGCCACATACATGCATTAGCTTACAAAACCAAACAGCCTAATATACACATCAGCATAGCTCCACTACACTTCTACAATCAGGACAACAAACTGAACCATTTGTGTCAGAGGAAATTGAGTGGTCTTGTGCTACCAAGGTGTCTTTGTAATTGACACTTCGCTTGCTGCAAAGACACACTATTCGAGTTGCAACCTGTATATCCTTGACATGATTTTGGTCATTACTTATTGCCATAGAATACACATTAAAAGTGTGAATATAGACGTCCGTTTACTGCTAGAATTGATCAGGCAGACAATTGGTGACTGACTGGTCTTGAGGATCTTATGAAGCTTCTTGACCAATCAGGTTTACACAACTCAGAGAATAAAGAGAAAATCAAAGCAAAAGATTGCAGCATTACATCCTGTTCACCACAATTTCATGATCTTTTAACCATGTGCAATGTTGATTTCGTACGAATTTGTTTTGCAGTTAGATTTATAATAATACTTTGTTATTCTACATTAAAAAAGTGTTTTTCTAGGTTTCAAAATAATAGAATGAGTGTTGAACAGTGAACATGATCAAGAAATGACATATGACGTCATCGCAGGCAGTATGAAATACCCTTTCTCATGGTACAAAAGTGCAAAAATGACATCATTAGTGGCGATATAAAATAACTTTTCTCACAACGTCCCAGACTGTTACTTAGCTCCTCTGGTTTGTAAACTGTGGTGAAAAAACAAATCCAAAGCCACACAGCAGTTTTAGACCATGCACCGTTTTGCATAACTAATTGCGGCCAGACATGACACTGCTTAACATACTAAGGGATAAGACACGACAAAACAATGTGTTGAGGTGTTTGCACTGATTAAATATCATTACTTTTATTTATTTTTATATCATAAAAATAATTAAAAATATCATTACTTTATTTAATACACTTCTACATGGGCACCATTAGTTGCACGAAGCACATCTAAACGGTACTCAATTTCCTGCCATGTTCGTTGTAGCATGGCCTCATCAATGGTTGTAATGGCATTGGAAATTCTTCTTTTTAGGTCATCTATGTGCCGTACTTTGAGCAGTAGTCATTTTATGGGGGTTCGATTCATATAACTCAATCATTAAACATAAGAAATTTTAATTAAGAAATTTTGTCTGAAACAATAAATTTTAGTGTCAATAAAAACTTTATGAAATATTGATTAACATAAAACAAACCTCATTGCGATATCTCATCATTTCATTTTTTAATAATTTTTTTAAATTGTAAAGAGACTTTATGGACACCCTGTACTTTCGTTACTGTCATGCTGCATAATATGACTATACTTTCTTATTTGTGTTTTATAAAAGGATTTTGCTGTAGTGGTTAAAAAGTCTTTAAAGTGTTCATCTTAACTCTTTGGCGTCTGGCTGGTTTCGAGGATTTTCGGAAAAAAAACGCCTAAACGCATGTGGCTTTGTGTGGGAATTTCTCCGGTCCGGTATGCTCTACAGACCCGGTATAAGTCTCAAAAGATGTGGCAAGTCTTCTAGTCTGCACTTGAAAAAAATTGTTTGCTTGGGGGATGCAGGTTTGTTGCGAGTGATGTCATAAGTGGAGGACTTCTAGGCCACCTTGGCCCACTTTGCCTGGCCCTGGACGCCAACCGTTAGGTGGTAGTATTCCGCTGAAGTTTTTACTGGAAACTAGGCTACAATCCGAGTCTTTTGATACTTTGGATGACCTGTTGGAGTTTCGGGTTCAAAATTTGTCATGTAAGTTGGTAAAAATATTTGACTAATTAGATGATTAATTTGTTTATTTTAGATCATAACTTTTGAACCAGAAAAGCTAGAAAGTCGATCAAAGGCTCAAAAGACTTGGACTCGAGCCTAGTTTCCAATGAAAACTTCAGCGAAACACTTTGGCCTAGCGGTTGGGCCCTTGACCAGGCAACATGAGCCAAAATGACCCTAAAACTACTTCACTTATGACATCAGTCATAAAAAATCCACATCCCCCAACCAAAGAATTTTTTTTCGAGTGCAATCTACTAAACTGGCCGATCCGATTTAGAGCCCTTGAACAGCTCTCTAGCGCAATCGGTGGAGGAGCTAGGGTGTTGGTAAGGCAACCAAAAAACTGCTGTTTTTTAGGCCGAAATCAAAGTACGAATATATCGTAGACCGGTTTTCAAAGTATTAACTGCAAACTTTCTTTTTTGAAGGTCCGCTGTGAGTTTCATAGTTTAGGGTGGGTATTTTGCAAAAGAATATGGCAAATGGCAGGAAGTACAAGTGACATGATCACAACAAATGATGCACTACTAATTTCGGTCAGATACTTTTTCACACAAAAATGAAATTGCTCCTAATGAGAGCCAGCGTACAATATATTCGTACCTAGATTTCGGCCTAAAACCAGTAGTTTTCGGTTGCCTTACCAACACCATAGCTCCTCTGCCAATTGCACTAGAGCAGTGGTTCCCAAAAGCCATTTAAGGTGGTAGGCGAATGGGCCTACCACTTTCTGTTTATCTTCACAAGAATATATTCATAGAGATGTTTTTTAGTTATCGTGTTCTGTTGATTAATTCCTGAGTTTTTGTTGTACTTCCCTTGTTGTTTTTTAAAAATGGCCATTATAATTTCTGGTGAAGTGGGCCAAGGTGGCCTAAAAGTCCTTCACTTGTGATGTCACTCACAAAAAACCACACCCCCAACGAAAAAAATTTGTTTCAAGTGCAGACTAGAAGACTTGCTGCGTCTTTTAAGCTTTTGACCAGGTTGGTAGCGCTTATCAGACCAGATAAATTCCCACGCAAACCCACGTGCACTTCGGTGTTTTTTTCTCGGAAATCCCCAAAAGCAACCAGACACCAAAAAGTTAAAAAATGGAAAATTGGCGATACAATTGTTAAGTATTTACATAAGAGAAACACAAAAGCAGTTGCAGAAGTTAAGTCAGTTCCTCAACAGGTTGTTGGCAAGTTAGGTAGTAAGGCAAAGCAAAATAACCACTAGAAGTTCAAATGCTATACTTTTAACATGTTCACTGCCAAATTAATTCAAGTGCTTTATGGCAAAACAGGCTGTTTGTATGTGTCTTTGTGCAGGCATTACTCCAGTGAGAGCAGTTCAAATACTAAAAAAGCATGAGAGAGCAGTTCAAACGCTCAAAAAACTTGGCAAGTCTTTGAGTCTGCAATAAAAAAAAATTATTTGGTTTTGGGCTTTGGATTTTTTGTGAGTGACGTCAAAAGTGGGGTACTTTTAGGCCACTTTGACCCACTTCATCTGGCCCTGGGCTTAAACCGCCAGATGGCAGTATTTCACTGAAGTTTTTATTGGAAACTTGGCTAAAATCGGGGTTTTTTGACACCTAGGATAATTTGCTGGGGTTTCGGGTTCAAAAGTTATGATCTAAAGTTAACACAGTAATTGATTAATCCCATATCAGATCATTAATTAATATGTTTATATTAGATCTAACTTGAACCAGAAATGCTAGAAAGTCGATCAAAGGCTCAATAGACTCAATTCTAGCCTAGTTTCCAATGAAAACTTCAGTGATACACCTTCGTCTAGTGGTTGGGCCCTAGGCCAAGTAACATGAGCCAAATGGCTGAAAACCTACTTCACTGATAGTGATGACGCAACTCACAAAAAAATGAAACCCCAACAAATTTTTTTCATTGACTCTAAGACTTACCGAGTCTTTTGAGGGTTTGAACCACTCTTTAGTGCAATCAGCAGAGGAGCTATGCCATTGCTAAGTCAGGTGAAGCTGCGTAATTTTAGACCAATTTCAAAGTACGAATATATCGTACGCTGGCAGCTAAGGTGTTAAGGTTCACATCAGCTTCTACTATATGTATCAGGTGTGGCCAAACTGCGGTTCTCAAGCTGCATGCGACTCTTTGAACCTTTGCATGAGGTTCTTTGAGCTTTCCAAAAAATTTTTTATTTCTTTTTCATTTTTTATTTCTTTTGCAAAGTGTAGAAACATTGTAAAATGGTACTGTAATAGCTAGCATACCGTACAGTATTACTGTTGCAAGTTGTTACAAAAGGAATTATGTCACAGAAGCATACATTGCAAATAAATTCGCGTTTTTAGTTTATGTTGCAGCTCTTTGTAACTTGGTTTTTACAATATGCGACTCATACATGGAGCAGGTTTGGCCACCCCTGATATATATATTATTAATGGATTTTGCAACCTTATGATTGCAACCTAAGGCTGTCATAAGATAAGAAACGTTATAAGCCACTGATCTGAATAAGTAAGCCCTACTTACTGCTGCAAGTTCCACAATCGCAAGTCACCATCCCAGGATCCAGATAGGGCAAACTGACCATCAGATGATATAACAACATCCGAAACAAAATGCGAATGACCTTCAAGCCTTCGGTTCATCACTCCATATGTGTTCTCATCTCTTGTTAACTTCCACACAATCAAGGACTTGTCTGAACACAAAGGCAGTCATTCTCATGTAATTGCTTTGTATGTAATGTCAAATCATGCAATGTTGTAACTGTATTACTTCAAGTATAAACTTGGGTAAACAAACGTTTTACAGGTTAGGCAGATTCTCGTAAGCATTTATTTAAATATTACCATTTCATAGTAAACAAAATTTGCCTTTACTAACCACACCAAATGGGCTAACCAAAATTGGATACGATTTTCACTAAGTTCTTATGCAATTTTAAATATAATTCCCAGACTTTTTCCAGACACGAACTTTTCCGAATGACAAATCTAGGTGAAATAGAGGCACTGTAGTTAAAACAACGAAAAATGATTATTCTTGGACAAAATATTATGAAAACGCATGTCATAAGATTACCATACTAACAAACAAAATATTTTTTGCAAACTATTCCAGGCTGGAAAATTATCAACATATTTTCCAGACTGTAGAAGCCCTGCTTGAGGTAGGAAAAGCTTTGCAGAGAAGTTTTCACTACTGAAGGAAAAACAGTATTGCATTTTACAGCTATCAAAATGCAATTCATAAAATAGCCCTGACACATTATGTCATTTTCTATTTCAGACAGGCATTCATTTCCACTATGGCAAGTCTTGCTTTGATTAACACTTTGAGAGCCGGCGTACGATATATTCGTACTTCGATTTCGGCCTAAAAAACAGCAGTTTTTGGTTGCCTTACCAACACCCTAGCTCCTCTGCCAATTGCGCTAGAGAGCTGTTCAATGGCTCAAACGGATCGGCCAGTCTAGTAGATTGCACTCGAAAAAAATTTTTTGGTGGGGGGGTGCGGATTTTTTGTGACTGACATCATAAGTGAAGTAGTTTTGGGGTCATTTTGGCTCATGTTGCCTGGCATAAGGCCCAAGCGCTAGGCCAAAGTGTTTCGCTGAAGTTTTCATTAGAAACTAGGCTCGAGTCCAAGTCTTTTGAGCCTTTGATCGACTATGAACTGCAGGCATCTATGAACTGTATGAACGGCAGGCTGCATCCGACTAGTTTAATACAGCCTGTCAAATACCTTGCACATTTTTTCAAGCACCTTGTTTCTGACTGTGAACAGCAGTGCAACAGCATTACCTGCTGCCTGTCACATTAATCATACTGTGTCCAGCCCTCCAGTGACCAGGCAGTCTCAGATTTGACCTTCCGGTCAAAAGTTTAGCCATCCCTAATCTACTTGGTAGTACTTCAAAGTGGTACAATTTGGAAAAAGATAAATTAAATTGGTTTGCTTATAAATTCTACCTGTATACCTCTTGCTAAGGCACAAACAGATGAAAATATAACAAGTCTTCAGTTGTTCATTAGGTACCCCGGGAAGATGCAGACGATTTTGATTATATTTCTATTCTATGAGTTTGCTTGTTTATTTTTGTGCATTCTTTTTATTGGCAGTGGCTATAGAACCGCCTGCGGATCTTTAAATTTGAAGCCTTATTCGACCGCCTTCTGTAACATGACAGTAACGCATGACGAGAGTGCAGTAGGCTTGGTAAAAACGAAGTAAATGTAAAAGATGAACCCTAAACCTAGCCCTAATCCGAACCAAATGCTAACATACCAACGCTAACCTAACCTAAGGTAATCCTAAAGGAAAGTCGAAAAAAAACAAAACCAAAGTTGGAAAGGTGAGATTCGAACCAAAAACCGAAAGCGTAGAAGGCCTAGCGCATAACCATTACACTATACGATTCACATGTTTTCAACAACAAAGTGACCCTTTTATTTGAATTGCGTCAGGACAGACGGATGAATAGTCACTACCTTTTTTTTGTGTGTTTGTTTCCCAAATACATAAATAAATGAATCATTGCCAACCATATATTTATTATTGCAACAATTTGTAAGTTCTTCCTTAACATCTCAAACCAAAGTTCTTTTAGCTAATATCAACACTGCTGAAGTTCCAACAGTCGGCATTGCCTCCTCTGATTAAAAACATGGCAAACTCTAGCTTTGCAACAAGCTGTATCAGGAATTTCCAGAGTTGAGCATTGCACTAAAATTGGATTGGACTAGATTATGATTTCTTTTGGATTAGATCTGGACTGTCAAATCGCTTCAAAAATTTATGATCAGGGCAGGATTTGGGCAGAGCTGATTGAAAAGGATTGTGTCATTTTTGTTGTTGAAAAGCTATGTTTAGGTGATGTGTTGGATTTCACATTTGAAAAAAATTTGATTATGATTGGACTTGGACTGAGCTTTGAAATTCAGGACTGGATATAGATTGTAAAATATTAGTCTGCTCATCTCTGAACATAACTTAACTTTAAGCCCTAATCCTAAGCACTATGATTCTAACCCTAACTGTGAAATCTTAACCATAATCATAACTTTAACCTTGCAATCATAACGATGAACCTAAAACCCTAACCTAAAACCTTGTGTCCGCAGACGAGAAATAACTCAGCTTCTCACACAGCATTGCTGCCGCCATGTTGCCACTAGGTGAAGTGGTTAAGGTAGAAAGAGGACCATATGTAAGGTTAAATGTTTTTGTGCATTACTTTGTAATTACTCAGCTTCAACAGCTTTCATGCATATTATGTTTGTTGTCAGTGCATTGTAGTGAATCCAGCAACATGTTCATTAGTGTTATTCTTTGATTTTGCACTAAAGTTTGACTGTCACAAGATGATCATGAAGACTCCTCGCCCACAGGACTGAGAACTTCGAGACAATCAACTTATGTTGCATAGACATACAATTGAATTTCTTGTCAATAACTGCTAATCTCTTGATTTTTAGATTCAGATTGGGTCACAAAATTTGAGATATCTTTTTAATTCTTACCAATTTTTGTAGTCAAATATATGAACTAAAACAATGAGGAAACAATCTTCCCTGGTGCTGTGTTGTTTATTGTTAATTACAAATGCTTAAGACAAGAAACAGAAACCAAGTTCAAAGTTGAAATCATACTGGCAGAACAAAAGTTAGCAAGCTATATTCAGCTTTTATGTGTGATAAAAGCACAAGTACCAAAATATGAGAACATAAATTGGTGAACGTGAAGCGGTATGAGCTGGCAAGAACAAGTTCAAACCATGAGTTACAGCAAACAAAAAAAAAGTTTTACACTTTTTTGCAGCATTCACATTCAAGAATATGAGATGATTGTATCAGTAGCATAACAACTCAGAAGGAAACAAGGGTACATAAACGTTAAAATCATATTCAAAACAATCAACAAATTTCTGATATGCAGCAGAGCATACAAATAAAGCTGGAATCATCATCCATTCCCCATGCTGTCAGAATTGGCAAAAAAACATAACATTTGGTTGTTATTGGACATTCCATTATTTACATTTCTTACAAACTTGACATAAAATAAAAAATCACATCCAGTAGCTGCCTTCGCTGCATCTAGTAAGTTACTTTATTTTTTATTGAACCGAACTGTAACCAAACAGTAATGCTCACCTCTAGAAGCAGACAAGATCATCTCAGGTATAGCTGGTGTCGTTGCAATTTTCGTGACCCATCCTTTATGACCAACTAGGGTCCCTCTTAATGTCATCTGTTCTGTAGCCATTTTCACATCTGATTTCCTCCAGATTTTCACAGATAAAGTTGGCCTTCTCTAAGGCGATCTATCTAACTCACCTAACCTGATCGAAAGGATTTCCACGCTACAGCGAAAAACAATCGCCAAAGCTTTGCAGTGCTGCCGAAAAAAATTAAGTTTAAGAAATCGGTTTGGTGAAGCAAATAATTCTTTACCTATATAACTATAACGCGTTTGGCTCATACCAAAGATGCTGATAAACATGGATTTGGATTCAAATCCAGCCAGATTTTATTTTATTGATGGATTCGAGTTGGATTTTATGATTTTTGCCTAAACGACGCTGGATTGGATTTTGATTTGCTAATTTTTTATTAAGCTACTTCGCAACTTTTGGTTCACTTTTGGAACAGCAGATTACTGTGGCTAGTCTGTGAAGCATGATTCAGTGGAGTTTCTCACTTCTTCGAAGTTGCGCCATGTTTGTTTAAATTTTGAGCCTTAGTTACGACCAATTCAAAACAAAATTATCAAATCCAAATCAAATCCAATTCCATTAAAAACTCAAATCTGGTAAGATATAAATCCAATTTCATATTCATCCCTGGTAACTTGTTATAACACGCTGCATGCACTTGTACCACAATTTGAAAGCATACGTTGGCACTAAAGATAATGTTTTTAACTACAGCACTGTACAGTCCTGAGCAAAGGCGTCTCCGAGGTTTGCAGCTCAATCAAGTGATTTCACTTGCCCCTGAACATCATTGATTGTAAGCGCAGAGGACTAAAACAGTCTAGGGGGTTGCAGCGTTTTGCCAAAAATGATGTTGAAAGTAACCAAACCAGCACGAAAATTGAAAAAAATAATGCCGTAATAATGCAGAAATTTCGCTTGACACCGGATAGGGATATTATCCAAACTGCGTTGATCACTGAAATCAAATGCTTAAATCAGGGGCTTTTTAGGATATAAACCGGATTGATAAAATATTTGGACTGGTCTATTGGATTAGGATCGGACGGGATTACACTGTTGCGATCGGAAATCCCGAGCGGCATATGCGCAAAGCTTCGCACTGTGGCAGCAAGGAACAATAGAGTTCACATGCCATGATCACTCTATTATTGCTTGTTC
>Ga0210059_1002645_pt1 | contig 28184 bp, 20 predicted proteins | sample Ectturendosymbi2_FD_188042 | JGI IMG/M metagenome (GOLD analysis project Ga0210059, IMG submission 188042) | Ecteinascidia turbinata endosymbiont from Florida, USA - Sample 2 (SPAdes) (version 2) | ecosystem: Host-associated > Tunicates > Ascidians > Unclassified | place: Key West, Florida...
GATGCGAAAGTGTTATGACAACCCGGGCAGAGTTTCATTTTAGCTGGGTTTATACTTTCTCTGCCACGCCCAGATCCTTGCGGATCTGAGCACCTGTTCCACCGAGAGAGACCAGTTGCGACCCAGCACTCCCTGCGCAACTGTGTTGATCATCTGGCAGCTCTTTCCCACGCAGGCTATCCGATTTGATGTAAATTTGGCTTGCTGTGCACCTTAATCGACCAGTCAAGGGGCAACGACTCGATAACCTTGCGTTTTTTTCGGTGCCCTGGCGTTTTTGCAATTGCTATGATTTCTTTCTCGTCTTTGAAATTCTTAACTTTCGCCAAATAAACTCAACTGGTGGACCGCACAGCGGGAGGCAACATAGTGTTGGCAAAACGCCTTTGCGCCAAAGGCTCGATGAAACTAAGTGCCAATTTCTTCTGAAAGAACCACTTTTTCAAGCTGTTTTGCATTTGTACTCTTTATAAAGAGTATAAGAATTGACCACGGCTGCATTCAAAATCCCATGAAAAACCGTAAGAGGCCATATTTTGGTCATGCGGTTGTATGATTGATAAGAACACATCTGATCAAATGTATCCACATCACTTTTCATTGAATTGTAATCATAATTATTATAACACATAATAATTTCAGGCGTAGGCCTACCATTTTCACAGATCACTGGGTTGTCATGCATGGAGGAAAGCAGGCAAACGAGCTTTTTATTGGTCTTCCTTGTGGCACTTGCAAAAGTGGTCAGTGTCATGTCCTTGCTGAAAGCAAAAGCACTTTGACCCGGGGAGTAATTTCCCTTGTCAATCATTACGCAAGGAATTTCTCCTTTGCGTGTACTAACAGTTTCCACACAAGTTAATCCGTAATGTTATCGCCAACTTTTCACGAGGGGATAAGATGTGAATCAGTTGTCGACTGTGACATTCCGACCGCTGCCCCTGTATTTTCCAACCAATTTTTCTTTTACACATTCCGCCAAACGTTTGAACTGAACAGCGGCAATCGCAGCATCGTGATTACCTGCATGCTGACGAACATCTTCAGCATCTGCAATTTTCTCAGTGTATTTTCCCAAATAAGTATGGTATCAGCATACAATTACTTTGAGCATCGCCAGCTATTATGAGTTTTATTCCTCTGGCACAGACAGGTACAATTGAAATTTTTGAAAAGGCAGCGGCTTTGGCGTTTTTCAAAATTCCGTGGTGTTGAATGACAACTAGAAAACATTTCGCATACAAACAGAACATAACGAGCTTTGCAGTGAAAACTCAGCTCACTCCATCCCAATGGAAATTACTTAACAGCAGGGTTCTGGCGCTTGGCAAGCAATTGCCGAACGTTCGCAGTTTGAATCTGCTCCGCTTCAATGATGTTTGATTGGTCTGCCAAACCAACGCGCTTGGTACCACATAAAAATGTCGAAATATTTTTGCTGCGCACTGGCAAAATTGACCTCTAATTTCTTGTTGGAACACTCAGGTGTACTTTGTCCGCTCCTGGCAACTCCCCTCCAACTTGATATATACAAAGCTTATGCAGATTTTGAGAATGCTGCTCGACAGACCTTTTAAAAAATCAGCTACTCGAAAGGTCACCTTGAAACGGTCATTTTTCGTATGATTGCATCACGTTTCAAGTACATTTGCCACATACGGGCAAAATAGACCTGAGCAGTATGTCTAAAAGTTCAACTGGTATATGAGATAAAACGTAAAAACGAATACTGCCAACGTTTCGTTGACGGTGCTGTCAACTTCATCAGGGTGAGAACAAGAGTAGGGTTGCCATACGTCAGGTTTTTCCCGGACATGTCCGGGATTTTAGTGGCCAATTATGCGTCAGGGAGAAATGTTAAAAAATGCTTCAATGTCCGGGATTTTGGAATAATGCATTTGATGAAATCTAACCTCAATGATTTCACAGTAAGAATTATTTAGTGCTAAAGATTAAACTTTGTAATTTTTTACTGTAAAAATGGCTAAGCGAAAATGTAAATTTGCTGACGAGATGACGGCAATACATCCATATTTCCGGAAAGGTAGAAATGCATGGGAAGCAGAATGCTTAGTTTGTAAACCAGGAACATAAATCTCGGTTTCATACAAGGTAATCACATCTCAGTTCTGATGAACATTGCATAACAGTAAGTGGAGCTTCCTGATCAAGTATAGTGACAAATTATTTTGTCACAACGGGATGTAAAATAGAAGACGAAGTTAATTTTTGCTGTTTTCGTTTTGTATTACAGTATATTTATCCTATTCTCACGGGAAAGCGACGGTGGCAATGTGCTTTGGATGCATCCGGAATTTATACCATAAGAAAATGTTTTCGTCGCAAAAATTGGTTACAGTGGCTAACATAAATCTGTCAGGAATTGCGCCTCATCAGATGTGGTAACCCTAAACAAGAGTGACGAGTCATCTGCCATCCAACCGTTGAGCGGAGTGATGCCTTAGGTATAAACACTTGCAGCGCTTAATCATTGGACCTGCTTGATGATTTGACACGGGATAGCAAAGGGAACAATGGAGCAGGATTAGTCGTTGGACTGGGACACTCTATTTAGCCAGTTATCGGGCACTAGTGGCCATCGAATAAGTTTCGTAAGTCGGAGTAGGGCGCTGCAGTTTAAATAACTTGTAAATATGTGAGAGCTTAACAGTAGTCAATAGTCATTTATGTAGTGTGACAGCAAGAATCTCACAGCCAAGGACTTCAAATCGTCTCAACCAGATTCTGACTAATATCCTCTTCCCTGACACACAGCAGCACAGGCTGACTTTTAACCTTTCCTAAAGCGTCAAAAGGACGTGGTCTTATAGATATGGCAAGCTAACGTTTTCGTTCTTTCACGGTTTCTGCCCTTTATGTTGTACCCCAGTCCCCAATACGGCAGTTTCTCAAAATATTTGATGTTGATGGCCTAACACGCACGACTTTGCATTAGATAAAGGCGCTGTGTTGATGCAGTTAAAGGTTGTATGGGGCGCAAAATATTATTTCCAGAAATTTTAAATCGAAGGCTTTAAGTTTCATCAAGCATTTTTGCCCCCTTATCAAAGTGGCGTCCATGGCATATGCCTGCCATACCCTAGCTAGAGCAGGGGTGACTAAACTACGGCCCGCTAACCAGTTTATTCCGGTCCGCCAAGCACCTTGCACATTTTGTTAGCACCACGTTTTCTACTGTGGACAGCAGTGCAACAGCATTGGCTGCTGCCCATTAGTGTAGGAGACGCAGGTGCAAGCGCACCCCCAAAAGTTTTGATTTGTTGAAAATCTGGGCAAAAATGGCATCCAACGTTATTTGACTAAAGTTGCGCCCAACATTTGGATAAAACACATGAAGACCTGATTTTGGAGGTCACACTGAAAAAAGGTCTTCTTGATCTTTGTGAGAGAGAATTTGTAGGCAAAATAAGTCGCACAAAAACTTTTCGGACACGCTTGGGGAAACTGGTGCAAAAATCCTTCGCACCCCAAAAAAGTCCCTGCTCCAACACCTATGCTGCTGCCTGTCTCTTTGTAACTTGTCTACCGCAGCAGAACTTACATGCAAGCAGCGCTATAAAAGTGCAAACAAAATGGCGTGGTTTTATTGTTATTACAGTACTACAATGCATTATAGCAACCTATTTTGCATATACGTAAATCGCACTGCATCCGGCCCTCCAGTGGCCAGGCAGTTGCTAATTCGGCCCTCGGGTCAACAAGTTGCCCTAGAGTTCCAATAAGAAAATGCCCTGCCCTAGAGTTCAAATAAGAAAATGCAGGGACACCAGAGAGCTGTGGCTTTGTGACCGTTTAACTGGTTGCCATTTTTTCACGTGACCTTTTAACTGGTTGCCATTTTTTCACAATATCGTAAGTAATTTCACGGTTTATCAATACCGAGTTGAAACAAATTCATTGCAGCTATTTGCGCATCCAAAAAATTCAGAAGGGTTTTCTATAAATTCTGTTACTATTTTTGAGTTCAGTGTTGTTGCTAAACAGAAACAAGCATATAATTGGTAAAGATTTTTTGTTGTTTATATGTTTACATTGCCCTCAACTCTACTACTGCTTCCCCTGCCCTTGCGTTGTTCCGGCGTCCCTGAATGAATGTAATTGAAATGTGCATTTAAAACGCCATGCGTAAGCCGATGCTACAATTCGTTCCATTCTATGTGTGCCTTTAAGTCTCGATTTGGCTTGATCAAATTCGATAAACTGTCGTTTGACGAATTGTCTTTCGATAGATTGCCGCGTCACGTAGACAATACAATATATTTGTTTACTTATTTTATCTGACGTTTATTCGATGCGTTTTGGTATTTCTCTATTTTAAGACACGTAAAACATCTTCAATTAAAAACTGAGTTATGCTGGAAAGGGGCTGGCTGAGCAGTTGACCCATATGGTCTTTCGCCAAACGTTTGTGATGCAAAATTTCAAATATATTAAGGCACATCAATTTGCTACACCTGAAGTTTTTGATGTTTTTAATATTGTCATCATCATGCTATAATTCCTACTCTTTGATGATGTTCTTTTTCTTCTTGTTGCGTTTGTGTTATTTCATGATTTAAGCCACAAAAATGCATGAATTAGACCACTGATGAGAAACGTTAAACAGTGAAATCTTACCAACAATCCAAAATGCTTCTACTGTAAAACATTATTTAGCTGCTATACCTGTTATTCAAAACTGATGTGTTCATTGACAACACTGGGCAATGGTAACTATAAGACTGTCACTGACTGAAACGCTTGTTCAAAAGCTGCTGACTGCAGCGGCTAAATCATTACTTCACATTTGAAAGCAACAAGGTTTGAAGTACTATATTTCAGCAAAGTTGAAGTACTATCGTGTTACCCTTCAGAAGGGCGAAGACACGAGAACATTTGTGGAAAGTTTGCGACAACGCAATTACGAGTACAAATTTCTAGTAGGTTAAATTTCCCAGCTCTACTACCTCCCTGAATGAATGTGGTTGAAATGTGCATTTAAACGCCTTGGGTAAGCGGATTACAAGGTTACAGGCAGTGTTACTGCACAACACAACACAAGAATTGTCCTTAGAGTGTCTTGGAGTGCGCGCACTTGGTCTTCGACGAAGTTATTTGGCAGGCGGGAAGTGTCACCTTGCACTCGATGGACGCGAAGATTGCATCCACATTGGAGTGTTTCTCTGTAATAATTTCCCTATAGGCCAGACTGGAGCAAGTTTCCAAATTTTAAAGTCTTGGTATGACCTGGCCGAGATTCGAAGCACGCCGAGCCACGACCTACCAGACACGAGCGCTCTAACCGCAAGGCCACACGTCCAGGGTTACTGTAACAGTGACGCGAAATCCGTAGAAAACATACAATAAGACAAAATATTGAATATGCCATCTTACAGTGACAAACACGAAAAGTAGCCAAATGCGTTTTTGTTGTTGGCCAGCGCACTAAAAAATAGCCAAATTGTCAAATTTGGCCATGAAATGGTCAATCTGGAAACTCTGGACCACTAAACGACATGCGTTACAAGCCAGAGTCAGCCAGTGATGGCGTAATAATGCCAATGTTAATGGGTGCATCCAGGGTTGTCAGATGCTTGACAAAGAATATGGCAAATGTTTGTATATTTTTGGCAAACTTTTGACAATTTTTTCACAATACCATGTTATTGCAAATACGGATTTGTCGATATTTAATGTTTTTTGCAATTCAGTTTGGGTACTCCTTTGGTAAATAATCCAATATTGATTGTTTTGTCAATACTGACAATTGGTTTTTCAAAAAATGACAAAATTTTGGCATAAAGAATTATTGCCAAAAAAGTTGGCACATTTTTTGGAAAACAGTGTTTTTGGGAATAGTTGCCAAGTTAGGCACCAGCTGGCAACTCTGTAGCATCACCAATTGTTACAGTGATTACTGAAGTGTGCAGAGACGTGAAAGTAAACATATTATTTCAATTCCTGTACAGTAGGGTTACCATATCTGAAAAACCAAAATTGGCGACAGTGTGAAGGACTACTTTTCGCAACAACAAAGCGCTATACGGCATTTTTCGGTATGTTCTTACAACTACGTACCAACCCACCGCACAACACCATCACTATCACAGAAGAAAACATCGCAAAATTTTTACACAATGGGTTACAAGCGATAAAATACAAAGGGTATTTTTTCACTCTCAATCCTGAACATTCAAATTTTTCAGAGGATCTAATGATTAGATCCTCAAACTGTCACGATTCCGGACATTAGAGCATTTTAAAAATTATTTCCGGACATGTCCGGGAAAATTTCGTACGTATGCCAACACTACTGCACACGTTAACCATAGGTTTAGACATGATTTAGTTTGAACCGCAGAGTCTCTTCAAATTATCTGGCCGGCAAGGCCAAAGGTTTTTGAGGACCGTATGTTGTTTAAACCAATTGTAGGTGAGCAACCGGTGTGCCTTTGGTGGTGAATTGATATTTACGTATCGACACAAACATTAACGTTTGATTAACTGTGACAATTGAAACATTTTATTAGTTCTCATTTCTCCGTATTAGCAGCAAACATGATCACTCAAATAGGTTTTCTGTGAACACAGCATTTGTCCATTTAGTTGTCTGCATGCTTTGCAAGTATTCGAGCGAGGGGGTGTGAAGACCCTCTGTGCTGAAACTTTTCGAGCGAATCCTCCTGAGGGGACGAGGGGATTGACAATCAACGTCCTCTTTCTGTTCTTTTGCGGATGAAGCTTCCAATTCCTTCAGACTCATTCTTCCTACTTCGTCAGCTTCAAGATTCATTGAGAAATCTCTTGAGAGAACTTGAGCGATTTCAGACGTCATCAATGAGTCAGCACCGAGACTGATCAACGACGAATGGTTGCTGATTTTGCTTGGATCCTTTTAAAACAATGGCAAAATGTTAGTGTTTGCGGGTCAGTTGATTTGAAAAAATGCCTCAAAATAACGCTATTTTTGAAAGTGCTATAAATCTACATTTTCCGTAAACGAAAAAACGCTAAAAAGTTCATGTGTTTTATATTTTTATTTCAATTTTTGCGTCAGGCTCATGGTCCATATCACAAGGGCACTCAAATAACACAGTAACACCAAAATCTTTAGTCGTAGCGCACTAGAGAGGAAGTGCTAATTGATAAGCACAAATAACACAGGAAGATGCCAAACACTGAAACAATGCACCAGTTATAACTGCATTCGCTCATCATCATCTAGTAATCCTGTAGTGGGAATAAAACTCAAGGCATTTTGACTTCATGCTGTGAAGTGACCCTTTCAAATCCCCGGATTTGCCCAATTTGGGCAAGTTTGTTTGTTCGGCCATAACTCATAAGCAGACTGCTCTTGAGAGCTATTCAAACCCTCAACAGACGCGGAAAGTCTTGTAGCATCGATTAAAAAACTAGAAGGTTTTGGATTTGAACTTTTTTTTGGAGGACGACACAATTGGGGCAGGTTTAGTTTTTTTTGGGTGACATCATCGGGTCCTAGCCCCCAACCCCAAGAGGCAATTTTTTGTTTCTTTCTTTGAAAAAACTAGGCGACAATCCGCAACTTTAGAGCCCTTGACTGGCCTTCTCGTGTTTGTGGTTCGAAAATTACGGCCAAAAATTCGGTAATTAATTAGCCATTTCCCTAGGGAATAGGGATTCATTAGTGGATTAATTAATGCGTAAAATCGTGGGATGGGGATGCTCACAAGAAAAATAATGTAAATTGCTTCTATCAAGGCTTCAAATGTTTTTGCAAGACATATTTAGATAAAACATAAATGACGAGGTACCACCAAGCACACAGAAGGTTTAGATTGCTACGCATAAATATGCTGGAGAAAACAGACAGCAAGACAACGCACTAGCAACTACTGCAATTGGTCACCGTCATGCAAGAGCATTAAATAATGGAGGAAAAATGAAGATTCGTAAAAGAATCAGACCTTTGAAGTTATTGAATGAAAGAATTTGATGAAGATCGCATTGGCGTACGAATCTATACGGACAGTTTCTAAACAAGGCACCACAGGTTCCACTTGATGGATAATTGGGTGTGGACGAACGCTGACATTTCTGGATATGTACTGCATAATCCGGTTGGCACTATTGTGCGCTTCATACTAGTGTGCTGGGACCGAGTTTGCCAGAAAACTTTGAGGGGGCAAACTTTGTCTGATATGCACGTAAGATTATTGTTTGCGTTTCGATGACGTAACCATGTTCACTCAACTGTAGTACAACATTTTTGCAAAATTGGCAAATTGAGACCGGTAAAAGTACACTATAACTGCTGCTGTAATAAATATGATAAACAGGGACAATACTTGGACTGGTGTTTCCGGCAATGGCACTTTACAGTAATACTACATCTGGTACTGTCACAAGCATGAAACATAGATTAAATAGCAAGAGTGATAGTGTGAATAATACTGTAACACGATACCAAAACTAGTACTGTGAGTAAACTTGAGAAAACATTGACACTGCTGATTGTCGTGGTATAGCAACTGCTACTGTACAATGATGCTATATCTAGCACTGCATTCAATATGAAAACACATTAATGCTGACATTTGGGCTTAAATAAACATAATTATGCTGAAAAATTGTGATAATCAATTGAAAAATTGGTCATGTCCGAAAGAAAATGTACTGCTACTAAAAACCACAAGATTCCCAGTAGACCCACTGAACGACGTAGATCAAACAAAAAAACACAAGATGTTTTGGTAAACTACAAGCAGTGGCCACCGTGTTCTGTATATTGCAGCTACAGACCAGCGCAGGCATTCTAGTCACAAGAAGATGACACAAATTAGTCAAATGATTAAGCCACGTATATGTACACACTGATTCGGTAAATTCAAATTAAGGAACACAATTATCAGCAATCATGATATTTCAGTTTACGTAGAAAATCTGAACACTGTGTCTATAGGTAATCCAATGACAATGTCCATTTTTCTTATTTATTCCCCGGCTTTATGCTGGGGTCTTCAACAGCAATGTAACCACGAAATTTGTACAACTGCATTATTTTTTATCACAAAAGATGGGAGGGCAAAAGATATCGTGTCCGGTCTTGTCCAACAAGTTGTGGGGGACATGTCCCCCCCCGTTGCCCTGAAACTCGGTTTCTGCTAGCCTGTCTGTATTTGTTTCCAAATTCCTGTTACTGTTATTAGGCTAAGCCCATATGTAATTTAACTCCAACATTCAAAAATAAAGAAATAGTTTGGAAATTAGATCATGTTAACCTTTGCCTCATAACAATTGACACTGTAGAGGCAGAGACTTCAAAATAGCCACTGTTAGCAGAAGAGCGTATGACTCTTGACTCTAACTCGAAGGGCTTGTGACTGTGATTCGACAAATATGACTCGGGCACATCACTGCATAGTTCCTACAGTGCAACCCCTCTTGCTAAGCCTAGCTGGATTGAGTGTTCGTCAAGGCAAACAGAGAAAAAATATGGACTCAGAATACCACCTTGCCTTACCTCGTTGGTTCCAGTGAAGGGTGATAAAAAGTTTGTGCCTTAGTTCACTTGCATGGCTTGTTTTCTATACCAACTCATCAGCCCATGAACACATTGCGTTTAACTAGTTAAGTCACTGCTTTAAGATACCAAACCAGAAGACTAACAGGTATACAACACAAGAACACATAGGCTACGACTCATTAGAACTGGGCTACACATATAAATAACGATGAACTGTGCTAAATGTTACGGAGTATACGTAGTATTGTATGTATAACAACTGAGTCAAAAAAAGGGACTAGATCAGTGAAAGTCAAACCAATTCTGTAACTTTGATGACATGATAATAGAGAAGACTTGATTCGCTGGTCATAGACAAGGCTCAACATTTAAACGAACACAACACACAATCGCATTGGATTTGAGAAACTCCACTGAATCAAACTGTCCAATACAATAACCTGCAGTCCCAAACTGAAGCGAAGGTTGCGAAGAAGTTCAAAAAAATATTATCAATTACAATCCAAATCTGGTTAGGCAAAAATTATAAAATCCGTATCCATCAAATTACCAGAATGCGGCAAGTTTTAAATTCAAATCCAACTCCATGTTCATATCGGGTCATTTTTTGGGCACGCGAAAGACAAGGAAGTGTATTGCTTGCACCGAGGTTGGGCTAGACTTGTGGAAATGACTGAGGGTGAACGAGAGAAGTAAAATGGAAATTGTTTTCACAAAAAACTTAGATACAATAACCTGGAATAAAAATTACTAAGACAACATTGGGCAGCATTTTTGAGCTAGCTCGGCACCGTTTTTATAACTTGTTGGGTGCCATTTCATAGCAAAAAAGACAGGAAATATGTGAAAATTTCATTTGACTCGACATTGACCCAAACTTGCAAACCAATGATTTGAAGTGACTCGACAGTTCTTGTGACTCGACTCGAAAATATTTTAGATGACTCTAACTCGAAAGGCATGTGACTGTGATTGGACAAATATGGCTCAGGCACATCACTGCCTGTTTCCTACAGTGCAACCCCTCTTGCTAAGCCTAGCTGGTTCGTCAAGGTAAACAGCGAAAAAATATGGGCTCATAACCCCCCCTTGCCTTACCTCGTCGGTTCCAGTAAAGGGTGATGAAAAGTTTGCGCCCTACTTTACTTGTATGGTTTGTTGTCTATACCAACTCATCAGCAGTCTTACTATACCCGTGGTCACATTGAATTTAACTAGTTAAGCTAACAGCAGGTTGTGGTTATTTCTGTCAAACGCCTTAGAACCATCGAAGAAAGCTGCAAATACTGGGATATCCTGGTTTAGCTTACATAATACGATACAGTCTGTTTGAGTACAAGTATGCACATAACAGTGCCATGCTGCGGTTTGAAACGATATTGGTTGTCTGTGGTGGCCACAAATGGTGAAATGCAGGGCAAAATGTAATGTCCACACAATTTGGAGAAGGCAGGGTCAAGAGAAACAGGTCTATATTCCCCAGGATCACTTATGTCCCCATTCTTGTTTTTACAGATAAGTACAATGAGAGTTTGCATGCAATCCAGTGCAATTTTTCCATGCATTAAATAGACACTTAAATAGACTATTGAGGTAATCACACACACTTGAATCAGCATAAAAATGGGTTCAGCAAAAATGCCATATTTGCCAGCTGCGCGATTTGAAGGTAGTTTTTGAAGAATAGATTTAAAGTTGTTGCACATCAGGTTATCAATCGCTATGTCGTTTGTTTTCAAGCAGGACTTTATCGTTTCATGGGCAGAAATTCAATTGCCACAACAATCACATTTAGATATTGGCTTTATTTACTTCAAATCCAAAGAATATAATTAGTGGGACGTCATTTTTTATACATATTGTTTTTATTTTATTCATTTTTTTCTCACCTGAATCCCGAGAATTCTGGCAATAGTGTTGGCTATAGATTTGCTGGACATCCGATCCACACTTTGAGTAGATTTTGCGTTTTCATCAACAATGTAGCTGAAGAGAATCTCACCGTTTCTTGCGTAAGACAGAAACATGTCCAATGTCTGAAAAAACGATTCAGGCCATTTGGTAAATTGCAACGTATCGAAAGCTGTTAAATTTCCTGCTTGTAAAAGACGAAACAAATACAACTTTAAAGTTTAGTTCAAGATTCGAAACCTGATAACGAGATGGATTAATGCGCAGCCAGTTTGATGGACTCGTTACAATAAATAAAACCTGTTTGGCATTTGCCGGGGACGACAAGTGGATATGGGACACATACTTGGAGAAAACCTATTCACAAAGTCCTAACAAAAACGGAGCGTATGAAAACGTTTATGGATGTCTGCGCAATAAGCAAACAAAAACCATGCCTAGCAAATTACCTTTAAGTAGGAATCAACTGACTGCGGCAGTCCTCCTGCTGCTGGAGCGTTTTTGAAAGTTCTGAATGCGAGACCAACATCAGCGACCAAACCCCATCCTATTGCAAAAGCTGGTAGACCATCCAATTTTCGCTTTTCAATAATGGATTCCAGCACAGAGTTCGCATAGTAATAGGAAGACTGACCTTTTGATTGATTGAAGGCAGAAGAACTCGTGAAAGCCACGAACCAACGTAGCTTTGGACATAAGTTTCTGGAATGTCTGAAAAATAGTGAAGTGTGGACAAAAAAATTTCAGTGTGTGTGATAGGATTACATTCAACTTGAATTTTGTTAGGATTATATGAAGGAAACTTGTCGAATGTAGGCATTTATAAAACTGCACCATCAAACGAATTTATCTTTTTTACTTCAACAAATTAAAAATTTCAAAAATTTACACTGCAGTGTTGATAACCGTTTTTCTGTGAAACTAGACGTAACCATGAGATGTGCATTTTATGATCCTCTCTTAAAATTTTTAGATATTTTAGAGCCTTGAGACGCTCTGACAGAGCTTTAAAGGTGTTCTGATGTGAACGTTTGGGTTTAAGTAAAAATTGCAAACCACAAGCACAATTCTTGCTTCTTGGGTTAACTACCAATTTATTAAGAAAAAAATAAGCTAGATATCTTTACATGAGTTTCTTAGGTAAACTTTAACTGATACTTGACTGGTCGCAAGAGACCTTCTGCAGCACAATTCTCCACCATTATCATTAGAAGGTCTTGCCCATGTGCATAAGACCTAACGTTTTCATAGTGGAGTGTTGCCTAACTCTAGCGCTTATCGGAGCTCATCAGGTAACAGTCGTATTCATACAGAAACTGGAATATAACTTGAAATTTTTTGCTACTTCTCGATTCCGACACGTTATGTTTAATCCCGAAATTATTGAAGCCAATGGGTGGTTTTAGTTTGATTTCAGCAAAGGTTCCTCAAAAAGTTAGTAGTTGCCTTTTATAGCCAAAACTGAACAATGAAACGTGGTCAAAACAAAACCTTACAATTTTCTCTAAACACTTGTGGAATCACTACCATAAAATATTACCATCTTGATGAGATTCTTACCAAAAATTTAAGTGGAAATAAAAATATATGTGAACCGCATTTCTACTGAAAATCTAATCAAGTCAAAAAGCAAAATTAACTACGGTATTTGGAGTAGACAGAGCATCATTATTTACATTTTCACTGCCTAAACAGCAAAATGTACGAAATAGGATCAGATGCGCAATAACAAAAATTATATTTAGGTTTACAGTAAATGATTACGTTAATTACTATTTCATTTATATCAGCTTTTCTGAATCCTAGAACAAGTTCATTTACCAGTTAACTCTACTGGGATATGATTGGGTATTTTTTCTACACTGATCATTTCGCATTCAGTGCCATTATTTAAAAAACAGCATAGGCTACATGTTTTGGGAACAATTTAAAGCGTTGGAGACACCTTGAAACCACTATCGCATGTGGTGAATGGGTATAACTACCATTAAAACCAGCTGCTACTCTTTGATTTGGCACTTTTCATTCTAAGAGATTTTCTAAGAACTGTCGAAGGTCACTTCAAAATAGCATTCGACGCATCACTACTGCATATCATTGATGCCATCTGATTAAGAAACATGCAATTAAGGTGTCTCCAACGCTTTAAGTTACTGTTGCCCAAAACATGTATGCTGTTTTTTAAATAACGGCACTACATCCGAAATGATCAATAAAGAAAAGAATATCGAATCACATCCCAAACTGTAGACTAGAGTCAGCTGGTAAATGAACTTGTTGAAACGTGTGTGAAAACGTTTTAGTTAGCTGTTTTTTTCACTTCTCTCCTTCACTCTCAGTCAGTTCTACTAGTCTAGCCTATACTTTGCTGCAGCCAATATAGCCCTTCCTCCTTGTTCTTCACTTTGCCCAATAAAGACCTAATGTGAACGTGTGGTCGACCGCCACGATCACGATACGTTAATTCTACACCAAACCACGATAATGTGCAATAATATATGATGCGTTGCTCGCCCTTAGAAAAAGCAAAGTCTCGGCTTTGCTTCAGTGTCAGGTGGCCAGAGATGAGCGGACTGTCATATTTTGCAATCCAGATCCATTCCTGAATTTTCAAAACTCATCCGAAGTCCAACCATAGTCGAATAAGTTTAAAAAATTAAAAATGGAAGTCCAAATAAAGTCCAAAAAATTAACAAAATACAGCGTATTATATAACAACTATTGTGTAATTGTTTCCCATTAACTCAGTCAAATCCTGTCCTGATCCTAAATTTATGAAGAAATTTACAGTCCGGATCCAATCTAAATTCAACAAAATTCAGCATAGTCCAGATCCAGTCCAATCCCAGTGCAATGCTCATCTCTGCAAATGGCACTCCTGATCCCGTAAACCTAGCATAACACCACTAGGAGACACAGTCACAACCATGGGCGTACGAGGCGGGGGAACGGCAGTTCCCTGGCTTAAATTTTCAGGGCAAACGCACATTGATCAAGAATCCTGAATGATAAAAATATTTCAGCATAATGAAAAATTTCAGGGCAACTCTGTTTTTCAGGGCAAGCGCAAGTTGCTCAAAAATCCTGAATGATAAAGAAAATATATTCAATACAATGAATTCAGGGCAAACTCTGTTTTTCAGGGCATGCGCAAAGTTGCTCAAAAATCCTGAATGGTAAAAAATATATACAATTCGGTGAAAAAATTCAGGGCATGTTTTTCAGGGCAAGCGCAAGTTGCTCAAAAATCCTGAACGGTGAAAAAATTTTCAATACAGCCTATTCAGTGTATATTCACTTGGGGGTGATCCGTGTAATTTGGGATAGCGAAGTGTGTAATCTGGACCAAAGTCGTGACTGGTTATAATGTCTTTGTTCTGGACCAAGCCCTCGTTTTCTGTAAAAATCGAACAGTCGGATGTCGGTAGGTCAACAGCTTGATATAAGAATTCGGAGTTCGGTTTCGAGTTTGCGCTGGGCAGGGCACAGCAACGATAACACCAAGATAACACAGGCAGGTGTAGGGAGTCAGACCCTTCGATCCGGAACCGTCGATTTTGAACATTGCGTTGCCCCATCTAAGTAGCGCACATATTTGCATCAGTAGGAGGAAATTACCGTAAAGTTTCTTGTCTGGGTGTACACAATACGCGAGGAACTTCACCCCCACAAGCAAGGTAATTACCGAATTTGCCTATAACGGCACCTTCAGGGGATTGCATAAAGAACGGTATTGCCGAATTGATATTATAAGCGAATTGAAATGCATGTTAAAGATGCCATCAGAACCGAACGAAATGTAACCTTATAGGCGAATTGACGTTATAGATAGACAAAGCCGTTGTAAACGAATTCAACTGTACAGAACAGATTTACAGTAGGTTTCAGGCCCCATTCGGTTTAAACCAGTTTTTTAAGGTGTTTAAGGAACCCGATCCGGGTCCCTAAAATTGAAAATCGGGCTCCTAGAATCAGCGAGAATTATCAACAGCTCCCTAGAATTAGAGAAAATCGGTTCTCGCAGGTCCATACCTGGTACCTATCACTTTCCCTAAAAAAACCTGATTGAACTACAAAAGTTTGTTTCAGGGCATCGGAACCGAACGAAATGTAACCTTATAGGCGAATTGACGTTATAGATAGACGAAGCCGTTATAAACGAATTCAACTGTATAGAACAGATTTACAAGAGGTTTCAGGCCCCATTCGGCTAGAATGGCCCCATTCGGCCTAAAACACCTTAAAAAACTGGTTTAATCCGAATGGCGCCTGAAACCTCTTGTAAATCTGTTCCATACAGTTGAATTCGTTTATAACGGCTTCGTCTATCTATAACGTCAATTCGCCTATAAAGTTACATTTCGTTCGGTTCCGATGCCCTGAAACAAAGAAACTTGTTGATTTTCAGGGCAAATTGTTATTTTCAGGGCAAATTCCCTCCCCAAGTAAAATGCCTTCCCTTACGCCTGTGGCCACAACAGAAAATTTGAGCCAATATTAAATATTGAAGCGAAAAAAGCTCATTTCCTTGTGTGTAAACTATCTGCTATTGTCAAAAAGATGTTTGGAGATTTTATAAAAATGACTCTGACTCCTGTCTCGAGTCATTCGGTAAAATCGCAGATAGTTTGCACACAAAGAAATGAGTCGAGAGGAGTCATTGACTCGAGTCACGCCATCACTGATCGAAAGATGAAAAGCATGTAGAGTATTCCATTGTAGGAAAATTGGATGAGAAAAAATTTTCTTTTCAATAAAAGTTTTGAAAGCATCTCGTAATTGTGAACACCATCAGTTTGTTCTTGTTTTTTAAAGCAAGCCGAAGGTGAAGGTTCGTTTCAAGAAAAAGACTTAAAATTATAGAAAAGATGGTGGCGTTTAGATAAGTTAAATACTGAACGCTTTTACAAGCGCATTGCTGAAATAGTCAAAGCTATGTGAAGTATAGTTACTAAAGCTGGTTTCAATATCAGATATATGTGTTAGTTGACACGTTTTTATTTATGATTTCTTCTCTTAAAGTGTTATAAGAATCAACTGCCCTATTCTTGGACCAAAGAGTGTTGCACACAATTTATTATTTCATTTCATGCAAAGTATACTATGCAGTTATATTTCACCAAAGTGCCAACGTTTATTTAATGTTTAGTTCATTCTTCTGTATTGATTTAGAGACAAAATGTTTTGGCATTGGAAATAATAAGTGTTCACAAAATATGTCAAAGCATGGTTCTGAAACTTAATCAAGGACTCTTTCGTCACACTGATTAAAGGCAATTTCCCTTCCGTTTTATAGGTTAACCTAGACTGTCTTGATCATTGTACTGGATTCTACTCACTTGTCAAGATGAGACAAAGCACCATATTTGGTTTCACACACCGCTTCGAAGTCTGCCTTTTCCAGTTTTGCAAACAAACCATCTTTAAGCACAACTGCCAGGTGAAATATTCCACCAACATTGTCATGAAGCAATGACAGAACATCCTCTTCGACAGTTACATCTAATTTACTGATGGTAACTTGCACTCCCTGACAATTCCAGTAATTGATATATTGCTGCTGGTATCCCGTAGTCACACCTGGAACAAACAAGTATCGCTTAAAATTTATTGAAAAAGATGGGAACTTGCTACTTCTAAAAACTGAAAAGCAATTTGAGAAAATGTCATAAACTTTGAACAAGTATGAAACAATGGAGAATGCTAGGAAACAACAGCATTACAAATTGAATGCAATTAATATACACAGCTCGTATTCGTAACAAACAGCATTTAAACCAGTGTTTCTCCAACTTCTTGTCACTGCGGACTCCTTTCACTGCACCCAAAACCGATGCATACTCCGTTTTGTCAGCGTTTATACGATTATTGAGAAATTAGATTTGGCCGATTCTTAGCGTGAGCACCTAAACCAACGCAGTAAAAAGCAAATTTAAGGCTTCGGTCCTCGGCCAAGTGTCGTCACCAAAATCAAATAAATAAGGTCAGTTGACTTGCAACATAAACATGTCAGACTGCAGTTCTGGTGTGATTATGGTGAATAATGGCCCAATGGCGGAAAAAATCTAGCGGGTTTTCTGATTGGATTTTGGTTTGTGGACACTCTAAAACAATTCATGGACCCCTGAGGACATCACGGACATCAGTTTAAGAACCCCTGATATAGACAAAAATCGGCAAAGTTTAGCTGATACATTAGAAATTTTGCTTGAAAATCAAGATTGCTGATTTCCTTTGAACATTCACTCTTCCATTCAAATAATGCTTTACATTGAGCAAATGACATATGTTTATTTTTAAACAAGACTGGTGTTTGAAAGTAGTTAAAGTGTAAGTAATAAAAAGATTCAAAATCATATCCGACAATTACTCATTTTCAAATTTCGGTGAAGCTTTATGCTTTACTTTCGTTGTTTGCAAACTGGTTTTGTAAGCCTGAACAGGCATTTGAAGATCTAGAAAAATGCCGCACCTGGATAAAAGTAAAAACTTTTTTCTAAAATTCAAGATGGCAAAATAAGCAACAAGATCAATAAACATAAGCTTGTAAGCATAATTTCACCAGATTTACCTCTTCTGCTTGTTATGGTTAATTTCCTGGCACCCCTTCGTACCATCCAATTGCATGTCTCCAATCCCAGCCCTCCAAGACCTCCCGTGATTATATAGGCCAAATCTGGGTCAAAGTAGGTTCTGAAAAGGGTGTTGGTTTATAAAAAACATATTTTTCTAGCATGAACATTGGTTTTAGAAATGTCCTCGAGCGTTATGGTTTGGAATTTCAAATCAAGATTCATGGATTTGATGAAGGTGTAAAAACTTACGAAAAGGTTTCTCCTAGGGCAGTGGTTCTCAAACTTTTTCTGATCGTGTACCATTTGTGTGTCCCGTACTGTTATCACGTACCACCTTGTTCCAGGAAAAGTCAATGCGCCAAATATCATTCGATCAAAAGTCTGGAAAACCAGAATTGACACAACTGCAACGTGAACAAAATGGCTGTGAGAAATTTTAATGGTTATTTTTAGAAAACAGCAAGGGAGGTGGGCAACACAAAAATTCAGAAATTTATTAACAGAACCCCACAAGTAAAAGCTACAGCTGTGAATATATTGTTTGTGAAGAAAAACAGAAAGCAGGCCTCTTCGCGTACCACCTTGAAGGTCTTCGCGTACCACTAATGGTACGCGTACCACAGTTTGAGAACCACTGTCCTAGGGCAATGTCTTGGAAAGTGTACAGGAGACATATTTCTGTTCGCAAAGAAATGCAGGGTACACATTTGTTTGCAAGGAGTTGTCACAGTGTCACACAATCAGAAGATTTCTGGTGAGCTGCAGAAAAACCTACATCAATTGCAAAACGGGTTAAGATTTAGTTTTCATGAGATGCTTCAAACTACTCGATAAAGTGTTTCCATTATACATGTTGAAATGCACCATATGGAAATCAAAAACAATCAGCATCCAAACGCAAGACCTTTTCTGAAACGATCACAGGGAATATAGTTTTCAATCTACTGTAAAACATAATTTATTCTGTATGAATTAGAGGTAGAAGGGTTTGCTGTGTCACATACTTCGTGGCAATATCATTTAGGGGCAATTAAAATCCCTTTAACCACAAAACAACTAAAGTTTTGTGAAATACGCTGCAAAGCTTCGTAAATGTTTAAATGCAACAGCGAAACAAACAAAGAGCGAATCTCAGTTTTCTGTGTGGTTTTAGTTGCACTTTTTGAAAATGATGCCTTTTCATTATAGCATAGATTCATAGCAGTAGTTGAATTATTTTTGAACTAATTGTGAAAAAAATTGCAACATTGGATAATTACGGTACAGACTCACACAATCAAGACATGTACAATAGCAATGGAAACCTCAAGGTTACTTTCAGTAATTTGATGAGCACATTTCGTGTTAGGACTGTATCCAATGAATTGCAAAAATCACTGAAAAATGGCATAATTACAAAAGCAAACATTTGTTCTCGAAGTTCTTTTTTTAGAATTGGTGTCATTTGTGCCTATTGCGCTCTCTAAAAATTGTTTCCTGCAGATAAGTTGTTTGGGAGTGCCAAGCTCATTGTTTGCATATGAGATTATCATCAGATTGTGCATTCTATCGTACTGAAATACCAACGTGATTTTTCAGTGATTTTTATGTATTTTCAGGTCATCGGTAGGCCTACTATTATTCAATGCTGAGGTAGGAAATACTTCGGCTAGAATTAATCAGGCATTTATTCACAACGTGTATTTGTTGCAACTTTGTGCACTAAACTTCATCCTGACAGTTCCTTTAAAAACTGAGAGGAACCAGGGTTGAACCACACAAAAGCAACAATATTTCACTTAACATATAAAATGTTTTCAAAAACACATGCAATACGTCATGAAACGCATACAATGCTTTTCAGATGTGCAATATATTCAAGAAATGTCAAATTTCGTTTACTGCAGGCAACAAAAGCACGAACGGGTAATTTGCAATACCAGCAACAAGGGAAAGTCGAAATTAAGAGGGATTAAATGCTAAAGAATCTGAAGGTGAATGATGTTATGGCCGATAAACCCTATGGCTTGCTTTTTACTTGGGTTAGCTGTCTTTTAGCCGAAAAATGACAGCATATTGCTCATGCAATTGTGTGCAGGCGACATGCAAGAACTTGATTTCATCTAATTAGCTGCATTTCGATTGATTTTTCTGGTGTTTTTGACAAAGAAACTACATGACTGATTCATGTTCTTTTTATGTAAAACTAGTTGTAGTGTGTCGATGTGGATCAGGTTGAAATTGGTTTCCACACCAGGAAACCAATCAAGTTATCAATTATCACCGAGTAACCCCATGTCATTTGTCGCAGCCTTCCCCACCAACCTATGTGCACAGTGCACAAACTCTTTTGTAAAAAAACTATGAGTGTACTGATATCCGAGTGGTAATCAGGATGCTCGGTCGGTCAAACAATATTTTTTGCACGAGTGCTGAGTTTTCATGACTTATCACGACGTCGAGTTGCGAGAAGACTCAAACACTAGAAGTGCATTAAAACATCCAGACGACTGTTTAAGCAATTGACACCTGTGTTCCACATCCATCGAGAGCGCTTTGGTTTCCATGTCGATCAAAACCTTTCCAATGTGGTTTCCTTTCGATACCCATCTAAACGCATTTTCGACTTCATTTCTGCAAAATATCAAGCACCACGTAACATCAAAGTCAATATGTTGTATTACTTGCTTCACTGACTTCGGATGTGAACCCAAACAACTTAAGGTCAGGTTCTGTGAAAGGTTTTCAACTGCAACATTTGCCTTTGGTTCGCTATATCAGGATTATTTTGCAATTGAAGCTATGACCTTCGGTGACTTAGTTTGCACGTTGGTGCATACCTAACGGTCCACTAAAGGAAGGTAGCTTTCAAATACTTGAAAGTTGTCTTTACAAATTTGAAAACAGGCCTGAAAGTTCTAACGTTTGAATATGCACCTCTCCAGAGTGTGAGTAGAGAGAAAAACCAAGCATTCACTGCGAAACACCAAGGGAAAAGGCAAATCGCCTTGGTTTGCATAGAAACAATAAACCTGAAAAAGTTTTGATAAGAACGTCTAGGCTTTCTTTGTTTTTAGAATATAAAAACTTTAACAATCTTGATACATTCTTTAATGAACGTACTCCAACATTTGAAAAATATTTGGAGTACGAGAAAGTTCAGAATTATTTTCGATACAGCTAAAAACCTTCAAGCGTCTTATCCCTGGTAAAAATAAAATTTTCCTTGCTCGTAGCGAAACTTATTTGGGAATAGTAACTAACTGTATTTGCTGACTGATTGATGGCAGAAACCCTCATACAAAATCTGGCAAACGTGCTCACCTTGGAAATACTTTTGACTGCAACGGGTGAACAATTCCATTCTTCATTCCTTTTTGAACCAAATCCCACAAGTGTGACCATGTTGGTGAGACATATTCCAGCAGGTTATCAATCACTATGCCATGAAATGATATGTTTTTCAAAAACAAAGACATTCCTGCATGCCAAAAGAATCTCTTTACTTGTTTGAAATCCATTCATACCGGTTGGCTTATTTACACAGGCTTTCACGTCATAGATACACTCAAATTATTGAGATAAAATTGGACGATTTTTTGATTTATGCTATGATTTATAAATAACTCTATCCTGTATGCTGTATTGTTTTTCCACAAGCGTCAAACAACAAACTTATCTGGAATACGAACGTAGTTTCGCATAACAACCCTTTGGAGAAATACCTCAGTATCTTGATAATTTTTTAAACAAAGTCAAAACGAAACTGAAAAATATTTGTCTTTCCGAACTGACGCATGATCCTTATCACAAACTAACACCTAAACTGCAATAAGAAAATTTTCGTGCGTCTGTCTTTGATCAAAAAAGGTTTGCGTTGAAAGTTTGAATAGATGATCTTTTCTTTTTTGTTTTGAAGTTTAATTTTGTATTAAAAACTCACTCCATCTACAGACATTCTGTAGCAAATATAATGATGTGAGATAACGTGTAAAATTTAAACTACTCACCCAAACGCAAAGCTTACCTAAACGCGAGTCCTGCACCAAATCGTACTTTCCCAGTTCTACGAACCTTCCGTGTTCTGCCAAACACCGTAGACTTGCTTGCAACTTTTCACCGGCCAGGAAATTAAGAACAACGTCCACACCTAATCAAGGAAATCAAGTGTCACTTTTACTGTCGCGACATGTCGGTTAAACACTGTTCGGGGCTAAAAAATCTAACACCGTTCTTAACATGGTACTAATTTGGCAAATTTTGTCCAGATCTTTACCGATAATTGTTATTTCAAAACCAAACACGATTCCCTCCCAAAAAACGCGGGGGAACGACACTAGAAAAGATACGAAACATACACGAAAATTTCTGAAATTTTGCCAATGGCCCCTGTTGGAGCCCCATGCCGCATTTTTGCCGAAGCTTGCGCATGCACATGCAAAATAAGCAAATTAGTGTGAGACGTAACATTCTGTCATTTTCAGGATATTTTGTACTTTTGACGCATACAAATTTTACTGGTCCACAATGGGTACATTCTATTAGGACAATCCCTGAAAATTATCAGCACTCTGTTGACCATACAACAAGTTAAAACGAAGTGATTTCATGCATGTTGTAGACGCAAGGTTTGTTCTAAACAGGCTTTGTTTTGACAGGCTAATCTGCTTATCTGCTAATGGCTTTAAGCTTCACAAACGTAACTGACACAGTGCTTGGACACACAGCGCTTGGAACAGGCTGCAAAAATGCAGTGCTTTGAAGTTTTCAAAAATGCTGACATGTTGACTGAAAACGACCTGAAAACATTTCCTGCTTAAAGGAACTATCAAGCGTATCAGTGCAAAATCAGGCCCATTGCTTTTCATAGGAAGATTACTGCACAGGAACGCAGCCAAGACATGACAGTTCGGGCAAACAATTACCGAAGGTTGAACGTAAGCCATGCAGGTCGAATGGTTTTTCGTCTCATCGAAATCACTCACGTGGCAACAATAAACGTGCTTGCTCGAGTATCAACATGCTATATCTGTTTTGCCCAAAGCGAACTTTTAAGGCTGATTCTTCCAGTAGATGATTTTTTTAATGTGCTCTGTTGAGCAGTCATTTCGAAATCTGCCTGATCTGTGTGTTTTTTGAGTAAGGGTGAAGAATGCCCAAGTGTGCTTGCATACCTGCGGTGTGCCAACAAAAAGCTGTGCGAAAGCAAACTATACACATTGCAGTATGTCTACATTTATGCTGAAGAAGTGACTTGTCAAAACTAAGCAAGCAGATCTCAACAGAGTTACATATTGAACAATTTCTCAAAGCTAAGACGAAACGGAGCTTTTCAAAAAACGTTTAGCAAAATCAATCGCAAGGTTCAAACCCTTTGAACATTTTTTAATGTTTTCCTAAATTTTCAAAATTGTGGGAAAATTTTGCTCTGCACTTAATTCGCACTTAGCTCGGTGCTAGTCTATTAAGCAATATTCTTGTGAAGTGCACGAGCCACTATATCTGTTTTGCCCAAAGTGAACTTCTAAGGCTGATGACACCGATGTCGTACCTGTCGCTCTGGTCCTTGTATGGTGTGAAAGCATTCCCAGGTAAACAGAAAATTTTCCAGCAAACTATTGGGCAGATGGCAAGAAGCTATGAAGTGACACTACGTTTGAATGAAAATGCGGTGGCATGAGAAACGATGGCAACAAAATGTGGTGGGAAAGCGACAATGCTTGACTCCACACTTCACCAAAATGATGTTTTGGCGATAAGACATTTCTATATGGTTAAAGCAGGCAAACGTCATTCCGTGAATTGCTGCTTCAGACAGGACTAGACGATATTATCTGTTAAATGAACTGTTTCAAGACTGCACATCAGTTGTGTGTTCATGTAGTTGGATTGTTTGCCGCTACGTTGTCACAAAAATGCATCTACTGAAAATTGTTGTCCACAAAGGCTGCCACTGTCTTAGTTGGTTTCATCTAAAATTGTAAAACGTACATTTAGACGAAAAATAATGTTCAGAGAAATTCAAATAACAAGCTTCTGCTTTATATAGTTACTTCCATTGAAAATGACAGAAAAATAACGTTTTTTTCTAACGTTCAAAAGTCAAGTGTTTCCTCAAAGTCTCAAATATTGTGACTTTCTAAAGTCTATTTACTTCTTTCAAAAAAGAAAGAAAGTTTCAATATACACGTTTTTTGTTTCCTTTGTAGTGTCAATAGCATAGGTTGCGGAACCGGGGGGCGCATGGGCCTAGGCCCCCCACATTTATTTCTGGGGGGGCCTTGCCCCCCACTTTTTTGCCTGCATATCGTAAGTTTAAGTAACACAACAATTATTGGGTCGAGTGATAAAGTACTGTAAATCGTTCAATGAAAAAAACGTTGCAGAATTTTGGCAGTACTGCGTCGATAATATATCTAACATATTATTTGTAATTTGGCAGGATTCGTAATTGTTTGGCAGAATTCACCGTGCACAGTCTGTCACCTTGCTATGGATTGCTTATTGCATTGGTGTTGTTGAACAGTGTTGCCAGATGGTGTAATACAACACAATTTTTCACAAAGATGGTGTAATTTTACATGCTTGCGTGCATGGGTATCGGACAAATTTTTCCAGGGCGGCCACAAATGGATTTTTCCAAAGGTTTTCCTACGGGGTCCAAAAATGGTGAAAGTCGGTTTTTATCACTCGAAATTAAGATAACAGCATTTTTTGCTGAAATTTTCAAATTCCTGCCCTCTTCGGACATCCATATGCTTGTGTGCAGGAAACGTTTGTGCCAAACAATTAAAAAATATGAGTAATTTCAAGGGTTTTAACACAATTCCTAATAGTGAAATTTTACTGAATCTTGCACGTAAAATGAAATATTTGACAGATCAATTTCAACTGTGTTTTTGCTTTTGCATTGGCAACGCTAAATAGCTATATTTTATTTCTGCATTGGCAACACAATTGGCATCCTTACGGACAACTGTCAGTTGCTACGTACGTTTTGTTTTGCTTTGCATTCCGGTACATAGGTGGTGGAAGCGGGGGTCCTCATGGGTCTAGCCCCCCACATTTATATTTCGAATCTTGCCTAAATAAGTTGAAGTAAATTTCGAATTTTTTCCAAATAAGTGCTAACAAAATTAGTATTGGGTGGGGTCTATTGTTAAAGTAAATCATTTAATGAAAAAAGTTTTGCAGAATTTAGGCCGTATTTTGTCAATATTATTAGTATATATTATTTGTTATTTGGCAGGATTTCGTATTTGTTTGACAGAATACGCCGTGCACAGTCTGTCACCCTGCTGTGGCTTGCTTACCGCATTGGTGTTGTTGAACAGTGTTGCCAAATGGTGTAATACAGCCATTTTTTTCCAACACTGGTGTAATTTTACATGCTTGTGTGCATGGGGGTCGGAAGGATTTATCCAGGGGGGAACTAGTGGATTTTTCTGAAAGTTTTTGCAGGGGGGGCTAAAAGTGGTGAAATTTGTTTTTACCACTCAAAACCAAGAAAACGGCTTTTTTTGCTAAAGTCCTCAAATTTCTGCCCCCTCCTCCGACGCCCATGCTTGTGTGTAGGAAAACGTTCGTGCCACGCCATTAAAAAATTGGTGTGATTTCAAGCGTATTAATATCATTCTAAATAATGAAATTTTAATGAATCTTATACGCAAAATGAAATGTTTGACAGATCAATTTCAATTTTTGATCAATTTCAACCGCGGAGAACGCGGGCTTGCTTTGTATATTTGTGCCACCACCCACGGCCCACTTCACTAAGTTGTTAACTCGGGATCTTTTCTTTGGACCTTGTCAGTATTCATACAAATTCATTCCACGTCTGGCTTTTCGCGTTCATGTTGCAGGTGACCTGAATAAAACAATATCGTTCGTAGTAGGAGTTCTCTCGACTTCGTTCGCTCGCGCTTTACTCGGGCTCATCCGTTAGAGCCCGAGCTGCCCTATGCAACTAAGTGTTTTTTAAAACATAATTCATATCGGACTGAATGTTTTTGGATTTGTATATAGCATTGGATTTGAAGTCCAATGCAATGGAAAGTTCACATTTCGAGAATAATTTCAAACGAACGATAAATTGTCCAGCAACTCGGGCTAATATGAATGAGCCTCGTATACGCAGCAGGATTGTGGAGCCAGACCCGAAACAATTTTGCATGGCTCGAGCCGGAGGCCAAAAACTTTTTAGATGGTGGAGCAGGGGCAAAAATTTTAGATGGTGGAGCCGAAGCTGAAATTTGGTTTCCGGTTCCACAGAACTAGTTTATGGGGCAAGCAAGTTTTACAAATAATGCAATGTTTTATTCTGTTTTTTTTTGGACGAAATTGGTCTGAAGCCGAAGCCAAAAGCTTCAGGATATTGGAACCGGAGCCAAAAAACTTTGATGCCTGGAGCTGGAGCTGGAACCTGAAATTTGAGTACTGGCTCCAATGAGTCTGGTACGCAGAGGTCTTACTGGCGTTATAATTGCTCTGTGTCGTGCGGTATTAAAAAATGGAGAAGCTAACATGCGAAATTCTCATTTATTATCACGTAACTATAACAGAACAATAATGCCAGCCAAAATGAAAGCAAATGAAAATTTCAGTGACGCAAGCGTCAAACGGTTTTATTCAGTCACAATAAATCATGTGATGAGCCCGAGTAACGCTGTTGACCTGGTTTGCCGGTGTAACAGCCTATTTGAATTTCAGGTGGTTCACCGACACGCTTTCACAGTGGTTTAATTTGTCTCAAATAGTATAATTTAGACCTTCATATGGTGTATAGGTAATGACGTCATATTTCAATGCCTGTGACGTCACAGTTACCAATTCAAACTACACAAATCTTCTATAGTTTTTTTGACGTGCATTTGTGCCCCCCCCCACTTTGTAAAAGGTTCCGCCAGCCATGGTCAATAGTAGTCTTCCGGCGCCCATTTCCGCTTACGCTGCGCCGTAGGCCACGCGGCTATTTCCGCAGTAAAGCTGCACCGGAGATAGGCCCATAGCAGCACATTGCGTGACACTTTCACCTGCAAGTTGGACCCATCCATGAGCGATGATGAGGCTTAACAGGCCGCAAGTACCATTTTTCAAACTTCGGTGTGACCTGACCGGGATTGAAATCCCAGCTAGGAAACAGAGCACGTGCCAGCATTTGTGGCACGTTCTCTGTCCCCCAGGCCAGGGTCTACAAACTACGGCTTGTGCGCAAAATCCGGCCCGCGAAGCCGTTTCATTCAGCCGCAAAAATATTTTGTCAATAATGAAAAAATAATCTATTTACGAAACATTTGTTGATTTGCTAGAATGTAAAATTTTCCAAAGCAATCACATAAGTTAAGATGTTCGGCCCTCGAACTTCTGTGTAGTGGCTTATGTGACACTTTGACAAAACGTTTGGAGATCCCGCCTTAGGCCATTTGGCTTGTTACCACTTTCTACTAACTTCAAACTTACTGCTCATCGTCATTACAGGGAAACTTACCATATTTAATTTTTTGTGAATTCTACTTTATTCTGACAGAAAAAAAACAATGTACCGAATTGCACAAATGATAATAATGTTGTTGAGTGCATCGCAACCCTCACGTTGTACCTTCAGGCGCTAAACGCACACACGTTGTGATGATGCGCGCTTTGAAACAGTTATGTCATGTCGCTGTAAACAGCAAAGCGCCGCATCCTTGCACGCAAACAAATGTTTGTTCCGCATTTTGCGTTATAGGCATTTTGCTGGAATGATCTAAACATTTTGGTAAGGTTAGCATTTTGAATTTTCTCATGCACTAACAACTAAGTCATATTGCACTTTCCTGGTTTATAATTCTAACCAATCGAACTTATTTCAATCGTTGTCGCTTCCTTTCTTTGTTGCAAAACCCTTCACTTGAGAAAAAAACTGATTGAAGGATGTACTTTCCACAATGGGCGTAAGCAAGGAATCGATCAGCAAATTTTTAATAGGAAATCGATTTCACGTAAAATTACGCATCCTCAGTCCTGAAAATGCAAGCAAAGCTTACAGGTGAAACAGTTGCCTGTAAGCTTTGCTTGCAACTTTTGTAAGCTTTGCTTGTAAAAGTTTGCCCGTAAGCTTTGCTTGCAATTTTCAGGACTGAGGATGCGTAATTTTACGTGAAATCGATTTCCTATTAAAAATTTGCTGATCGATTCCTTGCTTACACCCATCGTGGAAAGTACATACTTGAATA
>Ga0210059_1002646_pt1 | contig 28180 bp, 12 predicted proteins | sample Ectturendosymbi2_FD_188042 | JGI IMG/M metagenome (GOLD analysis project Ga0210059, IMG submission 188042) | Ecteinascidia turbinata endosymbiont from Florida, USA - Sample 2 (SPAdes) (version 2) | ecosystem: Host-associated > Tunicates > Ascidians > Unclassified | place: Key West, Florida...
AGTTCGTGACTTTTTGAATGAAACTTTTCCAAACCGATGGATTGGAAGAAATGGCCCAACACCATGGCCGCCAAGATTTCCAGATATTACCCCTTTAGACTTTTTTTGTGGGGTTATGTAAAAAACGGAGTGTACAGAACGCCAGTACGTGACGTCGAAATATTGCAATCATGAATAATCGATGTTCTTGCCACAGTAAACGAAGATATGCTGAAGAACACTTGGCGCGAAATTGAGTATCGCCTTGACATATTGAGAGCAACAAATGGAGCACATGTTGAAGTCTATCAATAGCATGAAAAAGCAAATTCTTGAAATATGGCTATATTTCTTACTGAGCGCGTTAAGTTGAAACACAACATTGGGAGAATATGTTTTTATTCCACAACACGAGATTTCCGAGTACTGTACTAGCTGGGGTAAACGTTTTCTGTATATTGCAGGCTTAAAACCAGCGCAAGAATTCGACTCACAAGAACACGACACACATCAGTTACTTGATTAAGTGACATTTACGCACACACTGATTCGGTTAAATCAAATGAATCAACACAATTATCAACAATAATGATAGTTCAGTTTACATAGTAAACCTGTAAACTGTGTCTAATCTACAAATAATCCAGTGATACTGTCCATTTTCCTTATTTATTCCCTGGCTTATGCTGGGGGTTTCCAACAGTAATGTAACCATGAAATATGTACAATTACATTTTCTTTATCAGAAAATATTTTGGGGGACAAAGGATATAGTTTCCTCTGTCCAAAAGTTGGGGAGGACATGTTCCCCCGTCTCTACTGAAAACTCGGTCCATGCCCTACGTTAGAGCAAATCGAAGCGCAACTTGATTCGCCCCTGTTCCTCAGATCTTTGATGAAATTTTTCTCACAAAAACGCAACATTAAAAATTCTCATCAGCATCTGACAACATCAATTTTGCGTCATCCATTTTCATGTCATGGTTCAATTTCGTACAAGTTGCGTGAATGTTTTTTAGATCTAACAACTACGCAGATATTTATTCAAAATTTTCTAACGAGCGTTCCATGACGTACATTAACTGTTTTGCACAACACCGATCTGCAACATTCGCTTTGCAGACGTGTGCAATCTACTCTATGTACAAACTTCCATTGACAATAGTTTAGTTCACCAACGTTTGCAATTTGCCTGTCAGCCTTGGTTTCGACCAGAAACGTATATCCAGACGGGTCTGTTGTCTAGCTGCGCTTTTAAGAGCTCCAAAGCAAGTCTACTTTTACACTCTATTTGCAACTTTGAAATGGCTCACTGGTTGGACAGCACAGAGCACAAATCAAATGGCAAATGTACCTAAACCACAAACAAGGTTGATCGACATAATGAAGGGCACAACGCTTAGGCAACTGCAGCGCATGAACAAGCGGACACACGAGATTCTTCTACTGAGTAACACGTTGAAGTTTCTAAAGGTGTCACGACGCTTTGCAGATTCTAGCGATGTTCCACAATTAACAAGAAATGGAGCAACGTTCACGCTTAAACAACAGCTGTCAAATGACTACTCCACAAATTCTTCAACCGGAAATAGCACGGCAGATCGGCAATTCACCAATCGTTTCGATCTTCGTTTTTTCTTGCAACAATTGTTAAGAAATTATTATCATTCGGTGGAATCGGGGGTAGGATCAGAACAAGGATTACTGTTGACCCTGAGAAAAGCCGTAAAATTTGTTGGTCAGGGTGTGGTGCCATTTACAATTGATCATGTCGTATTAAATCGAATCGTATCTACGCTCCACCAAGAGTGCCTATCTGTTTTGACAACCGACATGTAATTGTGTCTTATTGTACGTTCATTGCCCTGATGAAGGCCTTGCCCAGTTGCGCAGAATACAAAACATTGACTATAGTCAATGTTAACTCGTTATTTAATTCCAATTTGTTTACACTTTCAATTGACTTTTGAGATTTTCAAACCTAGTGTGTTAAATCTCGTGTTGCACTAATAGGAAGATAATACAATTTTTGTCCTGAACTTCATACCCATGAAAATGCAGCTGGTTTAACACAGAAAGGTGTTCAAATTATTTTGCTCATAACACGCAAAACACGTTAATGAGTTGTCTTTCACTTTAGTGCTCCTGCAATATAATTTTAAAAGACTGTATAGTTTTCTTGATTGAAAAAAATTAAGGTGTGTTTGAAAATGTTTTCTGCAAAGACTTTTTACACAATTAAATGTGGTTTGATAGTTGATGAAGAAACTATAATTTAAAATTAACATAATAAATGATGGATATTCTTCTGGTCTAAAGTCTTCCTTTTACGGCATCAAGCGATCATGTTCCCGCTGCTGAAAACAAAATAAAATAGTGATAGTTTGAACAAACTTCCCTGGATGCAAGTAAAGTGAAAGAGTTAGGAAACAGAATTGTTTAAAAATTGTCAAAAACCTTGACTATCATTTGTTTGGCCCCACTAGGCTCTTCCCCCATTGACTTTTACAAAGCTTTGTCCAAAATAATAAATGTTTTCAAGATATTTTGCAATCTTTTGCAATTTTGCATCCTTCAGACGTTTCACCACTCATACAAGCCTGCGTGATTTCTATTAGCTGAAATGTTTTCTTGAAAGATTTTAGCCAAATACTAAACAAAACACAAAAATTTTGCAATCCAGCACTAACTCACTAGCGCTCGGAGTGGGGGGGGCACTGTACCATGACCCCCCTCAGACCCTAAAAATAAAAAATGTGTATACAATATTCGGCAGTGGCGTAACTAAGGGGGTAAGGGCCTCAATTTAAAATAAACTGACTTTGTTTCCTGGTCACTGATATACGCACTACGCAAATTTCTTTGTGACTACTGTACGTTTCCTCTGCTTGATTTTCATTTTACGATTTCATTCTTTCACTTACAAAATTGCTTAAATTTTTGCTTCAGACAAAATTACTTCCTATTTCGTGCCTTCGGCACTTCCCCTAAAGTTGCTTTGTGACGTCACACAAATGTGATGAAACTTTGCCCCCCCCCTCGGAAATTTTCTGCGTACGCCAATGCACTCACTCACTCTTAAGTAACATACAAAAACATCTACTGTACACAATAAAGCACAAAAACTCGGAAGAACAAGATTTTACAGCAGCTGGGCAGTCGCAATCTTACGTGATAAGAAATTCCGTTATGTTGCATGTAAACAATAGGTTTCTGATGTCAGGAATTTCTGAACTTCCTCAGATAGTATGTCGTGCGATTTCGCCGTAAGTGCTTTGCAAAACTGCAAGTTCCTGCAGTGAATACTTGTCGGCTTTCAGCACTCTGAAAAACGATTTGACGAAAAAATAGTTTCACCAAGCATAAATCACCCATGATATTGCTTTGAAAGAATTAACAGCTACCATCACGTTTGTCTTGGTGATTATAATGCAAAACACATCATTGTTGAGTTCATAATCTGTCAGTCAACGTCACGAAAAGTTGGAATAAACCTGTTGGAATTTAGCGTAAACGGACTTGGATCCAGGGGAAGATCTACTGTGCAGGTAATTATCCAAGGAGCCATTCACAAACTGTAACAGCGCGCAGCGATTCATGTCCCAGCCTTTGTTTAATGGCTTCAAGCTGTGTTCATCCGGTGACGAATTATCTAATGTGTGCAGCTCTCTAGGTTCAAAGGGAGTTTGATTTACTTGATGCTGCCTTAAAGTCTAACATTAATTGACAACATCTGACAGATAGCACAGTTATTCCTGCCAGCTACGGTTTTCGTGGCTCCCTAGTGTAGGTCAGGAAGTTCTTGACCGTTTATAACGGTTTGCGCAATCCCGTGCTAAGTTGACCTGCTTCCGTTTTCTGGTATATCGCCCCTCGTCGTTGTCAAGTAGGTCGGCAACAGCCTTCGACGCTTAGCGCTTTCTCGCGCCAAGATGAACTGTTTTTCTATTTCGCCTCGCATAACGTGCAGTAAAAGCCACAGCCCAGTCTAATTTCGAGTTAGTAAGGTTTTGGCTTTTGTTTTTAGATCAAATTCTGCTGAGTGAGAGACTTTCTGATCACTGAAAAGACCAAAGATCTGAGCTGTGGATTTCACACCAAATGGTATGTAATGTATGTTCATTTCTATTGAACGTCTGCAACTCACAATGAATCCGGTGCAAGTTTACTGCTGTGCCTTCGAGTTCGTGTTTGTTTACCTGAGTCGCAGCCAAACGCCTTTTCATTGTTAACTGCTGAAGTGACTTCAATTGCAGTCGCGTGCTTTCAAAGATTAATTGTCCTGACATGATAGTGCGGTCTGATAGTTTACTGTTGCTGCGCCTGGTAGAATCGTTTAGTTGTTTCTGTTGTATTTCAGAAACCGTGTTTAACGATCAATCGCCGTTGAAGTTTGATACCTGTTGGAGTTTGTGACAACAGGAGTTGCGCTAATTACCTTCCGTTTCGTTTGCAATTGCTGTAGGGCACAAGAGACTACAGCTCCGTTGCTGCGCGGAGTTCGTAAGGGTCAGGTTTAGGCGAAAGTTGGTCAGGCGCGCGTTTCTATTTTCTGCGGACTAGTTCCTTCACGGCTCGCATCTGAGGTTAGCTCCCGCAACACAAACGACGTGACTCTTCTTTTGAACCCCGGCCCTTCCTGTCTTATATCTTTACGACAATCCATACCCCCATTAAAAATAACGTCACATTTCTGCGCACCGCCCTTACGTTATATACAGGTGGTGGGCTATCTGCCACTGTCGCCAGAGGAAAATGGAAGATGAAAATGGCTGAATGTGGGTAAATGACTGCTTGAACGAGGGGATCCCAACCTTTTCACCAGCTCGTACCACTTGGCCCCCCCTTATTTTCAACGTGCACCACTTCTTCCAGAACAACTAATTTGATCGAATCTTAGTTCATACAGAAGAATAATATAGATTAAAATAACAATAAAAGTCCACAACTAAATGTAATGAGATTTTTGTTTACCTTCCACCAATTGGTCGATGCGTGGCGTAAATCTGACCTTTGCGTTCCAGTAGTTTTACGCGTACCACAGGTTGGGAAACCCTGGCTTAAACCCTGCTGAGCAATCGTGGTGGTTCACTACCCAGGGGCTTGTATTTTTTGAATTCATATACTTAGAAAAAATGTTAGAAACCTGTGCTTACATCACTTTTCCTGATTTTCAGAGACAAACGGAGTTATTTTACAAAAATGTCCCTGAAAGCATATATATAGGATGTATGGGTACTATACTAAACAGGGTTACCTGATGTGTAGCAAATCTTGGGAACCTTAGTAAGTTAAACATTTCAATGTAATTGTGAGTGCAAAACCTGTTTGCCCAGTTATGACCACCTAATATGAGAAGAGTCTTCCAACACCATGACTTGATCTATAAAAAAAACGGATCTAACAAGTGCATGACGTTTTCTACGCACAAAAAAGATCCCCTCTAGAAATCATTTTTTGGGTGGTACCCTGCATAAAACTTGTATGATTTGTGTGTTTCGCTGTGCAGATACAATTTTGTTGTGAATGTGATTAAAACAATGGACTTATGAAAGTAAAAATGCTTTGGTCTGGAAAAAAAACAATGTCATGTGTGCCGAGGAGGCGAACACAATTTATGTGTAGAATTATGCCCTACTTTTACTGACGCGTATAATAAAATAAGTATTCCAGAGCAGGCATTTACCTTTGTCTGACCAACAACGAAATTTTGCCTCGTCAAACATGGTTTATATGTTGCATGTCACGGAAAGAAATCGCAATTTGTCAACCTTCAATCAGACCAAAGCCTCAGATCGTTTTCCAGGGCAAAAAACAGGTACCGAAAGTGTTAAAAAGGATTTTACAAGGATAGTTAGTTTTTAATGCTGAATCCAAAAAGTTTTGGTGATTAAATAAACAGTCACTCCAAACATCCTTGCCAAATATTTACGGATTTTCTATAATGGCGACGCTGTGGAATTTATCAGCAATATATATTTTTAATAGGAAATTGATTTTCTCGTAAAACTACGTATCCCCGACTCGAAAAAGCTGAAAGCAATGCTTATGGGTGAAATGTTGAAATACTAAAGCAAGGGAAGAGAAAAGAAGCAAACTTAAGGCTATATGAATAAATCAAAACACAAGAAGCGGCAGGCAAAAACTGGAAAATAAGCCGGTCTCAAATACTTGCTTCCACTAAAACCGAAAAGCTATCTGACGGCAATTGGTGAGCAACAAAACCACATCGATGTAAACACTCTTGGACGACTCAACATAGAGTGTTATTAGAAAGCGTAAAGCGCATAGTGGAATAATACCTTCTACATGGATGGACTTTTAGAGGGAATGGACAAATCTGTCTTCAAATTTTGAAATTTGACATGTGAACGCAGATTTTTAAAAATAATATTTTAACCTTCATTTAAAATGGTTAAGTATCTGAAAGAGGTAAGAAAAATATTTATTTGAACAAATGAGCATAAGCAGCACCTTGAATAAAGATGAATCGTGTTGTGGTAGTGCCAATTGACTAGCTCTTTGTAAAGCATTTCTTCGTTCATCCAGAACTTTGTTGATGGAATGATATTGACCGTAGCGGGAAACAATGCCCACAAGCTCCATGCCATGATGCATGAGTTTAGGGCCCACCTGGAAGAAACACCAAAAAATGGCTTAAATGGCTTTTATTATTATTTGAAGCATTATCTCCCTTATAATAATTAATCAAACAAAGTAATAGCGCTGATGCTGTCAACTTGAGCATGTTTAGTTTTCACTCTTGCAATAGACTCCTTGTCAGGATTCCGAAAAATATTTTTGTGTGCAAGACTAAGTGTGATATCACCCAGTCATACATTTGAAAGAGGAAAAACATTAGTGAATCAAAAAATAAACAACGCAATGTCGCGTGAAACAAGAAGTACTCTTTCAGGTTATTTGCATAGCCATAACATAAGCATGCAAATATCCCGCAACGTAAACACACGCAATTTATTTGCCCAAGCTTCTTCAATTCTATGGTTTGTGCTGCTTCTCTTCAGTAAGGACGTGAAATTGTGGTTTGACCTTTGACAAAGCAACACGTATGTGATCCTTGGCATCCAACCCATTTCTGTGTTTCGTTTTGAGAGTAAGAAGTGCTGAAAACCTCGAATAGCAGAGGTAGGTTGGAGCAAACGGAATAAAAGCAGCCGTGGCTCTCCTTACACGACAAAAAGATTCGCTTGTACCAAGGACCATCAGAATTCTTGAAGATTCTTCGAGTTGAATTCACTTCAAAGCATTTGCATTGTTCTCAATCATTAAGGGTCGTCTTTTGCAACATCATCATCACTTATACAGTGTAGATTCCCAAGGAATGGATTGCGAATCCACATTTAAAATTTGGATCATCTGAGCAATAATATTTGAAAGATTGCTGACCTACAGTCTATGCAAAAGTACGAACATATTTGCGCGCAGAGAGGGTGGAAGGGCTGTGTTATTATTGATTCCATCTTGGGAGAGTACGTCCTTAAGCATCGAGATATTATCAAAGGTGTCTGTCTGAAGTATCTTCTTCCACAGAGGAAGCCCCTGGACAAACGATATTTTTCGCGGGACTTAAGGTTTAGGATAAAAGGTTTGGGATAAACGAAATGCGCTTTCATTGAACTTTCGCAGTAAGGCGTTACATATGGGTTAGATTTCGTGGCTGATACTTTTGGTTATTTGAATGAAGTAAATCTGTCAGTCCAAGGGTCAGCTGTAACTATTATGGACGACAAATTACAAGCTTCGCGTTTTCAGAACCCTTGCTTGGCGTTCTGGCGTTTGTAGTTCGAACGTTATAAAACCAAAAATCGATATAATTAGTTAATTAATTTCGTATGGGATTAATCACTTAATTTATTGTTTTTAGGTCATAACGTTTGAACCACAAACGCTAGAAGACAATAAAGGACTCTAAAGATGCAGATTTTTGATTAGTTTGACTTAAGAATAAGGAACAAACAATTGCCTCTTGAGATTGGGGCCCAGGTCCCGATGAAGTGGGCCAAAAAAGCCTAAACCAACCCTAACATATGACGTCACCCACAAAAACACTCAAATCCAAAACATTCCACTTGTTTGTTATTAATCAAAACCACAAACATTTCCCCATCTTCAGAGAGTTTGAACAGCTCTCTACCTCAATCGGCTGGCGAGTTATGGCCCAATATGTTGGCACAAGTCCTACGCCAAAAGTTGTTGGACGCAGGACTTAAAGGGTACTACGCTGTTCAATGAAAGAACACGACAAATTTACTGTTTGGTACTTGTGACCGACTGTTCTTTCCGTTGAATTTCGAACAGTTGTAAGTGATGTGAGCACTAACGAAAAATCTAGTTTCGATGGGGCATGGCCTCTTCAGCCTCATTCTAGCTGCGGTACTGCCCAACAGCAACTGCAATGTCTAAGTACTTGGCTTTCAATAGGGCCCCAACCGCCGCTGTAACACGTAAGTAATCTGCTTCCAAATGGCGCCACCAGCATCTCTAATAGCGTAAATAAGGAAACGTTTCAACATTACTTCAATACCTTACAAAATTGTGAGTAAAAATTGTTCCAAAAAGTTCTGGAGAGACCTCATCAAGTAGGAGCAAAATATTATACCAAATGATAATGAGAATTTTTTCGCTGTCAGATAAAGAAGCTTCTCATAATGTAATGAATGATTCTTCTCATGCGATGTGGGGGACGATGCTAATTAGCTACCGCGTAACTTTTATGTGTTGCTAGTTTTGTCTTCCAACTTTCAGTGTTTTAACCTCGTTTATTATGAATACCCATTTGCATTTTCTATTGTGTCAACTATGCCGTAGTCTCAGGAACGTATGGTGGCCTGCGTTGCCGCGTATCACTTTCCTGCTGTGGCGTAGCCAGCCCAGTTTCCTTGGGCGTGGCACATTCTTTATTTGAAACGATCAACAGTATTATTTTTCGGACACCCCCTCAAAAAAACACAAAATGAGAAGATATGCAGGCAATTTTTGGAGAAATACCTCGCTTGCTCCGCCTGGCTACACTTCACTTTCTAAACTTGATAAACGGTTTTATCACGGTTGGCTGAGCCTGATTAAGTCATCAGAGGGATCCCGGCTTCAATCTTAGCTCTGGACTCCTCAACCCTACGTCCAGCACTTGGTCGATAGCACCTGTCGTGTTTGTTGAGAGCTTTTTCTGACACTATGTAGATTAATGGCATTAGCAGCGAAAATATTTACAGAAGGAAATGAAACAGGATATTTCTATCACACTTCTACAGAAATTTCTGCATTTGTCCTTGTACGAATATGATCTGTGTTAAACACGAAGTGCAGTTTTTTTGCGAAAACTCGAAACCTCTAGTGCAGGGGTTCCCAAACTGGGGTACATGTACCCCTAGGGGTACATTTGCCTATCTGAAGGAGTATATTACATTTAAGGTTAGCAGTATAAAGGAAAAGTATGTCAGAAGATTATTCATTTCGAATTATTAATGCACATATTAGTGAATATCATAATAATAATAATTCATTTATTACGGACTCGTGGTCCATATCACAGGCACAATCAAACAACGCAAGAGCACAAAAAATGATCAACCATAACGCAAATCGATCTCGAAGATAATGAACTACAGAGAGTACATCCACTAAGACAAGAAAGAAGAAACAATGAGAATTCACTCCCAAACATTGCAAGATTTGTGCCATACAAAAAAAGAAACGAGTTTCTTACTAACAAACGTGATCTCAAAAATATCGAAGGAAGACAGCACGTCTTCGTTTGTGAAGATCTCACACCTTAACGGTACAAGCTACTGAAGTACATGCAAAAGTCCTGTTCTGATAGGTTTACCTCTTGCTACACTCGAAATGGCAATATAAAAGCCAACCTCAAGACATCTGAAAAATGGGTAACCGCCACTTCACCTGACGATCTCTTCAAACACGGAATTGATGATGATTACAAACAGATGGGCTGTGGCAAAACACTTAACATCTAACCCTACCGCAATGATATACCTTCCGTGAATTCTTAAGAAAAATTTAATGTAAGCGACTACTTACATTTGAACAACAAACTGCCAGAAGCAAAATGCATACGCAAGTGTGTTAATTTTATGTGTTGGAATGATATTTTTGTTCTGAATATATGGCTGCTGGCGCAACAGTGCAAAGTGAGCTTCCCACCTAAACCTAGATAAATGGACTGTAAAATTTGCAGTGCTCAATTACTTCCTGATTGTGAACGCTTAACGAGTAGCAACAACCACTCTGACAGCGATCTACAATTTGCTTTACCAAAAGCACGTTCAAACTCAGGTGCCAAAATGATAAAACATAGTGCAATAGAAATATGGTCAATAATTATTTCAGAAATAAAAAATAAAACGTGTTTGGCACTTTTTTCGGAGGAGGATAAGAAATATGTATAACTCGGATAATAGAAACATACTCTGTGTTCTTATTGATTGGTGTACATAAACCAAGAAGTTTGATTTAATTACGTAACGTTGCTACAGTGGAAACTGTCAAATGATGAAGTATCTCCGTTAAGCATTACATTGTTTGGTTGTTCACAAAAAAAGGTCGCATCAAACCAGTGTATGAAGTAGTGGGATGCCATAGCCTGTAGACACAAAATAGCGAATTTCCGTTCTCATGCATGCATGCATGCATTGACAGCAAGTTCTTTTCCTCACAGCATGATTGCGCGACTGGTTCTCAACATGCGTAAACCGCGTGACACCATTGCGGTGCTGCAGTGGTCTATAGCTTTTGACGCAATTCCTCTCTAGCATACGCGAATATTTTTGAATTTGTGAAAACAGTAAATGTTTAATTTGACAACCATTTTCTTCTGGTGGCTTGGCTTTGCCTGCAATACATTTTGCTTCAATTTACCGTATAACTGCATTACCCATATTACCTTTTATACCCAGAGCAAAAGACTTTACCAACTGTTATGCACTGCCCCCTTTACACAATGAGCAGCTTCGCCCTTGGGAGGTCTGCAGCCTAGATGACCCTTGGTCCTTCGCAGCCTCCCACTCCCTCATGCATTATATAAATCGATGTACTTGGAAGTCTTTGCAGTACTACATTATAATAAGCATGGTGACGTCGTTTATGCGTGTGTCTCAAAAGCTTGTGTTTCATCAAAATAAATGTATTAGCGCCATCAACGGTATACTCTCTACTACCGCCATGTATGTATCCTCGTCTTCCTTCATGTATTTGCATATTCCATGTTACTGCGATGCATGTTTAAAGCCTAGCGCCTTGCGTTTGGGAGTGAAGACGTTACACAATACAATTCATTTATTACAGAATTGGTGTTTGCACACGACCAACACCGATAGGAGCAAAATCACTTTAACAGCGCCCCAATTGTAGCGTGGTTCACCCATCACAATACAGAGTTCCAGCAGTGTGAGAGACATGAAGGCATTCTAACATCAAACGTTTGCGGTAATCAGCTAATAGAGAAAAATATAAAAGTAAAAGATAAGTCAGATGGGGCCGCACATTGGCACATAAAAGCATTGAAACTGTTGCGCTCAAGGTTTTAAATGCTTTAAATGCATTTATCTTGTGATCGACAGCAAAAGAAATCTCCGAAGTTTTGAAGCAACCACTTAATGTTCCTGAATTTTCAAACAGGATTTGGCGATTAACGATTTACCAGTTATACCAGTCATATGTCTTACGTTTCATATGCTTGGTTTGCACGGTTCGTTTGCATACTGGAACAAACAAATAAAGAAATCCTGAGGGTAGGGCGCCAAGAAGCACACCGAATGTTTTTGTTGTTATGTGAAAGCAATACTGATGAGACGCGTGCACCGGTACAACGCATCAACAACTATATCCGTTGGTCACTGTCATACAGCAGCGTGAAATATTTAAGGAAAAATGAAGATTTGTAAAAAGCATCAGACATTTGAAGAGATCGGATAAAAAAGTTAGATGATGATACACAATGTTGCAAAAAGCGATACAGATTATTTCTCAGTAAAGCATCAAAAGCCTTGACAGTTGACACCGTGGTTAACTTTCTTGTGGTCGAACACTTACATTTCTGGATATGTGCAGTAATGCATAATTCGTTAGGCATTATTGTATGATGCACGTAAACGCTTCATAGTTGCCTGTGTGTATTTGCTCCACAATTGGCAAGCATATATTGGCATGCAATAGACACGAAACAAAGTATTTTTACTGCAGGAGAATACTGATCAAAATTGCCACTGAGTTTATTTGCTGCAAAGTATAGCTATTTCACAAGTGGTTTTCTGTATATTCTGAAAAAGCGTCAGCAATTTAGCTGGACACAATTTACACTTGAGTACTTACGCTTTGTCGTTGAAATAGTGGTATTCCCAGTACCATCTTTTCAAGAACCAAGAATCCTTGTTAGCTATCATCATATTATTTGCTGAAAAATATCAACACAACTGCGATTAGTAGTGTGGACCCAAAGGTTGTAAAACGTTAGCGCGTTTGTTACAAGGGATTAACACAAAGAAAGTCCTGTGGAATGTAGACAATCACGTTTGGTCCCGACTGTTTGGGCTCTCCAGGTTTTAGTTCCCGTACATTGACTATCCTAAGTTTCTTAAACTAAAACCCCAGTGTGAGATGTTTTTGAAATTGCAATAATTACAAACGACAGCACTGAACAACGAAACCTTACAAAATGTTTATCTCGGCGCAATGTAAGTTAAGGAAAAAACAAAATTCACTGCCCTCTACGCAACCTTTGTCAAAATTATTTGCATCAAGTTTTTTAGGGCAGAGATTTGGGTTTTGCTCGAACTCCTGGTCCCGTGTGATACTTCCCGTGTGCTCGCCGGTCCCATGTGATACAGCTGGTTGTTTCCTTGAGCAAGGAACCAAGCACTCAGCTCTTACTGCCCGCAGTGGCCCAAAACTGCGACTGCGCTTTGTGCAATTACGTGCTGTATCACGCCATTTATCGTGTTTGTATGGCATCGTTTCACTATGTTTCGTCTGCTGTGATTCATGTGTCGTGACTGTGCTAGTTGAGCCTTAAAACAAAATATTTCTTATATTACAAAGCATAAACAGAGAAGTTGTAGTGGTGTTGAAGCTACGTATTAAACGTTAAGTGATTTTTATGGATGTAACCGTGCACTTGCGTAAGCGGAGAACGAGACTGGAATAGAGCTAAGTTTTGAAAAACTGAACTTATCTAGGTATGCGATTTTAGTGAGCCAACCCAACGTTTGGAAGCTTAGTATGAAAGTGGAACAAGATTTAGAGTAGAGTGGCTGATAGAGTGTGCATGACATGCAAAATAGGACTCTGAACCTAGCACTCAGCTGTTACTGCCCACAGTTGTCCAAAAATGCGACTGCACTTTGTGCAATTACGTGCTGTATCACGCTGTTGTGTTGTGTTTGTATGCCATCGTTTCACTATCCTTCGTCTGCTGTGATTCATGTGCCGTGACTGTGCTTACCTTTCCGCAATAAACAAAGAATGCAACTTGCAGGGAAACCTCCATACGCAAGAAGAATGGTAGAAAATGTACTCTCACGCACGTGTGTGCTTCCATATGTCGAGCGCATTTTTAGTACGAAACCTTTCAGTTTGAGAAACATATCTTTGCTGACTAATTTCTGAAGCTCTTTTTGAAACAGAGAGCTATTTCTTGGGTGCTTATTGATGCGAACGGCTACCAGTTTGCTGCACATTTCTGAAATAAAAAATCTACTCAATTCTTCGTTGATTATGTTATTATTATTAATAACTGATAATATTCCTCTACGTGAAGACAATCACTTGATGCTATTTTTAGAACATGCCTAAAGCAACCCACGTGGTCCTTGTGAGGGACCTGGTGCCCGCATGCACCATGTTGGTGACCGCTTCTCTACAGTCTAGTCTAACATCGTTAATATTGTAAACTATTATTAACAGATATTATACTGGTTCTAATTAAAATTGCCCAGAGTAACATACACACAACAATCAATATTGAGAAAGCTCGTGGGCCTTAAAATATCTGTCCGTGGGCCACATGTTGGACCACGCTGCCTTATATCATTCTCCAGTTCAAGGCGATTTCTGAATGTAGTTTTAGTGAGAAGCATTGTTAAAAAGCCGTAGTCACATAAATACGTGGAAACAAAAGTCAAAAAAGCAGAGTGCAACTTCAGCAACATTAAGATATGAGCCGATCATATGAGTCCAGAATTCCTCAACTGTCTTGTTCTCTGAAAGGTCTTCGACTGTGGAATAATTCTATAGATCAGCTATGTTGAACAAAAATTTCTGACTGAGCCAAAAATTATGTCATTATCTTAACCAGGGCTACACAATAATTGACACAGCCTATTAAAATGAGGGCCGCGTATTGAATGACTTACTTTGATCACACGAAAATAAATTAATTTTATGTTGATGCACTGAAACCCCTTCGAATCCTAACTGCAATGGTAACGACGGTTTGCCACCTTTAACAAATCCGTAAGTGTGATTTCAGTAAGTTATGGAATTAGAGCAGAAACGAGAAAACTAGTAAAACGTTTTTGCACCAAGGTGTCTCTTCTAGCACGCAGTACAGACGCAACAAACTGGCGCTGAGGACCATTTTCATCAAAAATGTTAAGTTTAAGATATCAAAATAAGGACAGGTTGTCAGCAGCGAAAACCTAATTTGGGCCGCACCGACCATACCTTCGACTGGACCACGGGTTGGACATAGATGCTATAGATCAATCAACTCATCCTGCTGTTCATCAAGCATGCTGATGCAGAGGTTGCTCAGCAGGCGCGATGTCGCATGCGCGATGTATCACGAATGGGATGGGCGCTAAGAAAACACTTGAATATACGTGGCGTGAACAAGCAATATGAGAGTGAGCACGGCATGTGATTTCTCTTTCTGCTTGCTGCCATAGTGTGAAGCTGTGCATGAGAGATGGCACGGGCCGCTAACGGTCCGTTTTTTGGGCGTGCCTCTGAGGTTGAACGAGCGGGCCGCTCACGATACTTTTAGCGGTTTAACCGGGCCGCTACCGCTCGCTAAAGTTGAGAACATCTTTACAATTTTCTTGAGGTAAAAGATCCACTCAGTGAGATTAAAAATGAGTTAAACCAAAAACCACAAGATTTTGTTTTTACCAATGCTGTATTTTCAGGCAAATTTGTTCTTCCCGTATGTGAGCCTTAAGGAGCTCCGCCATAGGCAACTTGCAGGCACACTTTTAGAACTTTAGCTGTTACATGATGATGTCTTCTTGCATATAAGCGTGGCGAACCCAGTGTTGCCAACTGGTTTATTTACCAAATTTGAAAAATTCGGCATATTTTCAAAGTAATTGGTATATAAATTTTTGATTTTGTATATATGAAAAGTTTGGTATATTTTGTCGGATAGTTCAGCCTTAAAACAAATTATTTGTTATATTACAAAGCATAAACAGAGAAGGTATAGTGGTGTTGAAGCTATATATTAAAGCTTAAGTGATTTTGCATGGGTATAACCGTGCACTTTGGGTAAGCGGAGAACGAAACTGGAACAGAGCTAAGTTTTGAAAAACTGAACTTAGCTCTAGGTATGTGATTTTAGTGAGCCAACCCAAAGTTTGCAAGCTTCGTATGAAAGTGGAATAAGATTTAGAGTGGCTGATAGAGTGGGCATTACATGCAAAATAGGACTCTGTTGATGCTCTGTATGCATATTTTCTGCAAACTGTACAACGAGAAAATTGTAAACCGCAAAGCAGCTATTACACATCAAAGTAATACAGTGGAAATAAAAATAAATGAAAATGCAGTTGGGAATGTTGGAATGTTGAATTTTGGTTAATAAATCTGTAAGGCTGAAGTTAAGAAAGTAGAATTTGAGTTTGCAGGTTGTACACGATGATGCAACTGCTCAACAGCAACAGTTGATCATCTAAGTGAAGTAGTAAAAAAATCATGCAAAAACAGCATTATAATTTAATTTTTTTTGTTACAGATAAATTTGCTACATATTTGGCATATTTTTAGACTACATTGGTATATCCGTTGAAAGAAAGTTTGACAACCCTGGGTGAACCGCGATTTTGGTGCTGAGTGGCTTCTCGGAGGGAACGTGTTATACAGCGTCTCATGGCGTGCTAATGTTTCATAAAAGGCTGGAGAAGCACGTGGAAAAATACCCTAGGCTGGCTGGAAGTACTCCATGCTAGTAAGCAGTTTCGAAAAAGCAGCAGTGTTGTTTCTGATGGGAAAGCTACCAATTAGGCCATGCATAAGTGGTTACCTCTTGTGTACAAGGCTTTTGGTATTTGAACCCTTTGAATATAATTGAAAAATGGAAACTTGCAAACTAGCCAGATCTTTTATTGGGCAACTACTGTAGATTGTAACGCTATTTTTTTTCAGGTTGACCGTTTTTTGTTTTGTTTTTTCATTTGGTGCACACCACAGTTATAGCAACTCCAAAAGTTTGACTACAAAAACAATTTGCTTCAGATTTTACGGAAATTAGGACAGAAGAATATTACCAAATATTTCACGAGATACATAAATATTGACAAATCACTTTTTCTAGCAGTATATATGAAGATGATGGAAAAGCACGTTCAAATTTGGTGATTAGTTGTATATGTTTTGGAAATAAATAAAATTGCCTTTCCTTGTTCATCAGGGTTGGCTAGATATATGCTGTGCATTTAAGTCACTTATGCATCGATTGAAACGGTTATTTCATTGAGTGGAAAGGTTTGCGAAGAAAGGTGAACTCGCATCTGTGTTAAAAGCTTGAACTTTGTTCTAGAGTAGTTTTCAACAGATGAAATAATTTTGAAGAAATGTTATGACTTTGACAAGATAAAGCAACAGTGGAAGTCACTTTTGATTGATAGTAACGTACTTTGTAATGAAAAACTTTGGCAATCAATTCCATTTTTCTGCTTTTGTGGAGACTAGTTACTTAAAATTAATAAGGGTTTTCATTTAATTTGTTAATTTTTTTCTTCAATATTTGTAAGCAAACAGCACAATTGCTTAGCTAATATGTACATTGCCTTTTGAAGCAAAAGCTCTGTGGAGACTGTTTTGCTTTCAGTTGAACACGATTGCTTGATGTGGTCACGTGACAAGCTTCTTTATGTTGAGTTGTTGCAATGCTATGGGCTTCAGTTTTAGGTTTTTAGGTTTCAAGAAAGTTTGAAAGTATTGCAGAGATATAAGCTCTTGTTTTGTCGAACTTGAAAAAGCACAACAGGGTTTCTAGAGACTTCAGAGTGTAATGGAAGGACAACTCGTACTGCGACGTAGACGATGCACCAGCAAAATTGTTCCGCTTCAATACACCGGCTTTCCCGCTTTCCCCGGAAAACTTATGGAACGTTGATTTCCCAGACATACCGGTACGCTTGCTATGATCTGCTGGGAACATTAACATCTCACACACTACTGCGTTCGTAGAATTTATTCTGTAACCTATTAGTACAAAATTTTGCACAAACAACACAGACGAGTTTGTCAAGACAGCCGTCAATAAATTGATGACTAGGAAGACCGCCTGATCAAAACCCCAGGAACTAAAAAAAATCCGTGTTTTGCATTGTGGCGGCAGGTGTGAAAGCACTTTAACCAAGCATGTGCAGACACACTGTAACTAAAGCTCTTGAATGTGCATTGGAAAAACATTCCGATTTCAACATCGAGGCCCGTAAAATCATTGTCGAACTGAACAAAATTTACAACCAGTAACAACCATTCTGCCTCAGTGGCAAACACTGATGTGCATTATATCCAACAGCCGATTGCTGATGTGCTAAGTGAGGCAGAGCTTTTCGGCAGATTTGTCGATGGCATAATTTGGATAACTGCATCAGAAATGTCAAATGGAGTTCGACAAGCACTAACTTCAGCATTTGCCAACATAGTAGATTGGAACTGCGATTTCGCCAAGCTTGCACAGGCGAACAAACAAGCAAAGTGTCCTTGACGTTAATTATTACATAGCTACTGAAGATGATTTTGGGTTTGTCACTAAAGGCTTCGCAAGATCGACAGTTGAGGGAAGATAACGGGGACGTCACACTACCCAAAGACGACATTTATGTCTATCTTATTTGGAGAAGCAATAAGATTGACGTGTCTCACCTCATGGAAAGAAGATTACCTCAGAGTTAAAACCGAGACAAAGAAAAAGGATTTCACACAAACTTCCCCTTGGACATGATAAATGACATAGTAGCAATGGCATCAAACGGGGAAGAAATGCTACGCCCCCAAAATGTGACAAGACCCACCGGTTTGGTCTTTATCTTTCCCCCACCTGCTAACACTTTCTGAGAGAGAGAAAAAATACATAACTACGAAAGCAACAATTCCCTACAAAAGCCTAACACATTTGGACAAAACTGACATGTGTAGCGGGCACATTGCCTACTACAACTAAAATATTGTACAACAAAAAGAAAACTTAAAAAGCACACAAAGTTGTACAACAAAAATCCTAAAACGAAAATCCACTTCAGCATCAAAGAGCTGAAATGAATGCTGACTAACATCAAAACAAGTCAAGCATGAAACATAAGCCTTCCATGACCAAAAGCATGCTTTAAGCGTGCTCTGATTACACATTCACACATACGTCCTGTCATGCTTCAAATAGGAAAAACAATGGCGGCGTTGCTAAGCAAAATGACGTAGAGCCACGCCCCAATCAGGCGGAAAGCCCAAGAAACAATGGCGGCGTTGCTACGCAATATGACGCAGAACCTATCAAGAGATACCACTCAGATTAATGAGGTTTTATGAACCTTTCGGGAATTTCCCGAGCGAAAATTTAGTATAAATAAGGCGATTTTGGCAATAGAAATTCAGACCGGTCGACCTCGTCTCTGACTAACTGACTAGTCTCCTTCCGGAGTTTAAACCCCTAAGGTTTTGCTTTGGAAGTAAAACCAACTCTGCCGAGCACTGCCGGTTAAGTTGATGGAGCTCTGTAGACGTAACCCCTACATTTGTTTACGCGCAACTTCACATTAAAGACTTTTTTTGACTGGGTAAGTCCTTGAGAAAGGCTTGCTTGGACAACACGAATGGCATTGTCCGAGCGAAGCTATGACACTCAGGGCCGTAAAAGTAGAATCTCCCAAAACATTGTTTCTATCAGTCTCCAAAAATGTATGAGTCAACATACAAAACCCGCTTTGTTGACATTAAACCTCAAAACGCGTTCTAACATGAACGATCTAGAAAAACGTAACAGTAGCATAGGAAACTGGTTAACTCTGTAATTAATGGCCAAATGCTTGTCGAAAGACTTTAACACGATCAGACTTATTCAAAAAGTTGATCTGAACGTTAATCACTTGCATTAGTAAGCAGTACATTCTGAACTATGTTATAAAGTTTAAGATGCTTTTAGCATATAGGACAGATTTGTTGATTGCAGAAGTTGTTGCATGAAATGTTCTTGACTGTGAATTTGATTCGAGAGAGTTCTTTACAAAGCCATCTATTTTATTTGTGAGTACCTGTTTTCTGAACATATCTGCGTGTTAATTCAAATAAACCAGCTAACAAGAAAAGGATAACTGTGTTTAATGCTAGCCATATATTTAAGGAAGTATCAGAAGTAGGTCAGACGGTTGAAACAAGTCATGAGACCTATTACAACTGTCTGGGATATGGGAATAAAACGTATCTACCCGTCGGAATACTACCCTATCCAAAAACGACCATTTTGATCTTAACATAACCAAATCTTCAGTTACATTTTGGCAGCCATCGTTACTTGTCTTAGGTTCAAAACCTTCTGGCAAGCTTTCCCATTGCTTCTGATACCGCTCCATGTTACAACTATCCGCAATGCACTTTACTTGCTTTTTATGCTTCTAACATGCTATTTTTTCAATGACCTTTTCATTTTTTTATTAAAATCACGTAGTCTTTGATTTAGTAATGCTTAAATATATATTCGAAGTTTACTTCTTTCGCACGTACTTTGTAACTTCTAAATATTTTAAAGCTATCTTACTTTTGAAACAAATATGAATAGCAATATAGCTCATTTCAGTGAAAATTATTTTACACAATACTTCGTTTAAACTACAACTTACTATACAGATTTTGAATTTATTTAATAGTTTCAACTTCTCGAAAAAAGGAACTGCTAGACATTCATGCAACAAGCAACATTCAAATTAAATATACCTTGCATCATAACAGCTTTTTAAATCTACTTTATGCGACTACTTTACTTATTTTAAACGAAATACAAGTAATTTTTTTCTTTTAATGGGTTTACTTTCAATTAATAATTTTTTTTCAGGAATAACCACTCACTGCCGATGTTCGCATTTCTTTCAACAGTTTGGACACCATTGCCGTAACTCATGGCAACAACCACGACTCATACTTAAGTTGCTTCACATACTTGGGACGTATCTGCATTTTTTCAACCTGTCGATTTCCCCAATGAGTGCATCACTCTCAATGTTACTTCTACAAGAGGTAGCAAATTTATACAGTTCAAAGATTCACACGACCAATGTGAGTTCACCACAAAGATGTCCAGTCATAGTTGATGTTCAGGCATACACAAGACAGCAAATCTATACTTCACAAGCACTCAGATAACTGACGCTGATTAACAACAAACTTTTTTTGCTATTGTTGAGATACAGTTATACCCAGACTTTATGTTCATAGTTATTGAAGCGACGCAGAAATTTAGTTTCATTGACAATGCGAATTGCTTGAACAGCAGATCGGACCCGTGAGAATTGTTGCTCTCTTAAACCAATTTGATACGATTCCGAATTAGAACAGGATAGTCATACATGCGTTTTGACACGGACAAGAATTACTTAATTTCAAACGGTATGAACTCATTTTTGCATATCTTCGGATGGAAAAATTACTTTTCCTCTACACATCACCAACAGATAAGTGACTAATTTTTTTCAATTATATTGCAATTTTAATTTCTACATGTGATTGTCTTGCCGCGATCACTTTCAAACGAACAGACGATCTAACTTCTATTATTCTCAACTGAAAAGAAATAGAAAATACTCTCTCACCATTATTCGACTAACCACAGATTCCATGGTTGTCAGCCTTACGACATTTGCACTTTCCTTGTCACATAATAATTTTTTTCTGCCAAGATATGGTAACGTGTAACGACGTCACGATGGCCACACTCTGTGCAGCCAGCCGTGCAAAACATTCATCACGCAAGGCGCATTGCGAGCTTGTTTCTAGAATCACCCGCAGATATGGCAAAGCACTCGCGGTTCGTAACGTTTGCATTCAATAAGTGAGCGTCGTCACTGTAAAACCTTCGGAAACGTGCTTGCTTCACGCACGCAACGCTGTCTCACGCACGGACAGTGGAACACGATGTCTACATTAATTTTTTTCATTTTAAATAACGATTTCACATAACATTTTTGCTCAAACACATCTTGAAAAGTAACTAACTTTTTATATACGTGGTTTGACACATAGTCATTTCTTTCAACTTTCATTTTGATAAGAAGATGCGACACTTTTTAACTCATACGCTGTACAGCTTTGGAACCTTTCCAAAGCATCCGCACAGGCGAGCGTCTCAATTTTTAAACGACTTTTGCAACAAAACACAGCTTTCTACGTTCAGTTTGCGTTGCGACCAGACTAACACTTGAACATTGAACTTCAACAAACATACCTTCGGATAACACTAGCACTCACGCCCTTGCACTAAAATTAAAAAAATTTTGTTTAGTATGCGTTAAAAATATACCGAAACGATCTTACTTCACACATTCATAACACAATTTGCTAGAAATCGCATATAAATCATCACTTTTGCATCGGATAAAAAACATTTTTTCCAAGATCATACAATTTTAAGTCTTTCACCGTCTTAGGTATGTGCACAAGATAACTTTTTATTCAGTTATTTACTCAGACGTTGGACAGCGGACTAGCAGGCGACACAGATTCTTTTTTTTCAGTTGTTTTTAATTTTCGCCTTGGTCAAAAACATCACCTTTCACCTTGTTACTAGGCCGCTTTTCAAAAACAAACACATAGCAAAACATAGCATGTTCTCAGAATCACAGTCCAGATAAACTGCTTGCGGGAAACGATGCAATATTAAAGTCACGACCTAATTTAAACGTCTCGAACCTAATCGACACCCGGACGGCTTGCTCTAAAAACTTTGAGTTTCAATTGCAACACCACGAAAAGTCACGAACCCTTTTCGAATTTTTCACGACCTATTTTTGTTTGGCGGTTCAGCCGTTTTCCCGACGGCAGGGAAAGTACCGTTTCCGTCTCAGACTTAGCACCGTTGAGTGACATGAGCGACAATGAACCATGTGATGGCCCAGAAACAACTACTGAAAACCGCACTTCTGACACTGAAACAGTGCAGTCAGAGACCGGGCAGAATGGACATGCCGGGCATGACGCTACCGAGACAAATCAAACGGTTTGATTTGCACGATCAACCTGCGCCGAGTCTTCGGAGGTCGACTAGAATTCGTCGGCCCCCTGATCGTTTTGGAGATTGTGTCTCATTAACGTTTTTTTTGTGCCCTCATGAACGTTTGGCGTACCGAACTCTAAACTTAGCGGGGAGGATTGTGGTGAATGTATGATTACCTTGTCGTTGCCACGTAGTGGCGCCTGCAATCTTGCCACCCTTAATTGTGCCCCTGTGTTCGCCCCGCGGCTGTTGCGTTGTGCTTGCGGTCTCGTAATGCAATACTGCCAAGTGTTCTTTTAGTGCAGTTTGCCCGCCCTGGGAAGCATTTGATCAGTTACGCTCTTGTGTTTGTTTCAGAGTTTCATTGCTCGCTTGTTCAGCTCCATGATTGAACGGTGTCCTTAGTGAATTAAAGCCTGGCTTTCTGCAGATAGTGTTTAGTAGAATTCGCAGGCGAGTGCACGACACACTTTATCCAGAAAGCAAATTGCAAGCTGTCTGTAAGCAATGACAATGCTAATTCCCTCAGCACTTACAAAACAAAAAGCATCTTCACACATTGTTTTGCTGCCGACTCTTTCCGTTGCACCTGAATGATTTCAAAGTACTGTAACTGTGGGATTGGGCAGCAATTAGCATCAGATGAAAGTTGCAACAACAGTTTAGGACTATGTACAGATTGGACTCATACCAGGCCTTCTTGACAAAGCTATTTTTCTTCCCATTCCGGCAAAATCGTGAAAGCATTGATTAAAATGCTAAGGTTCCACACAAATTTGATTCAACCCCCAAAGACGACCGTATTTGATCACAAGAAATAAATATTTAGAATGAATCCTATTGCTGATACACAGTATCTATGGCAGTGATCCCAACCTTTTTTGATGCATTTTTCCCTTTGCTCATTTTGGAACTTTCCATTCCACATTCCTCCCCTATGAATCGTCCATTCCTCCCTTCTACGTGTTCCTAGGATAGTATCAACTATTATTGCAACAATGGTGTTTATTGACCACAATAACTTGATAAATAAAGGTGGAACAAAAACTATTTATGTCACTTAATGGCACTAAAATTTGTCAAAAAAACGTGTGATATTTACAAATACAAATTGACATAACTGGTTGAAAGAACCAATGTTAACATAAAAAAGGAGAACAACACTTATAATGATTATGTAATTTAGAAGGAAGTGGAAATTCCTCCTCTAAACTCGTGAAATTCCTCCCTGGGGAGAAATTCCCCCCAGTTGGGAACCACTGATCTGTGGTCTCATTGCGTAATAATAAATATGTTGAAACTGGACTACTTTTTTGCCAAAGTTTGAGCTTCAAGGCGTATAAAACGTATATCACCGCCACATTAACGCATTTTGTTTCAAAACTGTACGAAAACAAACATCTATGATGTTCGTTTAAGGCTACGGTTGATACTACATACAAGTGTAAGTAACACAGCATTCGTAGCACGCCAGAGATGTCAGAGTGGATTTTTGCGATGGTCTTGACATGATGTTTGCATCATCATCATAAGCTGGTGCGCCAGAAACAGCTGCTAAAAAGCGTTACAGCTTGTTTTCACAATCTGTTAGTGATTACAAGCGCGTAGATACAAGAATGTATTTCATTATCACCAACTTCCACACGGAGATTAAACTTCAGCTGAAGGTCAGTCATGATATAAATTCTCCAGCATTTACAGCTTACACTATCCTAGGGGTTGTCCTAATTAAAGAGGCAAATTCCTGACAGTCTCAGTGGCTATTTTTCTCGGCAACATAGAAGCGGTATACGGCATTTTTCAGTTTGTGCTTCCAACTACCGATCCACCGCAAAGGAAAAGTATCACGGGATTGTTACACAATAAGTTACAAGTGATAAAATACAAAGAGCACTTTTTTCTCTCCCAATACTGGCTATTCATGATTATCAGAGGATCTAATGATTAGATGTGTCAAAATTCCGGACATTAAAGAATTTTTTGAAATTATTTTCCTGACACAAATATTAAAACCGAAATTCTGGACATCTGCGGGAAATTGCGGACGTACGCCAGGCAACTCAACACTCTGCAAAACGTTTGATAAATCATGGACAGTTCATAAACCGCACACTGCTTTGATCAGGTTCGACTAAAAGTTGAAGCAGGATAGGTTCCCTAAGTTGTTTCGTTGATTGGCACTGACGTATTTCTTTGGATAACACATCAACAGGTAAATTAACTTGTTGGTTCAACTTTCAGAATTGGTGGAGTGCAATTGCCCCCATTGCACCCCTTGACTATGCTCTAGGGTGGACCAAAAAAAATTTATTTTGAAATTCAATAAAAGGGGGTTCTTAAATCTTGGCAAATCAGCTAATAACATATTTTAAACCGATTTTGGATGGTTGTCCGTAACAACAGCCGTGCAACCACGTGACAAAGGTCACGAAAAAGTTAAATTTAATAAAATTGACATAACTTTTGACACACTTAAGCTACAAAGCTCACTTTGGTCTCAAAATGCTCAGAAGTATCAAAATTATATCTGCTTCTTGAGAACATTTTTTCGTAAACCTAACAGTATTTGTGGTTTTTGAAAAAAATTGATTTTTAACCATTTTCTTCCACATTTGTTTTATATTGCTTGTATTTAGTCACATTTTCAACATGTCAAACCTAATTGCATTATCTGAGGAGGTTTTATATTCATTTTGGATAAATTTGGTTCTCTCAGTCTCTCATGCATAAGTTAGCAGTTAACAGATTGAGATTACAATATTAGTCAAGTTCAGCATAATTACAGGCAAATCAAAGTACATATGAAATTGTCTTTCACACACAGTCAAACCGTGCAACACATTTTGCAGTGTTTGTATGTGCTACCATAACTACTGGTCCTGTATGTAAAATATTGGTTTCAAACAAATTGTTGTTTTGAGTCAAATTTGCTCATCAGCGGCCTGGATTGAATCTTTTGGCGGATCATGCCATCTCGCTTTTCATATCCGGTCACAACCGAAGCAGCATCAGTTACCAGTTTAACGTGTCTTTCCACAGCTTGGTTGTGACACCGGTGCTGCAGGACCAGAGGTTTGGTCAGCATTTGAGCAATCGAAGTATCATCCAAATCCATCACGGCAGGAGGTTGAGAAATATCCTTGATTCTGTCAAGATTTGTAAGCTCATAAAAGTGTGTAGCTTCTTCATTGATCTTTGAACCTTAAATTGTCGGACAACATCTTTTCTGCTGCTTTCTAAGGAAGATGATTCCATATCTGTGGTTGCTGATGCTTCACTGCGCAATTCTAAAACCTTATCCACTGTTCTTCGACGAACGTTCTCATCATCTTCAGCTGACATTCCATGAATTACATTTTCTGAATGTGCAAAATATGCGTTTCGCTGCAGCACTTTCATTGAAATCTCATTCCAAATTCATTGAAATCTCATTTTAAATTCTCATTTTAAATTCATCTTATTTTAAACTCATTTTAAATTCATTTAAATTCATTGGAAAAATCAGTGCTTACTAATGGAGGCAAATTGGTCAATCCAACAGCAATCTCTGTGCCCTATAACATCTAAGACGAATACTTAACCTTTGAAATGACTTCTTGTAAAGTCATGAGATGACAAAAGGAATAATCCATAGTAAAGAACTGTTTGTACTGGAACCTACCGTAACAACATAAGGGAATGACACGCACATGAACAACAATCCCTACAACAAAAAACTTACGATCAAATGCAACACCAGATCCAAAAGAATTCAGTTTTCGACCGGTTTGCTGAATGATCCACATTGCGCAATATTCGTGATTCAAACAATTACCTTTCTGCAGTGAAATTTTAATTTGAAGGGGGAGTGATCTAACGGAACCTTTGGTTCGCTACATGTGTACACAGAAAAATAAAGCCAATAACGATCATGATTAACCAGAAAACGCTGAGCAAACTTTATAATGGAAGAAGTTTTGAACTTGTTAAAAAGATGCCAAAAAAGAGCAATCTATAGCGGAAACAATGAAATCTAACGATACAGGAAGTTATTGCAAACTGAAGAACTCAATATAAATTTCTTTCAAGCAAATCTTCGACAATGAAGACTCATAATATAAGAAGAAACTATTATGAATATTGTTCATTCTTTTGCATTTTTATATGTATACAGTTATGTGTGTGAATGTAAAAAACTTCTTGATCATTGATAAATAACTGAATTTTACAATAATTAAATAAACGTCGAGAAGCACTAAATACAGTATGGAAAATGATGTCACCTAAGATTCGAACTAGGGAATGATGTCCCACTCAAACGTATCGTATGAAACACAGACAAATATATTACACGACCTTTGGAAGATTAAAGACCTATGACATGTATAGAATTAATGATTACCGCAATAACGCGTGAGCAATGTGGAAACTCTGACCACTATACAATCGGAAAAACAGTTGCAGGTGCATGCGAAAGCCAGGATTAACGAGAACCAAGTAATGAAAAGAACGAGTCCCCGAAGTCAATCTGATGACCAATATTCTGGGAAATATCTTTGAAAGATAACTTTTTTTTGTGAAAGATAAGGACCACGCGGAAGCTTGAAAATCTGTTTGCTTTTGGAAAACTGTGAGTGGATGGGAAAACAGCCAAGCGGTTTTCCCAGTGACTAGCTTCCATTAAATACCAACCAAACCGGAAAAAAAGGCAAAGTTGTTTTTTTCCACGGAGCGGTGACTTGGTAAAATCGAGTAGTGACTTGAAAAACAGGGCCAAGAAAACAGTCATAACAAAAGCTGAACGCACAACTCCACTGTATGACAAATGTTGGATTGGGTACTAAAGTTGATTGCAAGAAGGCTCAGTGCCTGGATTGGAAACATTGCGGTGTCAAATCCCTTGGGAGTAAACTGAAAACTTGAAGTCATTCTAATAAATTATGTTCACTTAATCCTCTAAAAACAACTATGCGAAATGGTATTTTATAACGTCCAGAACATTCAGTTCAGAATTTCTAATGAAAAGTCTGGTATTTATGTTTGGTCTCTCAACTTCTAAGAATTAAAATTACGGAAAATCTCATTTCGACAATTATAGTGTTCTATAGAGAACATTTGTATGTCATTGTTAATACTAATTAAACGTTTGTAATAAGTCTAAACCAAAAGTTTAAATGCTACACTTGGTGCCAGCAGATGGTTAAAAAGCATGTTGTCGTTCGTAGAGCATTGAGTGCAATGTTATCTGTCTGCAAAAGAGAGATTGCAGTTGTGTTGAACAGAGTTAAGACTCACGTCACGACGCAAACACTGGATCAATACATTAATGTGTCAAAGAAAATACACAAGAAAGTATGAGTGACTTTGCAACACAGTATAAGAAATTAACATGATCAGTTGTGCTGATGGGGCTGCATTTCAAATGCGAATTTACTCTCCACAGCTGAATTATTACTATTTAGTGCTGTTTGAGTAAGCGTGATTAATCTTATGCACATGAAAGTTGCTTGCTGAAAGTTGCGCGTTCTGAAAGTTGCTTGCTCAATTATCGCTTTGCATGCACATTGGCTACGCTGGGAATAATGCTGAACATCGCAGATATGATCTTTCTGCTTCGGAGACGCCAGGACTTCGATAAACAAATTTAATCAGGCTCTACTGGCGCTAAAAACATAAAAACACGTTAAAAACTTGCCAACGTTTCGACGGTTGATACAACTGTCTTCATCAGGGCTAAAAAACGAAATGCCGCGACATGTGAGC